>Ga0209149_1000549_pt1 | contig 15982 bp, 9 predicted proteins | sample WorMetTyACAVOLI2_FD_187423 | JGI IMG/M metagenome (GOLD analysis project Ga0209149, IMG submission 187423) | Marine gutless worms symbiont microbial communities from Max Planck institute for Marine Microbiology, Germany - Olavius algarvensis... ... | reverse complement strand
CTTTTCCATGACTGAATCTTTGCTGTGATGATGTCTACACGCACAGGCGTTCGCGCCCTTGTAATGGTGACACTATGTTACGGCGCGTTAGAAATTGTCGGTTTATTATTATTATTATTATTACATGGTCCTGGGCACTGTGTAAATAGTGTTTCAGCTACCAACTGCATGTGAACGTGTCTAGTTCTTCATTGTTTAAAGGTATTTTTCCTCTTCAGTTCACTTTATGATTGTAGCTGTCTGCTTGTGTGAGTTGATAAATGATTGCTTGCTAACTTTAGCTCTTTATCTTCTGAGTGACTCTGTATCTTTGGTCTTCGTTGTGCTATTATATATATATATATATATATAATTTCTTTGTTACATTCGTAACCTTGACCCTTGACCTGGTTCACTAACCATTGTCATTCAGTGCTATGACACGGTTGATAGGGTCATATGACCCGTAAAGTCCTCCCGGAAATGTGTCAATTGGGAAGTTAAACTCTAGTAGACTATACTAAGTGATTGTATTTAATCTGTTTGAAGATGAAAATTCCTATTACTGCACACATCGGAAATCATTCTCTGGTAACGCCATGACTACGGCATGTGTGACAACAAAAATAATATCACCAACTCAGCACTCACGACTGCCAGGCTTTTTTTGTGACTAGCCCGACACTTGATCGACTGGATCGGTCTCTGATCTTGCTTGGCTTAGCTGTTTATCTTCTGAGCACCTCTGTACTTCATGATAATATATATTTAAATGTTTTTGTTACATTTTCTACTTTCCCTTATAGTGATCTGAGAATGGTAGGATTATCCCTTGACCTTGTAAACTAACCATTGTCCTTCAGTGCTATGACACTATTGGTTGGGTCACCTATGATGTGTTGGCACGAAAGAATATTAATTCTATAATTGCTGCAACGTATTAATCATGGAGGTACTAATAGAATAGCCGTATTTAGTTTAGTTTTGTTTACATGTGTTGTCCTATAAAAAATTATGGCTCAGCATTGAGTTATACAATAAATCCAACGAAAGCACGTCCTCAGCCCATTCGTGAATGAAAGGTTTGACAATTGTTTTCTCGCTACACAAGCGGAGGAAATTTAATTTAACTATCTAAAATGACGTGCGTGTGTATACACTACATGGCGAGTATAGTTATGGCTAATTCATTTTTTGGCCAGAGTATCCGTTTAAATTTGACTATGCCATACTTATACCCGACACTATGGAACTCTCGTGGACAGTCTGCTGGGAATTGTTGTGGATGCTGTTTGAAGTATATGTACTAGTGTGTTAGAGGTACAAATTACAAAACTGCAAATTGACAACTTACGTACATGCTTGCTTATTGGAGCTAGTGAAATGGCAGATGTTAATCATCAGTGTGATTGTGTGTGTGTGTGACTGATGGCGTCAGTGACGGCGATCTGCCGTGGAGTTTTCAGTTTGGACTTGATGACGACTCGGAGGGCGGCATTGCAGTAAACATTCTCCCGCTGGTTTTGCCGTCTCGTCAGTTGGCGACGCAGCAAACCTCCGGACCGTCGACTCAGACACAGACACAGTGAGAAATAACTTTGGATTTTCAATTATTGATCACAACTTGATTTACAGTTCCGCTGAAGCCTGGAGGTGATGGCTGCTGCCACCGTCTGATCGCTTGGGTTGTATCTTATATGCTGACTTGATTAGTTCTAAACCCTTGCTGGTTCACGTGACAGTTTCTTCTTTTATAGCATATAGCATACTCCACTGGAGTGTTGCTGTGTCCACAATATGTCGTCAATCATCTAGAGTAGTGGCCTTTCTCCAGGCAGTCGCGAGGCCGAAGTTCAGAGGGCCAAGGGCTGCCTCAATTGCACGGAGCCAAGTGTGGCTAGGTCTTCTTATTGGTCGCTTCCAGTCGGGCAGTACTTGTCGGATAGCCGCTGTAAGAGCTCGGTAGTGATCCTCGCGAGGTGAACTGCAAGCAATATGGCTGAAGACCCGCAGACGTCTATTAGTTACTAGGTGAGAGAGCGGCAAACAACCAGTGGTTCGTATGACTTCCGCATTTGAAACGTGGCGAGTTTACTGTATCCTCAAGATGTTGCATAGTGCCAACATGTCAAATGCATCAAGACGAGAGCGCAGGTACTTTGTGGTGGCCTATGTCTCGCACGCATACATCAAAACTGGCACAATGTAAAGTGACAATTTGGTCGTTCATATGTGTGACCATTCGTGAGTATACCACAGCCTGGCCATCCCTAATGGGTAGGTGTAGTGAGTACTGGTTACGACAGTAGCCGCCACTGGGGAAAAACAACGTTAGAGCCTGTTATTAGGACTGCTGGGAAACACGCCTAGTGGGTTACAGTTGCTAGCTGTTAATGGGTTTAATTTGGTTTAACCCTTACTGGCTCAAAGTGCAACTGTCCTTGCTGTCTATGTGAATTCTTCTGTTTCAGAAGGTTTAACAGGCCGTTGTGGTTTAATGCTGTTGATAGTGTGAGATTCTGATTTGTCCAGATCTTCTAAGTCAGTGCATGAATATAATGCTGGAGGGAAATATTTTGATGCTGTCGGCCACCTTTATGCACACAGATTGACTAGTTTTTGCGGTTGTGTTTACATATGTCTCATATCTGGTTTACAGACGTGCTACCTATTGCTGCCCTACTGTTTGTTTTTTTATATCCCCTTACCTCCACTTGGCCACATCTGAGATGTGATGTTGGTCTGGAGGAAGGGGAATATTGAAAACAAAACTGTCTCTGTAGTAGTGTGTACTATTATAATGGCGCATTGTGACTGTTTGCTATTTTTGCGCCTTAGAAATACTTTTACTTACTTACTTACAAAGGTACAAGCAGGTCGGTCAAATGTATCAGGCTTTGATCTTGCTTGATTTAGCTCCCTGTCTTCCGAGCGCCTCTGTCTTCGGACTTCATGGTGCTGTATATATGTACATATTAAAAATTTTTTCTTATATCCTCTTTACCTTTTAGTGAGCTGAACCTGGTTGGATTGGCCCTTGACCTGGTTGACTAACCATCGTCCTTCAGTGCTATGACACTTATGCTGACTCAGCCATGCTGGTGGTACCGTCCACCAGATGTTCAACACTCGGTGACCGTGCCTTCCCAGTGGCTTCGGCACGTGCGTGGAACAGCCTGCCGTCGTCTGTCAGGAATGCACCGTCGCTGACGACGTTCCGTCGCAAGCTGAAGACTGTACTTTTCCGGTCGTCGTTTGAAAATGACTAGGCGATCGTGATTGTACTGCACAGTATAACTGTTGTCTGCCCATGACTACTGACTGTCGGCGATTCTGTCATTTTGTTTTTCTTTTATTTTTAATTTTGTATGGTGCCCCTGCAATGTCTTTGACGTGACAGTGTCACCTTAATCAGTACATTGTTACTTACTTACTTACTTATGGTTGGGTCGTGTGACCCATAAAATCATCTCCGAAATGACCTATATGTGTCGAGTGGGATGTTAAACCCTACTATACCGTACCGTACCATTGTTTTTTAATGCTTTTTCTGTTTACCCGTGTTCTTAGATTTTTGAATGTCGGTTGACTGAGAGTTGCAAGAAAGACGACGATGTCTGCATGTTAACAGGCTGGTGTCACTGTGGTGTCTGCCGTCACAGTTCAGACTGCTACAGATCTGTGAAGGTCGACAGCATAACGGAAGTCTGGAAGGAATTGATGCACTGCTCGGTATAGCATTTATTCCCAGCCGCAACAGCGAAAGCCGGCGTTGTTTTCAACGTGCCTGTCTGTCTTTGTTTTTGTGTGTTCCGCTGAGTCAGCGTAATCTTGTTAGCATGATAACGTTGCAACCGTAGCGGATGCAGATGTGAAACTTGGCACCGGTGTATAGTTGGGATCAAACTGCAGGTCAAGTTTGACGATGGTAATGGTGTGAATAGTCAGGCTGGTGCAATCCCATTGCAGATGGCTTCTAGTTTGATGATCCTTTGAACGATAGATACATCCTTCTCTTTACCTTTTAGTGAGCTGAGCCTGGTGGGATTGGCTGTTGATGTGGTTGATGTGATGTTGGTCTGGAGGAAGGGGTATATTGAAAACAAAACTGTCTCTGTTGTATATCATTGTACTTCAGTGCTGTCACACTGTTGGTTGGGTCGTCTGGCCTGTAAGATAGTCTCCGAAGTGACCTGTGATGTGGCGAGTGGGACGTTAAACCCTACTATACCTTGAACGATAGAACACTATTATGGTTGCTTCAGACACACTGTATGCACACACTTCTCGTGCAACATGACTGAAATGTTGTAGTTCTAACTTTGGCACTTCAGCCATTAACTCTGTTTCCACGTCCTGTTCCTCCAATATCAGTTCGTTTTTAGCTTGCTCGCCATGAGATACCGAGTGGTTTTTCTCTTACCCCACATTTTGAAAGCCTTGATTCTGTTTCTGTCTGACTTTTTAATTGACGCCCCTCTACACCATAAAGAAACACTCCCCACACTACGGACTTCACGACCATGACCTTTGTTGTAATGCTGATATTTTTGTCCTTCCAAATGCGGGTAAGTTCTGCAGCTGGTTTACATATTTTTATTTCCTGAGTATAGTTTCCTGTTGATGACTTATGTGAGACGTGAAACTTGAAGCTTTCCAGGCTGCTTCAGTGTCTTTCTTTGTAGCTCACCTGTATAGGGATACTATAACCTTCTGCTGGCTACCGTCAGTTTAGTGTTATCAATAATGTGCATGTTGATTGTTGTAGCGTGTACTCTACTGAACTAGGTCCTTGTAGCACATTATCGTGAATATTTATTAGTCGTGTGACACGTGCTATTTCAGGCTGCCCAGTGAAGTTGCCGCATCTGAGTGAAGTCAGTGAGAAGCTGGACTGCTTGTCGACGAAAGAAAGACAAACTCTCTGCGACTCGCTGTTTCTGACAGTTAACTGGTTTCGCGAGGTTCGTCCTGCTCAGCGTGAATCTAAACTTATGCTGTATTTTTATTACCGTCCACGGTAGCGAAAGCTGATATTGTTTACAACGACTGTCTGTGTGTGTGTGTGTGTGTGTGTGTTTGTTTGAACGGACCAAAAAGTGGTTCTGGGGACATGTCTTGTAGTGTGGACCACCATATAAATGGTTGCAAGTATTTTGGCCCAGCATTTGTGTGTTAATAATATAATAATAAATAATAATTCCAAGACAATGTTTATGGTGCTGTCATCATGGCAGAGCCATTGCGAGAGTTCACCCGGTTCATTTAATGAATGTAGAACGGCGCCAAGACCAAGCCAGACGACTTAGGCTGTGAGTCCGCCTGTACAGGCTGCTAGAATCTACACCCACCATGGCCATTTATTATTACTCAGCCCGAAAGCTGATACTCATTTTACCGTCCCACGAAGGGTAGAAGGCTGAGTTGACCTAGCTGGCTGGTTACATACCGAGATGGTTTACCCGTCCACAGATGGTCACCCATCCTGGTACTAACCGGGTCTGATGTAGCACAACTACGTTGATCGAGGCCAACCACTAAGCCAAACTGCCAACGTTATTCCACTGAATCAGCAAAATCATGTTAGCATTGGAGATGCAGACATGAAACTGAGCTGATGTATTTGGACCAAATGCATGTATTCGCTGTATTCGGAACCAAAATGCAGGTCAGGTTCGAAGATGGGTGTGGTGCGATTACTTAGCGAGTACCAGTTCTCTGCGCATCGCAGCTGGTGTGAACCGTCGCAGATGGCTTCATCTCTGGTTTTTCTTCTCTTATCCAGTCGTCGTCGTCGTTTCTGGCATGCAACTCAGGATTGCGTAGCGCCATACGTCGACATCATCCTCCACACAGGGCGGTTCTGAGCAAAATCTGTTGCTTCTGGGAGCGTAAGGTGGTGTTGTTTCAGATTTTGTTGGACGGTGCTGAGCCACGTGATGCGGGGACGACCTAGTTGTCTTCTCCAGTCTGCTGGAGGCGATCCTCTTGGCATCTGCATTGTCGTCCATGTGCATAATATGCCCAAATAGGGTAAGCCGGCGCGACTGGATTATAGCAGTGAGTTTGGGTTGCTTCGATAGCCTCCGTACATCATCATTCCGTACAAATTGGTACCATTTTATCCAGTAGAACTTCTTAATCAATTAAGTCGTCATCTTGTAAATGTCCAGAATGATAACTGTCGTGAAAACATAATGCAGTACATGCCACTTATAGTCATTTGTAAAAAAACATAGACCAGTGAGATATTCTCCAGTTTACCTACCATAGTCCTAGTATTACATTTTTTTCTGCAGCATTTGATTTTTTTCTTGTGATGCTGCCATATCTGGGTATCGGACTGAGAATAAAAACGGGCTATTACCATATTGTTGGAAATAATAAGCGGCAGTCAGAATCTCTGGGCAATATTGATAGGGTATGGATGCATCAACTGTGTAAAAATTGTAAAAAAAAAGTGATGAGTTTGTTGGAAATATCAATGGTCAGAGAAAGTCTTATGTCGAGAGATAATCTGTTTCAGAATTTTAGGAGCAAAATTAAGAAAAGGTTTTTTGGCGATGTAGAATTGTGGACAGTCTAGGAGTAGCTGGCTAATAAGGTATCAAGTTATTAGCGTGTAAGAGTTAGTGGCTTCTGTAGGATCGGATCCTGCAGCTTCATCATACAGTTAATGTTTTATTTTATTGCATAATTGTTAACAATATTGTTGATATGTTGATCAGTCTATAGTGTTTGTGCTGCGGCTGCAGGTGGTGAATGCATTCAGTGTACAGACTGATGTTGAGATGAAAGGCAAAGTCATCACTCGCATCTGCAACATGACCGACTTGCACGAGCTTCTCAACAAATCTCTCGCTGGTAATTTCTACTGTGTATGTCTGCTGACTGTCGCTTTGACAGCTGGTACTCTGTGCAGAATAAGTTGTAAAGTGAACACGTATTGCACATGCACGATCGGTGAATGTACACTGTGTCCCAAAAAAATGAGACTCGCGTAGTTTTGAATATCTTGTACAGTTATAAGTCTATTGCAGTGAAATTTAGCGTGTGATATCCTGATGACCTTAGCTATTAAATGCATTCATAATTTGCCACCTCACCTTAAGTTATGTTTCTACACTACCTGACATTACACAAAAACGGAAGAGTTATGTTGACTTGCTCTCACTGTTGTGAGTGGCTCTGAAAAGAAGCTGTTTCGGTGTGTCTGAAGTGGCTCTGAGCCGGTTGTGTGGCTAGATCACAGTAGGTGTTTGAAGTGACGTCCCTTTGCCTTTACACATGCATGCAGCCATGTTTGCCATTGGCTTTGTCGATGATGCCCTGAGGAATATGGTCCCAAGTGTCAGTGAGCCTCTGCTCTGTAGAAACATAACTAAGGTGACGTGGCAAATTGTGTATGCGTTTTATAGCTAAGGTCATCAGGATATCACTCGAGTCTTATTTTTTGGGACACATTGTACATATAATCTACCAAGAAGGTTATGTTGTCAGTTTGGTTTGTTTGTCTGTCACCAGAATTACTCAGAAAATTATGTATGAAATTTGTGAAATTTTTGCAAGGGGTGGGCCTTGCAGAGCTTATAGTATAGGTGACTGATGTCTGGATGTCTGTCTCTGTGTCGTCCAACTCTTTCATATCGCTACTCCTCCTACAGTTTTTCTCTAATTCTCGTGAAACTTGGCACACATGATATCTGTGCCAATACACAAAAAAGTCTGGAACAGATTTTTGAAATTTTTGGCAAATTTTAAAATTTTACATTTGGACTCGGTCTCTGGAACAGCAGCAGCAGAGCTGACTAGGCCGGCAGGCCTCTCTAGTTTAACCTTGTGGAATTATCCACCATGTATTCAGTGGAATTATCCGTTGTGGGAAATCCCGGTATGAGATAACCGCTGACATTAGTCGGCAGTAAATGTGATGTGTTTCGTTAGATATCGTTGATTACACGCCTCCACCAGCAAACTTTGATGCAGCTGTCGGCAAGTCGCTGCCTTTGTCCAGTTCCAAGAAACCTTCGGTGAAACGGTAACGAGATAACTGTTTCATTGTCACATGTTTAGTACATAATGACGTGTAATATTAACAGCAGTATTAAAGATATATAAAAATATAATATAATAATAAAATAGTTGCAGGAATTAGTAATGATGCAGTAATGTTACATGTGGACTTGTTTGTAGCCACTTTATTCTGGCATCAGTGCATTTACTTGATTTAATTAATGTGCATTTAATTACTTTCATTGTTGCCGTTTACTTTTCCTCGATGTTCTGTGATTTTCCAGTAAATTTCATAAAAAAAGATTGTTTAGTTCCTTGCCTCCTACAGTCTGGAATGGAGTAGCCCCTTGTGAGCCCCGGGAGCTGTACGGGATTGTTAAAAAAGTAGCCCCCTAAAACTTTTTGGAATATTTTCACTTTGGTTAGGTATTTTTGCATGAAATTTTACATATTTGTTGGCAATTCATATCCACATATATCTACCAATTTTTGTACATTTATCTTAATATTTCATCAAATGGCGTTAATTCTTCCATTGGTACCCATCGTTTTTACAGTGTCAGGTTTTGAGTACTGAATGCAGATGTTTCATGAGCAAGGACTTGGTGAGAATGCCATCATTTCCAGTTATACCGTGACAAAGCGTGAAAGTTGAGCACTGTTAAGAAAGTCTGTAGTCGACTCGACCACACCGGCTCAGCCGTTCTGCATAAACCAGACAACAGCTGATCGAGTACCCAATTCGTTGAAAAATTGGTTCTACTATCCAAGCTATAAGTCTGGTTATCCTGTTTATTCCAAATTGTAGTATATTTTGACAATATAGTTGCACTGTGTATGTGTTTTAATGTGTCCGTTATCTATGTTAGCACCAAGAAGAAGCGGCCGGCGAAGAAAGCTAAAGGCAAAGATGCAGATGACGCAAGTGGTTCTGACGATGACAGTCGTGATCAGTCTAACGTTGAAAAGGTGAGATGTCGCCGTTAATGACGGTAAGTGTGTTGTAAGACCGTGTAGTTAATGACAGTAAGTGTTGGTTAGAAATTTTATTAATCCTAATCACTGATTGCTTCTTGTCTTTCCTCGTCTCTGTCATGTGCACGTGACTTATCTTGTTCTTCTTCTTCGTCTTACACCTTTGTTAGTGTCTATTTCTCCGTCCACAGTGATGTTTTGCACGCTTGACATCTCGCAAACTTCCGATTATGTTCCGAGCATATGTTAACATTATCGTGGCCGACTGAATGACTGCTTCACAGAATGTGCTTAAGAATGTTTCTGAGAGTATAAGAGCATGTGAGCATAGGGATGTGCGGAAAACCGAAATTCGGTTCGGATTTGAAACTGAACCGTCCAAAAATTTGACATCTGTTCAGACGGTTTTCCGATAGAAACTGCATGCAATTCGCCATTCAAATAAAAAGCGACTAAAAGTAACTTTACTTGCATTAAATGTGCAGATAAAGAAGGTTTCAAAACACGACCAAACAGAATTTAGTATATAGATTTTAGAATGCAGTTATATTATTTACTTGTTGGAGTTGTTGTGAGTGACGTCATAGTCATGTCATCCACTGTCGCTGTAATATTTGCTGTAAATTAACTACTCAGCTATTACACGAGTATCAAATAACTATAATATCTGAACCGAACTGCGTTTTTTGAACTGAACCGAACCAAACTCATTCCGAACCGAATCAAGAGTTTTTTTTTCAAAAAACTGAACCGAAATAAAAAAAATATATTCCACACATCCCTACAGCAAAGGTGTCATGTTTTGCAGGATTCCACCATCTCGGACGAGAGTGCAACTGCCACAGCACCAGCTGGTGTTGTCAACCAGTCTGCTCTCTTGCTCTATCTGAGGTTCAGTTCTGACTACTTGCTATATCATTTGCTGGTCTGTTTTGTGTGTGAGGTGTTTATGCGGAATGTGTACAGGAGGTAATTGGCACTGACAGTTTTGGTAGGGCCTGTGCAATACCTCATTTTTGCCAGACGACAGACCACCCCGAGCTGCAACCAGTAACAACTCAGAGAGTGATGCTTGCTGCTAATCTGGTGATGTAGTAGTTGTACACGGCTGTCCATAAAAAGGTGGTAGTAAGATTCCTTTATTGGCAGTCTTAACCAATTTTAATAGTTTCTAGAGATGTCAAGCGATTAATATCTGTAATTGCATTAATCGCGCGATTAATTTTTTAATCGCATGTTAGTCGCGGTTTTAATGCACACTTTGTTACATTTTTCAATTTGTTTGTGTTGCACTTGCAAGTAGTCGTCGTCGGCCCATTGCTGTTGGTACTGACGACTGATTACAGTGACTGATTAGTGCACGTCACTCAACTTATTGACAGTTGACAGTGACAGTGACAGAGTCTTTTGAGTTTCGAGAAATTATTGTTTCGTTTAACGTCGAGAAACGTTCGATTTCGGAATGTTTGTGTTCACTGTCGGCACCGCTGGTTTGCATAATTTTTTCTGCATTAAAATTTTTAACGGCATTAATTTATTTAATTGTGATTAATTCTTTAATGCGTTCATTAACGCGTTAATTTTACAGCCCTAATAATTTCAGGTTCAGTCCCAACTGTTTGCTGTTGTGTAATCAGTTCATTGTATCATTTACCTTCTTGTATATTTGCTGTTTATTTGCTTCTTGTCGACTGTGATTAGTCTAATGTTTGCTATTTAGTAATCTTAGTGCTGTCATATGTGACACAGTTAGGGAGGTCATCTTATTCCAAGACTCTCCGAAGGTTTCCAAGGAAGACTTTTGTCAAATCGCCCTGACCTCTAGTGGTCATGGAATATTGACCAGTTTAACAAAAGCCGAGATACCAGTAGCAGACTTGCTCTATTTTACCAGAAGTTATCCAGCCTGGCGGTTTGGCTCATTCAAACCCTCAACACAAATGTACTGTGCAGTATTAACAGATTGTTTTGCATTGTTGACAGGGAGCTGGATTTTGATGTATTCAACATACTGAAAGTTGGGCTTATCACAAAAGCTGCTCTTGATTCCAACATGAATACGAAGGTATTGTCGGTACTGTGTGAAAAAGTAAAACATTGTATAAAATGTGCACGGAAAAAAATTTACTAGAACAGTGTGTATTGGCTCATCTCTAGAAATTTTTACTTCATAATTCACTCGAACCTTTGGAGTGTGTATTACTTTTGTATTATATGTAACAAACAAGAAACTCAGCTGTTGCAGACAGGCCGCACGATGCTTTCTGTCTGTCGCTAGTCAGCTTCAACAGTACAATACCTTGAGCGCAGTCTTTCATTGTTAGTTGCAGATTTACCAGTGCATTTTATTAAATTCTGTTCTGTTCTGTTTGGCTTACCTGACAACTGATAAAAATGACGTCAATGCTTGCTGTCGTAAACATGCTTCAACCATAGAAGTTTGTTTACAACACTACATGACTCTGGTGAAGACACACTGATGCATTGCATTCTGATGTACAACACTACATGACTAGGTGAAGACACACTGATGCATTGCTTTCTGATGTACAACACTACATGACTAGGTGAAGACACACTGATGCATTGCTTTCTGATGTGACCGTCTGCCACTGTAAACGCAGGTTGACGCTTGGTGCTATAAACTTACTTCACGATCGAAACTTACTGACACTCAACACTTCACCAGTCATTGATCCCAAAGCCAAATATTGGTCAAAAATCACAATTTTTACCCCATTTAGGGAGTCCCCGTTGGAATATTGCCATAAGGTTTGGTGTGGAAAACTAGAATGGTGGTCTACCAGATGGTGAAAAAAAGTTTGACATTATGTTTACTCATTTTGACCGAGTACAGGCAGACACCTAGACGGACAGCACACTATGGCATAGCATAGCATCGCACGACAAAAACAAGTGTGTCAACCTGATCAGTGGCCAAGACGACAGTGGCCCTCCCTGACAACGTACACTAACACATCAGGGCTGCTGATGCGAGCTGGCTGTTGCAGCGGTGGGCCGCCGCCAGTTATTCGGCACACTGGCACAATGATGTGCTGGCACACCAATCGGCACACTGGCACAATGATGTGCTGGCACACCAATCGGCACACTAGCACAATGATGTGCTGGCACAGGCAGACAGACGGACAGGGTGTAACGTTAAAGCGGCCCTACCGAGAGAGGGCAGCTAACAAATATTTATGACGTGCCGTGGCAAATTGTATTCAGAGTTTTATACAGCACTGCCATCAACACAGTTATTTTTGTACGGCTCACTGACTAATCTCGCAGATAAACAAGAAAGTACTCAGAGAATTTAGGCCTCCACCAAGGAATGTGTTATGTTTGACTTGCTAAACAATATTGAAATCGCGTCCTTGAAATCCGTGGCATTATGTTGCTGACACCTGGTGAGTATTAAAATAGTTCCACTCCGGCAGACTGGAGAAGACAACTAGGTCGTCCCCGTATCATGTGGCTCAGCACCGTCCAACAGGATCTGAAACAACACCACCTTACGCTCCCCGAAGCAGCAGATTTGGCTAAGAACCGCCCTCTGTGGAGGATAATGTCGACGTATGGCGCTACGCAATCGTGAGTTGCATGCCAGAAACGACGATGACGACTACGCATATTACAAAAAAAGGCGATACTGGCACACTGGCACAATGATGTGCTGGCACATCCATCCAACAATCCAGTGTGCTATCCATTCCTTGGATCGTCCGCAGAATGTATTTTGAAGTTTATCTCCAATTTTCCTGCTCATAGACAGACAGACATCTGAGACAAATGCATAACTTAGTTGGATGCAACAAATGTAAACTGAACTTTCGTGTATTAGTATTGTTTTGACTGTAGGAGACGGAGACGTTGCAGTTGCAACCGATGCAGCTGTGTTTTCTGTTGGACGATCTTGTACGCAAGCTTGAACACTCACTGCTGGCAACTGCTGGGAAACGCCGTTGCTTTCTGAAGGTATCAGAGAATCGTGGATGTAATCTGTGCACTATGCATTCAGACACTTTGACAACATCTATCGTTTGACGGCCCTTTATCCGAGAAAATCCAGTTAGCCGGCACTGGAACTGTCAGAAACATTAACCCAATCTTTCACCTTGATTGTCCTCAAATTCCTCGCAAGCGCTCCCAACCTTCCCTCGCAGTTTACCTCTAGGGTCTAATACTAAGCATAAATTTACACATGGCCGATTCTAAAACGATGCAATAAAAAGAAAAGTAAAGTAGTGAAGTACGTGGATTTATATAGTGCATCATCGCGAAGCGCCTCTAATGCATTACTGCTTCCCATAAGTCGGCGCTGATCTCCGCAAGCCAATCCGACAGCCAGGCATCAGCGAACACTGCGATACGGGTTGGTGTATCACACGATATGCCTGTTTAGTCCCCAGGCTACGCCGGGTATTTATTCAGCCTGGACAGGCTCAGGCTGAGTAGGCCTGGGTGCCTGGTTCCACGCCGAGGTGGTTTACCCGTCCAAAGACGGTCACCCGCCTGGGCACTAACCGGGCCTAGCGTAGAGTGACTACGTTGACCAACCGGAACGTGTTACCGCTACGCTAAACCGGCAATCTTACTAAAAATCTGGTTAAAGTGCATACTAAGTCTGATAGAACTACTCTGGTTATTAGTTCTGCTAAATGTGTCCTATCGAGTCACCAGCCACGTGAATGATGGAAGGACTGCTGTGAACCAATGGAGCTGTGGATAGTGTTTCTTGGTGACATTACAATAGTTGCTCGTGGAGTCATGCGCTGTTGGATTGCTAGGTTGCTGTACAGCATCGTAATCTTTTAACTTACAGTTCTTTACAGCACTGTACAGTTTTAACAGCATGTTTGAACCACTTGCTTGAGAAGTGAAATAGCCAGTCAGCGATTGAACTTGCTACCCCTCAGTCTCAAGTCTGGCCCACTAACTATTGCTCCGCTGCCGCACTTTCCATCTGTCCAATATTACTCATTGGCTGGCCCAGTATTAATATTTGTGAAAGCACAGATATAGCAGAAAAATTATTTAGTTTACTTTTTTTCAGTGTACTTAGATAAAATTGTTATTTTAGAATTAGCTGTGTTTGTTTGATACCGTTATGTCACTTGTATTGCCGTTTGTTTCTTTGTTCAGCCTAAGGCGGAAAAAGTTTGTGGTTTTCGTAATCTGGATCGTCTTGGACCGGCTGAAGTTGCACGTCTGACTGTGGACTTGTTGCCAACGCTGTGTCAGCACACAGAGTCGGCGAGCGCTTTCTTTCAGGTTTTTACTTCTAATTCCATTTTACACTGCCCCTGTAGACGTAAGTAAGTCATGGTGTCTATAGTCAGCACCTACCTCGCAGTATCAGTAGCATGCCACGTGCGAGGCATATTGGTTTGGGCGTCAGACTAGCGGTCCAGATTGTGGGTGGTGATGACTCTGATCACTGCCTATTTCCGAGCTTGTGGACTGGCTCAGAATATGTTGTCGTGCATATCCTGAGGCTAGGCTACATTGAGAATGCATTAATGTGCTCTACTTTCTTGAGTTGTAAACTGTGTTGAGTGCCATCATGTCCAGGTTATTTTGTCATATCTAAAGTGTCCGGGAATAAAACGGCAAAAGTCTGGATAACGTTGTTCTTAATTTTATTGTGATCTTGTAGGTGATGATCGCAGCTAATGATGGTCTGTTTGACGGTCCTGGGTTCAACAGCAGTGAAAGCCAGCTAATGTCCAACTGTCTGCACCTGCTCTTCCGCATTTTACTGACGCTGTTTGCATGGTATGTATATGGACGTCTTCCTGTGAGCCCTGCGAGTCATTGTTGGCGTCGGGAATGGTGGCCAGCCAAAATTGCTCTCGTGCACAGGAAAAAAATCCCACTTTACACATCCACCATATCGTGTCTGATCTGTTAGACGTTCTAGTGCATGGTGTCAAAAGGCATCTTTTTAATAAATATTGCGGCTGCAGATAGACCCCCAAGCCACCACCGATAGCCGAATTCGCTGCCGAATTTTTGTCTGCTGAAAATCTGCCAAAAAAAGTTTGGCTAGCCGAATTCGCCGCCGTATTTTGATAGCCGAAAATCCGTAGAAAAAGTACGCATATTCAAATAATAAAATGAATTCAACACTCCAATAAGTGACTAGCATGTTATTTGAAGTGAATTATTCTCGTGATTTCGAAACTTCTTGTGATTACAGATGGAAGCAGGTTTTGTAACATCAAAGAAACGGACAACAACAACAAGTACATCACTCACGTTGACAGTCATTTCAGTTTAGGTTCAACAGCTCGGCCGAAATTGTTTGTAATCAGCTGAATTTTAGCTGCAAAATGTTTGTAATCAGCCGAAACTTAGCCGAAATTTTTAGTTTACGCGATAATTCGTTCAATCCGAATATTGGCCGAATTTTATTCCAGCCATTCGTATTTTTCAGATTGCAGATTGGGGGTATAGCTGCAGATGAATCCAGTTAACACAAGATAAATGTGGAAATGATTAATCCCCATTAAATATTTTAAGCACGATTAATTTGAGAAATTTAGGATCGTTTCATTTTGAACAGCTGTCGTCTGATTGCTGGGAAGTGCTGTTATGGCAGATTAAGTTATGGTGATATGCCACGTTTGCCTAATTCTCTGCTTACTTATTGAATAAAACCAGGTATGATGCTGACAGGCCCATCTTGCCATCACAGGGCCGCTGTTGCCTGTTGACCTGTGGGGCACCTGTTTCACACATGGTGATGCTGCATACTTTTTGTCATAGTGAAAAACAGACTCTTAATCCTGCTTCTTCTTCTTCTCGTATGCGTGTCATTTACCATAATTGGTCAGCCACGAAACAGCGTCCTCATCCGCAGAGTGTAGCCGAGATAAGCCGCCATTCAGTTTTGTCAGGGGACAGGATTCGACAATGTGAGACATCGTCTGGGTCTCACCACAAGGACACAGATCAGTGTCTGTAAGTCGCCATTTCCTTCTGCAGGCACCGCAGTGTCCCTGGTCCG
>Ga0209149_1000548_pt1 | contig 15995 bp, 12 predicted proteins | sample WorMetTyACAVOLI2_FD_187423 | JGI IMG/M metagenome (GOLD analysis project Ga0209149, IMG submission 187423) | Marine gutless worms symbiont microbial communities from Max Planck institute for Marine Microbiology, Germany - Olavius algarvensis... ... | reverse complement strand
TCTAGCGACTTTACCGTGTGCATTAAAGGGCCAAACATTGGCTCCTTTAAAATGTTTAGGATCGAAATAGACGTATAAAATCCGTGAATGAATTGAAATCCATATGACTCGCATACGTTAGTCTACGTTAATTTATCATAGAAAGTGTTGAAATTTTAGTTTAGTCTTTTTAACCACGTATGACAAAGTTTATATGCCCCGGCCGGGCCGGGCCGGTTTTTAGGCATGACCCATGAAGTGTTGATATTTTGGAAAGTGGGCTTTATAATGGCATTAAGCTTGTGCCCGCTGAGCCACTGGTGCTTCGGTACTGGTGGCCTTCGGCAAATTCGCTAATTTCGGTAAATTGTAGCCCAGGCTCTGTGCTGCGCTTTGTCTGCTAAGCCGTTGTTGACAAAACACAGCACAGCACCTATGTATAATCCTACCGACCGAATTGTCGAGACATCTCGAGGACAGTGTACAAATAAACAAAGTCTACTTATCTGTCAAATAGCATTTTATAAAACATTATCCGGGAGCAAGAACGCACACGTTTCGTAAAACATGAGAAATTTAAAGTTAAATCAGAAGTTCGACAACATGGCGGAACTTTTGCGTAACCGTTGAAACTGTTATCTATGGTTGAAACCATAATCATAGAGTACTAATTATGTGCTTGCACGTCATTGATCTGGGATGGGTGGAGTACGTTACGTTATGTTATGTGATTTCGGCATGTACCGGAAGACTCATCTGTGAGATATTTGTGAAAATTTATTCTGCCGATAGTCTACAATGGCCTGTCTGCAACTATCTTCTGTGTAACAAGAAAGATAGTTCACATTGCAAATTGACTGTAATCACCATTTCAGTGAAAATTCCCCTCGTGGTTCGGTTAGGGTCAGTAGTACTGGTTTCAAGTAGCTGTTGTTTCAATCGACGTTCCTTTGTCCAACAACACCGCTCCAGGTCGACCACTCGGGTCATACAAAAATGCGACGGGACGACGGGTCAGTTTATGTCGGTCAACCAACCGTTTGCCTGTCCCGTCATTGTGTTTACGATAGGACAAACATGCAGTGAAAATGCAAATAGCGTTGAACCAAATGAAGCATAACTATTTACTTTAAATTATTGTTTTCACGTCATATATGTGATAATGTACACTTCCTCTCTAGGCATCAAATCATTACTTCAATTGGCAATGGGCCAGTGTGGTTGCATAGTGGGGGGGGTGGGGTTGCTTTATTGTCTGGTTGTCGACACGACGGGACAAATAGTCACTTCCTTTTTATGCATGTTCAGCATGAGTGGTTACATTCCGATTGCTCTGTTTTTGTTATTGCTTGCTCTAGTCATACAATTGTCACTGTAACTGTCATTTTTTGGATGTTTTCTGTCGTGCTTGTGAATGCGTGCACAATGCACATGATTGAAATCTGTATGAAGCTTGCAAGTAAGTAATGTATGTCATCTGTTAAATCATTCTGCTGTGCGCTAATGTTAATCAGATTGATCATTTACCATGTTACTTAGCAGCAGGTTTCACTGTATCACACCTTTTGACTTACTTTCTGATCATGATCAAGAGAGGTATACATACAAGCATTTGTGGGCAAAGCCATTTAACAAACTGCAGTTTACAGTGTATCTGTTATTATGGGTGACTTGATAAAATAGATCAGACTTAGTTCTTAGACCAAACAGATTATCTGATTGGAAAATTACCAGATAAGACCAAAGTTCAGATTAGAACACGGTCAGACCAGACTCTAAGACCTAATTAATATTCATGATCATGTTCTTGTAGATCAGACCGAATTCTGGTCTGATGTTGAAGATAAGACCGAATGCTTGTCGTCACTTGAAAAATTTATGCAAATTAGGACTAAGACTGAAATTTGGTCTAAGAACTAAGTCTGATCTATTTTATCAAGTCACCCTATGTATTAATTATAAATTAATCATTTAAAAGATGTCTGATATCATTAATGCGAGCAAGTTTTTGCTGTCATGTTTCAGCGAGGTGCTGACTGGTTGGTCGGCAGCGTGTGCTGCGATGGCAGATGACGTGGGTGAAAATGAACGTACAAATGGTTTCCAGAGGTGTAAAGAGTTTCTTGGTGGTGCTTGGAGATTGGCAACTATTGACCAGTTCAACATGGAATATATTCGGTATGCTTCAAGATTATGTACAATATTATCAATGACAACTTCATATAAATCTGCAGTTTCAGACCACCTTTGATTCGTTCACAACTATGGTGCTTTGTAAATCTATTTACTTACTTACTTACTTACTTCATGAAATTGTTGCTGGTTTGCCTTACGGGCCAGATATATAACAGTTCCGACGTTGGTCCATTGTCCGTTATCTGTCGTCCATCTGTTGTCCGACCAGTGGTCATATCTTGAAAATTAAGCAATAAGCATACTTGCTATGGAACACAATTAGGAAGTTGGCATTGCTGATTCTCTCCCAGACACACTCTTCCACCTCTGTGGAAATATTCTGGTTTCAAGTACAAAATATGTGCATATATTAATACGACCTCTTGTTCAACTTTGGCATTAGACAACAACTGTTTTCAACCAAGCACACCGTCGTCTTGCTGCCAATGTTGTCAGCTGTTGTAAACAGTTTCAGCGTGCAGAGCCTGTTGTTCACAATCATCATTCGTTGTTTTGACGACACCAGAGTCGAACAAGAGGTATTCCAGCTTTTATTCCTGTTTACAGTGTGTATGTTCCAGACGTAACATTAATGATACACACTGAAACTTGTTTCTCAGAGAGTACTCATTTTTAACAGAGCAACATATTTTGGAAACATCGCTAAGCAGCGAAAAGGTTTTCAGTAAGTTAAGTTAGTAAGTAAGCCAAAAAAAGTCACGGTGCTCTCTGTCACAGCAAACCATCAGCTGTTTTTTGTTGCCGTTAATGACATTTTGATGATTAATTAGAAGTTTGTTATGTGTCACTGTGATACAGCGGAGGACTGAGCAACTTACTCTACTGCTGCTGGCTGTCGGACGACGTACCAGTCGTCGGCACCGAGCCGCGGCGAGTTCTGCTACGTATCTATGGTCAGATAATTCACGAACATCCAGTGACAGTACTGACAGACTCTGTTATCTATGCACTGCTCGCAGAGAAGGGCATGGGACCTAAACTCTATGGTGTTTTCACCACTGGGCGCATCGAAGAGTACGTCCCGGTAAGAAATACTTTGCTTGGTTTATTTATGTCTTTTGCTATCAGAATCAAAGTTGATATCTGGCACACATTACTGTGGTTTCTAGTTTGTTTTTGTAATGTAGGCATTGTGTTTTTAAAAAAAAATATATTTGCTTAAGTATTTTTGATAGTAAAAAGGTAAAAGGTTTTTTATTTGACCGTGTGTACTTGTTATAGAAGAGAACCATTAATGTTTTGTTTTTTTATGTTACGTGACATTTTTTGTAATCGTCGATGTAATTGTTGAATTTTATTTATAAATTAATTTCAGATTTTATTTTTCTGTTATTTGCAAGCTAACGTTTTTAATTGTTTATTGCAAATTTCTGGCTTGTTTGCATGTGTTTGTTGCGATGTTGCAGTCGCGTCACCTGTTCACACATGAACTGCGAGATCCCAAAATATCAGCCGCGTGTGCAAAGGTCATGGCACAGTTTCATCAGCTTACGATGCCATTTGTCAAAGATCCAAGATGGCTCTTTGACACCATGACCAGGTACACTATTATTTGACAATTTGTTTAGTAATTCTATTTTTGGAACTCTGCGTACCAAATTGACATCTTTTATGCATAACACGTTACAATTCAAGGCTTCCAACCTGCCCACATATCAGGTGCGTGTGAGTTTTACTGGAAACTTTTGACCAGGTGTTCTGCCTGATATGTATACTGGTCTTAAAAAAAACTGATAATGCAAGTCGTTTGGATCAGAGTCAATTGCCTTGAACACTGATTGACAAAAAAGATGGTTGAAGCACGTCCACCTAAAAGGTTGCATATTTTTCAGCAGCGTGTGAGCAAGTTTTGACCAGTATTGAGTTGAATGTGAATTGATGTTTGTATATGAGAAGTACATGCCCTGGATGTTAAACTCATTCTTTTATTTTTATGTATTTTTTATATTTAATGATTAGTTTGTGAATTTCGATTAAAATTCGGTGATCCGTTTAACTCTTAATGGCACAACTGACAAGTCCTAGTAACGCCAGTTGTAGGCCTGCAGCAATCTGTACTGTCAATCAACATTCTGTCAATGAGTGTTCAAGGCAATTGACTCTGATCCATACGACTTGCATTATCAGTTTTTTTGAGACCAGTATGCATCAGGAAGGGCACCTGGTCAAAAGTTTCCAGTAAAACTCACACGCACCTGACAGGCGGGCAGGTTGGAAGCCTTGAACTGTAAAGTGTACAATTTAAAAGACATGTATTTCAGGATATTGCCTAACATACATACGAGTGACTGCAGCTGATCACTGTCATTTGTAGGTACTTGGACGAGGCACTGAACAACGTGTCATTTGATGATAATCCAGGACAACAGGTTAAACTGGAGAAACTGCTGTCATACGATCTTGCATCTGAGCTTCAGTCCCTTAGGTCTGCTGCTGTTTTCTGCCTGTGACTGATGTCAGTTGTTAGCATTAAAAGTGCCATCGGTGTCAGATCCATGTTTAAAGTTTTTGGGTGCCATTTTTTCAGGTGTGAAGAGATTGCTACAAAACATAGTAGCCGTAAACCATCACAATAGACACGTGTATGCCATGATGCCATCCTCGAGTGTAATCAGTGTACGGATGGCTCCGAACAGGGCTCGAAATGGGGGAAAAGAAGTACCCATATGGACCTATTTATCTCCCCTTACCTCTCCTTCCCACTCCCCTTTCATTTTTCCCCTTCCCCTCCTGTCCCTCCAACCAGCTAATGGGTACAGGGGAGCACTGTAAGTTCCGCCATCGGAGTCTGCGGCAGAGCCCCGGCCACAAATGCATGTGTGTGATATTTTGAGCCCAGAAAATGCATTTGTTGACAATAAGACTGTTTCTATGTATTTCCGTCATCAGAGAGAAGTGGCGGTATGGTTTTAAGCTGGCCAAGGAGTGCTGGTATGCCATACCGACTCGGAGCATCCCACTTTGAACGCTGGCTCCGAACTGAAAAGTAATCGGGTTTTGTAGACTGAGATAGGAACCAGTCAGTTGTGATGATTAAAAAAGTTAGATTGAGATGATTTGGACACGTGGAATGTAAGGATGATGCTGACTGGTTTGAATGTTGCACAACAACGGAAGTGGAAGGAACTAAACCAAGGAGACATTTACGGAAGACATGATGGGATCGTATCAAGGAGGATATGAAAAGATTTTATCCGTTGTGCGACAGTCTTGGAAAAACTGGAGAAGGAAACTTAAAGGGGCGTCCAGCTAAGCCAGGTTCACCTGGACGTGCATAGAAGTGTTGTATGTGATATGCTTTATGTTGTTCATGATGATAAGCTGTTCACTTTCAAAGCATGTTTTGCAATTTTACAATAGATGGACATAACTGCCACTGTGCAATGTAGAAAACGTCAAACGCTTCCGTAGAAAATGTTGGTTTTTCTCCTTGAAAATTGTGGGCACTGGTCACTGCCGCATAAGGAAAATGTCTGAAAATATCTAATGCATGCAGTTCAGTGTAATGCTAAACACTGGCTGAAAACACGCATATATCACTGTCTGAAATGCCGTCAGTATTTGTATACCGAGTAGGGATTTGCGGAGTAGATTTTTTATGTCTGTTCAGTTTAAAAAACTTGGATGCAATTCTTTAAAAAAACTCGGATTTGGTTCGGAACGAATTTTGTTCGGTTCGGTTTGAAAAACGCTGTTCAGTTCGGATCTTATAGCTATTTACTACTTATGTAATGGTTGAGTAGCTACAGCAAATCTACAGCGCTACTGCTATGTTGAATGAACTGTGCGCACCAGATTTTGATACTTTAGTTAATAAACTGTAACAATTACATTGTCTGTCATCTGGTTAATTTGCAATTGATGCACAATGAATGCAAGTAAAGTTATTTTGTCACTTTTAGTTTGAGTTGCCGATTGCACGCAGTTTCTGTTGGAAAATCATCTAAACGGATGTCATATTTTAGGATGGTTTGGTATTTTAAAGACTAATCCGAACCGATTTTCAGTTTGCCACACACCCCTAATACTGAGTGTCGTATTTGTGCAGGAACATGTTGTCAATGGTACATTCCCCTGTCGTCTTTTGCCACAATGACTTACAGGAAGGTATATTTCACTGCATCTTGTTTTCATAAACTTTTGCTGCCTCCAGTGTTGAGACTGTTTATGTAGTTATTGAATTTAACCTTGTCACTGTTGTTTGTTAGGTTATTTTTCGACAGTAATTTCTGATATATTATACATACTCGCGTATAAACTGATCTGCATATATGTCGACCCCCCTGTAGCTGCAGCAAAAATTCGGTTAAAGTTGGTCATCTGGGCGTAGGTTGAGAAGTAACTTGTAGATCACTATCACGCTCTATCAGTACCGCAGTAGATACAGTATGATGAACAGTTTCGACCAACAACTTATAAACTGGTGCTGGTTTGACCGAACCATGGCCTCATTACTGGTAAATGGCATGGTTTCAACAAAGCCCGCACTGCACACTGCAGGCATTAGTTTTATCAGGTGTAAAGTTACACTTCGACTCGAAGGTCGACGCTCGGTGACCGATCTTTCTCTGCTGCCGGCACCAGGGCTTGGAATAGTCTGCTGCCCACTGTCACTGCAGCGTCCACTCTGTCATCATTCCGTCGATACCTAAAATCTCATCTGTTCACAGAGTCGTTCCCATCATGACAATAATTTCAGCTAGCTGACTCGACAGTCGACACGTTGTGACTGTGTAAAGTGTCCTTGTAGTTTTTAACTTTATGTCAGTCTAATCAATTCTTTCTTACATTAAATTACATTGCATTACATTACACTTCCATGTGCATTGTGTACTGTCCTCATGTGAATGTGTTATTGTGCATGAGATGCACACATAACCACACTGAGGCGTTTGATCGTTGCCACTCACGGATTAATTGACTGTGTTAGCATTGTCTGCATAAGCGTATTTTAGTGTGACATGCGTGACACACACACTTCTAGTATAAAAAATCTTGAAAAAATTCCCGGCTTATATGTGAGTACTGCATACAGTAGTTGGTTGTTCACGCACTTGCATCATTTCAACATTGTGGACATCTTACTCTCATTATTGCTTACCTTACTGCTCGACCAGTATGTATTCTGTGATTAAGCACAGTGCTGTTCTTGATGCACCTGCCATTAACGTGGTCATTTACATCATGGAATGAAAGTCGTTGTTGTTGTTATTTTATTGCCAACATTGTTTTTATTTGCAAGAAACCATTGCTAGTTATGTGATAAAATAATTTTCAGGCAACATTTTGTACGTTGAGGATGAGTCTGGTTGGCATGTGCGACCAATTGACTTTGAATATTGCAGTTACAGTTACAGGTCAGTTGACTGCATTACATATGTTGTGTGTTAATGAGTGGTGACAGTTGTCATCTGTGCAATGTTTCATTTGATTTGGTGTTACGTTGACGTAAAATCTTACATTTTATGCAGCTATTTTGTAAGTGATTACTTGTCTTATTAGTTACAAATGGGCATTTGACTGACTAATTTTTAATGAGCAAGATTTCTGAATCATGTTATATTTGTTCTGAAAATAGCTCTGTCAGTGGTAACGATTTACTGCTGCATCTCAAATCTCCTTTCATAGTTGCATATCTGAAGTCGTTGCAATCTTCGGTTAAATTCTCTCAGTCTGTATATTTGAAATTCAAAACTCAAAGACCTACTACTTTACTGTAGCCTTCTGAACCTAACAGACTGCCTTCAACTCCTTGACTAATATCTGTACAGTTTGATGATGATGACGATTATAATGATGATGATGATGATGAATGTGATGATAGAGAAATATATTAATTTACCAGCGAGCATCTGTGATGGCTGTACACAGAGGGTTTGACATCGGCAATCACTTCTGTGAATGGTGCTACTGCTACGACAACTGCGACTTTCCATACTTCACTGCCAGCCTGGAGGAATATCCATCCCGCGACCAGCAGGTCTCTGTTATGCTACTGATGCTGTTCATTCTAACTCCATGTACTGTTGATAAGGTCGGATACATCAGCCATTTTTTAGCTCAACTGGGATGGGTTCACGGTGATTTTCTTTATCTGTTTCAATGCTTAATCCTTGTACACCTACTTGAGATGTGTTGTTGGTCTAGCGAAAGGGGAATATTAACAGAATTATCTCTGTGCTGCGGCATTGTGCACCATTGTAATAGTGCACAGTGGTACGAGCAGTTCTTACAGGTCGGTCGACTGGATCAGGCTTCGATCTTGTTTGCTTTGGTTCCCTATCTTCCGAGCACCTCTGAAGTTACGACCTGTGGCGGGATAGAAATATGTATATTATTATTATTGTTTCAGTATTCTTTGTGCTATAGATATACACATATTTAAAGTTTTTTGTTACTTTCTTTACTTTACCTTTTAGCGAGTTGAGCCTGGTGAGATCGGCCGTTGACGTGGTTGACTAACCATCGTCCTTCAGTGCTATGACACTGTTGGTTGGGTCATTTGACCAATGATATCATCTTCGACATAACCTGCAATGTATCGAGTGGGACAAACCTACACCACACTGTAGCTCTGGATAGGCCAAAACTTCCTATTTTCCTCCACATCCGACCAACTCTTTATGGAATGTCTCTTCTGTCCAGGTCTGTTTCTGTCCATTGTCGTACAATGATTGATCCAATCATCATCTCTAAACTGACCTGTACTGAAAAAGACAATTTTTTTCAAGATACCTTTTTGATGCAGTCCACAAATGTTATAGATCTGGTTGGAATTGAAGATGTCCAGCTGAAGTACCATGCACCATGAGAATTTGTTTAGCTGTGCTGCGTAAAAATATAGAAATAGTCTCTTGCCCATGCAATACGTGTTGTTAATATGCTCGAGCACCGGCTGTGAGAAATACGTCATGAGGCAGAGCCGAGTGACATATTTCTCACAGCCAGCATGAGAGCGTATCAAAAACATGTATTGCATGGGTAAGAGACCGTTTCTATTTTTATTGCTAATTTACATGTGATTTTTAACGATATTTTACGCAAAAACAATGGGACTCTCCTTTATTGCGGATTACGACAGTGAGCGAGTCTGTCGATGGGGCATGTTCTTAAAATGTCAGACCGATAGGATCGACTCTGTTTAATGCATTTCCATTTTGAGTGATTTTCTGTCATATTACGCTTGAACGCTCATGAGTTATTGGCTTTCGTTTACATTTTTGTTGAATGTACGTTGCCAGGGCAATCACCTATAGCAAACCGAGTCCTTCATAAGTGCCAGCGCAAACTAATGGATGTAATCGATCGTCACGTGATGATTTTTCTGACCACTTATTTCAGAATGACACCAATGGCTGATGTTAACTTCACGTCATTAGTTACGTCATTAATAACTTGTCATCAGTGCGTTTCGTTTACGGTCGCCTTGGTGATTTGCAAATCACAGCATATTTTAAAGGGATTTACGTCACTAGTGGCACAGCGAATGTTCTACTTCGATGATGCGGATAATGCAACCTGCAAATCGAAGGTTGGCTTGCCGTATTCCGTGCTGCTGTTCGCACAGCGGACTATTTTCGGCTTCGGCTGTGAACGTACAGGCACATGAATACATGCGTGCAATATAACCATGCAATACGGATTTGTATTGCATTGTTGTGACGTCATGGCATTGTGTACTGCATCGTAAATTAGCAGTAAAAGTGAGACATGCTTGCTCACACTGCTGATGATGCTTTCTGTCTGTGTTTGTGCGGGATATTATCTGTGGCAAACAGGTTGGGTCTGGTCCTCGTGAAGTCTGCACCTGGAAAAACTTGACTCTGAAAAATGACGTATTATGTGTTAAGTAGGATGTTAAACTCTGTTATACCATACTGTACCTGCTGACTCACTCTGTCACTACTCACCGGTCTGCCAAACAGCCATATTTGTATGATTATCATTTTTAATGTTTTCAGTGTTCTTCATCATTGTAAATTTGTTTTGTCCATTAATGTGCAGCTGACGTTCATTCGAGCATACTTAGGAGTCAATTCAACATCAAAAGGACTCATGAATGGAGGAGGGAAGGCACTGGATGGTGGAGATTGTGTTGAAGATGTCTCCGTCACTGAAGAAGCAATTCTGTTCGAGGCAGATGCATACGCGTTGGCATCACATTTCCTGTGGGCTGTGTGGTCGATTGTTCAGTCTCGTATTTCAACCATCCAGTTTGCTTACCTTGTATGTACATCATTCTCTTGTTAGTTCTTTCTGGTGATAGGCTATCAACAATGGTAATGATTGTCAGTGTTTGCACTGATGTGTGTTTGGCCACAGCCTCCGCAACTGCCACAAAAAGTGTCACCGCCAGAATCATCCAAAAAAATGCGTCTGTAGATAAGTAGTACCTTGTAGATAACCGCTTGCTATTCGATCGCGAACTTCAACTTTAACTTGACAGTAATATTTTGCATTCTTTCGCGCAGGCAATTGAAATATTGCCGAAAATTAGCGCATTTAAACAATATTACTTATGCAAGCAGGAACTTGTTTCTGTGTGCGTGATACTGTGATGTGGCTGTTAAGTGGCGTATTCCTCCGCCCAATAGCAGCTCGTCTTTCGAAGTGTCCACCATTTTTGGGATGGTAATTTTGATGACATTTATGTGCTACATATAATTAAAATGTTTTGTTACATTCTTACTTTGCCTTTTAATGAGCTGAGCCTGGTGGGATTGGCACTTAACCTTGTCGACTAACCATTATCCTTCAGTGCTGTGGCACTATTGGTTGGATCATCTGACCCATAAAATCGTTCCAGAAATGATCTATAATGTGTTCAATGGGATGTTAAACCCTGCTATACTGTACTATAGTTTGACTTTGTTGTTCAGAATATTGAACTAATTACAATTTCAGTTTTTATTTTACAGAACTAAAATGTCACTGGTGGTAGGACTATGCATTGGTGCGATTTGAAGCGTACTTCAAGCAGAAGAAGGACGTCGTGGAGAAACTTCCAAACGGTTTCACGCCACTCTGAGTCTTCTGAGATGTCTTATGGAATGCTCATATGCGGCTCGGATATTTCCAGCCCGAGTCGATGCACAAAACATCTAAGCTGTCTCGCCATATCGTTGTGCAGTGTCTGCATTGTCTGCGTTGTATGTGAACTAAGCTTCTCGTTAAGACTTGCAATGAATACTGTTGTATGTCGTGGTGCGTTTGTGTTTTCTCGGATTACCAGTGGTGTTCACTGCCAAATTTTCAGTTATTCCATTTGTTTTAGTTAATGTTTGTATGATATAGTTCGTCAGCAAAGCTTAGCCGTATGAGGTATTACGTAACGCTGATTGGATTTATGACTGATCTTTCTTCATTCTTTTTATCAGCGTGCGAAACTAGCAAATTGGACACTGTGTTTTAATGTAGTGTTACACAAGTTTCATGCCTGTACTGTGAACTTTTTGAATAAATAGTGAACAAATTAAAATGATGGTCCTTTCTTGCAAAATTTCTTTTGAAATTCAGTTTTTATGTTGTTGGTAGCACCAGACAGGAACATGACCCAGTCTGTCTGACTGTATGTTTTCGGCCTTCTCAAATCAATAAACCATTATTTTTGACCACCGGTGTGTTGATTTCTGTGCAGTATGACTATAACTACAACAGCAACTAGGAATATGTTGCTTACTGATGGAGAAGTTGCATTTGGGTGCTCCCAATACCGTTGAAATTTTAATTCAAAATGTTACATTTAAATTAGTAAGTGGGTGATGTTTTAGCCATTTCTCTAATCTGCTTTTTAGACTTAACCCGGTTCATCGCCAATTGCTTCCGATCACTTGTAATTCTGAAGCTGTGCTGAGGATTATGGCGACATGTAACAGTTTGCTGTTATTATCAGTATTGCGTTTGGTTGATGCTCTGAGCATTATTCATTATTGCTACTTATTTATATTAACGATGCTGTAACAGCGTTCAGTGCTTTGCAATCAAGACTAGTCGTCAATGTCCATATATACATTTGCACTGAAGAATTAAATCAAATTGTTGTGCCATTTTGAATGGTTGAACTTATGCTTCAGTAAATGTACGGAATAGTGAAAAAAGTCGGTTATTACTTGACCTGTTTTTGATCTATGTGTGTCCTTCAATACGTACATTATTTGATTTGTGGGTTTTTTGAAAGTTCAGTTTGTTGCTTATTAGTTGCGTGAGTTTTTTCTGTCGTGTTACAGCTCGGGACGAGCTACGAGAAACAGAGAAAGTAAAATGTGTGTGGTGTTTAGAAAAGTTTGTCAGCTTTAGACAGACTTGAATGCACGCTGCCTGTTCATTTACAGCATACTGCTCACCCTTGGGCACATTAAAACCACAGAACGTTAGACCAGTGTACAGCAATATGGTGATTAGCACACTAGGTGTTGATGGGTGGGTTGTTTCATTTGGTACAGTGAGGTCATTGTACCTAATGCAACAGCCCACCCATCAGTGGCCAATGTACCAACTTCTTATTATTCGGTGTGACACTGTAATTGCCTTTGCAGTATAAAGGGTTAACTGAGTAAGAACTAATTGTGAATGCTGGTTACTGTACATGGATATATGGTGCACAGGTGACCATAGTATGTCTGCAGTTTACGTACAGTGTATGTAGTACAAACACTTTATTTGTTGGTTGTTTATAAGAGTTCAGTATATTGATGTTGTTATTAGTAGTAAAAACAAAATATTTAATTTGCCTTACAGTTGAAAAAAAATCTCTTAACTTCCAGTTGGCCACGTTTGAGATGTGATGTTGGTCTGGCGGAAGTGGAACATGATGAGTGGGATGTTACTCCCTACTAATCTGTACCGTGCAGTTGAATGGTATATTAGTTGGTCACGTTCAAGTGTTTGATGCACGTGAGGTTTATTTTGTGATGAGGTTTTGTCTTTGTCGTCGTTCATATTTGTGTTGTCTATCGAACTTAAAGTATTTGCAGTTCTCATCTCATCTCAGTTGTACTGGTATTTTACAAGTATTATTATAGATATGCTACACTCAAAGAGTGGAAAGTGATTTATATAGCTGGGGATGTTGTTCTGTGATTGGCTGATTGCTGGTCACCTGGGTGAGCTGTGGCCAACAGAGAGTGTATTGAGATGGTACATAAGATGGGAATTGATCATGGATGAGGTCACATCATATCAAATAGGGTTAAGTACCCAAAATAATGGTACTTCCACTGTAACCCTAATTTTGATCGACGTTTTTGCCAACACTGTGTAAAAGAGGATGGATGTGATAAACTTATTATATAGTAAAAGCTTATCACAGTGTGGCACTGTCACTTTTGCTTTCATTTGAGTTTGCTTGCTTTATTTCATTGTTGTCCCTCATGTGGCCCCCGGGAGCTGTAGAAGTGGCTCAGTCCATTTCCTGGCCAGTTGGCGTGAAAGACGACCTGTGTTTTGCTAGTACCAGCCAACGGACTGGTTAGAAATACCATTTTTTGGCACCAATCAAGTGATTGGCTGGAAAGGTTGTCTCCAAAATGAGCTATAATGTGTTTAGCGGGACGTTCAACACCAATATGTTATATTATACTGTTTTACTGTTACTTTATTATTATCATATTTTATTTGTAGAAATTTATTACAGATATTGGTGTATGTGTATGCGTGGGTTTAATGTGCAAGTTATGTTATCAATATTTTTTTGTAAATATATACAAGTTATAAGACTTTTTAAATTAGCTTTTATTTACGGTTGTGGGAGTAGTAGGCTAGTTGGAGATGCACATTTTGTAACAGTGTAATGTAAAGTGATGTTAATCACAGTCTGAACGGTAGTTCAGACAGTGTTAACGGCGACCTTCAATTCCTATGGGATAGGCAAATTTCAACCCCCCAACAAAATCGATACCCCTGAACCGATCGATAAAAAACTTGGCACAGTTGATTACGTCCATGAGACGACCCCCTATACCAAATTTGGTATAAATACACACACTGGGGGCTTATGGGCAAATAGGTGAAATATAACAAAAACTTTTAAAAATTTATTTATACCTTTTTTTCTCAGACTTGCGTACAGGTCAGACCTGTTGATGGATTTTTACGCGCGATAGCTCAAAAGATGTGAAATCACGCAAGGATGTGCCTTTTTGGGGTTATAAAACTTAAATTTCATTTTAAACCCCTATTTTATCCCCCAAAACCGTCAAATTTTGGCCCAAAACGGGACTGAAGTTTTTTTTCGACCGAAAATGCTTCACAGTGGGTGCTCTCAAGAGTAAAGTACCCTTAATCATCATTGTACCCCCATAAAAGTTGCATAGTGAATAGGCAAATCAGGGTCGGCGATTCCAAATATGGCACTGTCCCCATTATCCCGCAAATCCCCAAATTTTGCATTACAAATAATAGTATTTTGCACGAAACACACTGTTCCTGTCATCATAGATGCACATTGTGCTAAAATATTTTTTACACAACTTGGGTACGGAGAGTAGCTTACCAAAAACAACTTTCAGGGCCAAAATTAATGGGGGTCTGGGCTAGGGGAGCATGTAAAAATTTGGGACCCCCTATTTATTTCTGCAACCGTTGAAGCTAACAACTTCAAATTTGGTACACAACTTTGGTTTGGGGAGTATGTTACAATAACAACTTTATTACCAAACTTGGTAGGGGCTGGCTGTGCTACAGGAGCACCTAAAAAATTGTGGATATCATGTACTCTGTAACACATATCATGTAACAGCTACAGATATGTAATAAAACTGCAGATATAAATGTAAAAAAAACTGTGGTTTAGACACGTTAACGGCGAATGACACATCTAAAACTGCAAAAATTACAAAAAGGTGCTATTACTCAACAGCACATTGACACTTAGGCGATGTGCTGGTGGGTAATCACCTTTTTGTAATTTTTGCAGTTTTCGATGTGTCATTTGCCGTTAACTAGTGTCTAAACTACAGTTTTTTACATTTATTTTATTGTCTAATGGCTCTTCATCTGCAGTTGGTTTTTACTAGGTTTTAGTATGTGTTGTACATTTGAGTACATATTCAGTGTTCTGTTTATGACCAACCTATTTCCTGTGCTCATTATGGGTTAGGCTGGCTTTCCATAGAAACAGAAAAACTTTCAGAGGTTATTGGTGCTGGATGCCATGTCCTTCGTGAGATCCAAAGCGTCGATACCACTACAGATGAATGAAACATACTTGATTACTGCTGTGATGCATTGCGTTAGGTAGTGATAGGGACCTCTTTGGAGACTGATTTTTCAGTGATGTTTTTATGATGCCACTGTACAACCAAACATAATAGATAAAAAACTGAGCAGTGAAATTGGTTGCGTTTATAAACTCGGTTTCGTTGATCTGTTGATCCAGACTGATCTCGTCCGCTGCAAGACCATTTACCAACTACCTCCGAGCAATCCACTCCGCATGCATAAAACAGGGTGTGAATCGCCCGATCCAAGCTATTTACTTTGTTGTAATGGCAACAGCTGTGCTAAGTGGTGACTTATCATTCCAATCTTGTTACGGTTTAATCTCATCTAGTTTTTGTGATGGCGTAAAAGGCGACCTGAACCAGACTTTAGTGTCTTTAGGTTTAGTTTTGCATATGTTATTAGTTTTCAGTGATTGTTGTTTAGGTTTTTTTTTGTGTTGTCACTTGGTTGTGGTTAGTACCAGCCGAATGATTGGTTACGAAGACCGGTTTTTTCTCCAGTCATGTGATTGGCTAAGAAGAATGTCTCTGATTTGACCGACCATGTGTTGAATGGGATGTTAAATCCTATTCCTCAGTGCCGCCGTATTAGCTTCTTCT
>Ga0209149_1000547_pt1 | contig 16002 bp, 10 predicted proteins | sample WorMetTyACAVOLI2_FD_187423 | JGI IMG/M metagenome (GOLD analysis project Ga0209149, IMG submission 187423) | Marine gutless worms symbiont microbial communities from Max Planck institute for Marine Microbiology, Germany - Olavius algarvensis... ... | reverse complement strand
TGCAGTACATATCCAGCTGGTATAACCCATATCGATTACATTCGACGCTGAATTATGTCAGCCCGAATGATTATGAAAAACGACTACTCGAAACGAAGCATGCCGCTTAACTGGGGTGTATCAAAACGTTTGACCACGTCACTATTCCGCGCGCTCGGCGTGAAGAATCGGACCGCCTGCATCAACTTTGCGCAGTCCCGCAATATCATTCCTCAAGAATACCATTAACCCGGAGACATATAATGTCGCCGGGTTACTAGCAAACGCGATCGGCGAGGCGCTCCGGATCCGCCCATTCGGCCAGAGCCTGATTCAGTGTCGCGGGCAGCAACGGTTTGTGCAGCAGATGGTAGCCGTTTGCGACGGCCTGTTTGAGCAGATCGGCCGACGTATCGCCGGTAATAATGACCGCCGGCATTTTTAAATTCAATTCTTCGTAAACGGCTTCGATGGCTTCGATACCGGTTTTATTTTCGCGCAGTCGATAATCCGAAAAAATGATATCCGGGATAAAATCGCGCTTTACGATCTGCGCGATTGCATCGGCCGCCGATTCCGCCATCAGCGTCCGGCAGCCCCAGCCCGATAGAATTTCATCCATTCCTTCCAGCACAGAGAGTTCGTCGTCGATCACCAGCACGGCAAGATTGTAAAACTGAACCTTCCCCGTGGTCGTGCCTTTAGCCTCGATCAAGTCGCGCCGGCCATTGGCGACGCGCAGATGAAACCGCGTCCCCTGCCCAATGGTCGAATCGATGGAAATCGGAATTTCCATCAAATCGCAAAGCCGGCGTACGATTGCAAGGCCGAGACCCAGACCCTTGGCACGATCGCGTTCCGGGTTGTTGAGTTGATAATACTCCGAAAAAATCGCTTCGGTTTCGTCCGCCGGAATGCCGATACCGGTATCGCCGATACAGATGTCGACGGCATCCTCGGAACTCTGGCAATGGATCGAAATCTTGCCCTGGTCGGTGTAATTGATCGCGTTGACGAGCAGGTTGCGCAGCACCCGCTCGAGCAGCAAGGCATCGGTGTAGACCACCAGATTATTGCAATCTACCTCAAACTCGAGCTGTTGCTCCGATATCTGGGCCTGGTACTGATCCTGTAGTCGTTGGACGACCTCGTCGAGGCTGGTGTGTTTGGCGGCGACATTGACGACTCCGGCATCGAGACGCGATACGTCCAGTAAGCTGTTGAATAAATGATTGAGGGCGCCGAGCGAACCCTGAATACTATCGAGCAACGGCGACTGAGAAGTCGGGGTTTCTCTACGCAAGGCGCCGACGAACAAGCCCAGCGCATGCAGGGGTTGGCGCAGGTCATGGCTGGCCGCGGCAAGAAACTTGTTTTTCTCGACCATGGCCTGTTCGGCGATGCGTTGGCTGGTTTCGGCGGATTGTTTTTCTGCGCGAACCTGCTCCAGAAGATCCTGATTTTCAAACTGGGCACGAATCAACAGCAAAGTATTTTTATGATAGGTGCGCACGAAGATGAAACAAATGCCGAGGAAGAAAAGCGTCAAAAACCCGAGCAGTATAAAAATACCGCGACCGTCTAGCAGCATGCGGAGCGAAAACGGAACCACGGCCGGCACGGCAAAATAGTAAAACGCCGGCATATAGGCGCCGGAACTGGCGGCGCAGGAAGCAACCAGGCCGGCAAGCAAGACGATTACGAACAGAATGTATTCGGTATTGCCCGGCAGATAGAAAGCAACCCCGGCGCCGCCCCAGAGAATACCCGTAAGTACCGAGCCAAGTAAAAACAACCGGTCCCAGCGCGGTTGGCGAACTGCGGGCGAGTGACTTTTTGACCAGTAAAACCGGCAGAGTACGGCGCGTAACAACGCCAGGCCGACGATCAGGCAAGACCAGATTATCAAGCGGGATTGTTCAACCTGGCCCCAGCTGACAGCCACCAACGCCGCGGCCGCGACAAACGAGCCAATCAGCATGATGGGCAGCTGTTTGTAAATCAGCTTTACCTGTTCGTTTTTTATTTTCTCGGGCAGGGCTTGCATGACTCGATTCTTGAATTTTTTCAAAACCTTCGCGACCAGGTCCGCATCAGGTTATCAGCTGATTCATATTTTGACGAACCGATTTCGATCAATCCGGCTTTAGACGCAAGGTTCGAAGTTTACTATCGAACGCGCTAGCGGGCCGCTAGACTTTTGGCTAGTTGAGCGAATCGATGCAATCCAAATAGCATAATTCCCGCAAACCGCTTGCGCAGCGACGGTCGAAAGGCCGCCCTGAACGGTCGCGAGACCGTTAGGTTTCAAATGCAATGGACTCGGGAGTAAACAAGCGTGGCAGATGCAATCATCGCTATTATTTTCAAACAACTGGGTATTTGCACGAGCCGATTTTCAGGTTTCCGCTTTCCGCTCGTGCTGTTGAGCCCGATGCTGGCGGCCTGCAGTGGCGGAGATGACCAGGCCGCGCCCACCGCAGCATCGCCGGTGCCGGCACTGCTGTCCCACACTTTCGTCAAGTTCATATTGGTATCGGGGGCATGGGGAGTGACAGCGGCTTAACCGGCGAAAATCAACTCCCACTGAGACTATTGCTACTGCATCAATTGAGGCGTGCGGGCGCAAACGACCGAACTGAAAGATTTACCTAAAACTTGAGAGGCACCATGAAAAATGAACTTCAAATCGAAGCGTTTAGTTGTCTGCATTTCCCATTCAAGAAGCTCGCATTACTGACTTGCATCATTCTTTCGACTGCTTGTGGCGGCTCCGGGGGAAGTAACGACGATTCCGATAACAGCTCTATCCCGGCTGGAAAAATCGGCGTTGATGGGCATGTATTTAATCCGGATTTTTTTACTTCGGGACGTGATTTTTATGCAAAGCTAGCCTATTTCAATTCCGATGGTGATTTAAATTCGTATCACGATATCTATGAGTGGAGCGGTGATTCACCGACTTATTCCAATGATTTTCGCTATACCTACGACAATTTGGGAAGGTTGGTTTCCGAAGAACGCGAATTGACCTATACCCGCGAAGCACCGGCATTTTATAGCCATATTTTTTCTACCGTTATCTACACTTACAACCTTTCGGGACTCTTAGCCACCGAAACCGAAACCATCACGGCATACGATAACGATGGTGACGGCGATTTTAACGATGTCGATTTCGATACCTTTACCGGCTCGGTTCGCTACATCATTACATACGGTTATAACGGCAGTGGTCAGCTAGTCAGCAAAACCCATGACGATGACGGCGATGGCAACTTGATGGGTAGCTCAGGCGATAAATCGATAACCTACGAATATGACGGTTCGGGTAATTTAACCAAGGAGACGATATTAGACGGAATAGGAATCACAACCACTCTGATAAACACCTACGACGTCAACAACCGTAGGAACCGACAAAGCCGTTACCCCACCCAGGCACGATTTCTCGCCGATGAGCCGGCTAGCATTACTGATTACACTTATGATGCCAATGGCAAACTTAACCTGGAAGAGATCGACAATGGGGTCGCCTTCACGGCGAATCTAACCCCGGACGGAACGCCCGATATTGTCATAACTTACTCCTACGGATCGAATGGAGATCCCAGCGAGAAATCCACAGAGGAGTTACATGTCAGTTTTAGCCAAATTGACATTGTCAAATACACACACGAAGTGATCGACGATAACTCCGATGGGACACCGGAGCACACTGTCACTTATGTATTTTGGTTAGACACTAAAATTGATAGTGGCGGAGGCTATCCACCGGACCTGCTGCCAAGCTGGTATCAAAATGCGCAAACCAATCTCAATAACGGTAATAACAGCGACGGCTGGAGCGTTAACTGGGATGGGCATGGCAGCACTTGTTCTACTTGTGGCAATATGCTGGGGCAGATAAACCGCATTATTCATGGCTTTTGAAGCGCCGGACGACTTTAATCGAGATGAGGCCGTCTTTTGAGCTTGAACCTGCCCCTGGCGCGATTCATATCGCACGCTATTACCCACGGATACAGCGGCAGCTGAGAACATGAAAGGCCGTTTCGACATTAGCCGGCGCAATCCCGTACTCCAAATCCCGAATTTGCACAGGAAGTGTTTGCTTGGCATCACTCTGTTGTCCCTGGCCGCCTGCGGCGGCGGCGGTAGCGGCAGTGACGATTCGCCGACCGGCGGTGGCGACAATGTTCCGGGACCGACGATTCCCGATGTCACGATCCCGTTTGCGGCAGGCAAAAAATGGTTATACAACTTTTCGCGCACAGTCGCGGTGCCCGGCACCACTACCGCCTTCAATGGCCAGTCGATCCTGCATGTCGAAGGCCAGAGTTTCTGGCAGGGGCGGCAGGCATGGCGCGTCATGCGCTACGAAATCGAATCCACCCCCGCGGGTGACGATGCCTTCAGCGCCAAGGAAGAGTATTTCTTCGAAAACGCGGACGGACTCGAACGCTGGTATGCCGGCACCTCCGAATGGAAGCGGATTCTGTCTTCGATGTTCACCAACTTCGGCGGAAATACGCTGATTATGACGCGCGAACCCAATAGTAATTCAGTCACGACACAAAGCGCTGCGGCGATCACGGTCCCGGCGGGCAATTACGATACGGTGAGGGTCAATGCCAAATATCGGGAGGGATTTTTTACCGGCTCCATCGTCGATCATAGCGAGAATCACTTCGAGTACTACGCCGACGGCGTCGGTTTGATCGGATCGAGCTGGGATTTCTTTTTCCAGGATCAGAATTTTGGCCTCAATGTGATCGAAGCTGGCGGCGCGGAACTGGTAGCGGTCGACACGGGCGCCTTCCCGGCCCTGCTCGCCGAAACCGAGCCCAATCACAGTTTGGTCGGGGCACAGGCCCTGGGTGACGATTACGCGATTGCCGCCGGCGAAACCCACATCAACGATGCCGGCTTGTTGTATGCAATCCCCGATGTAAACCCCAACGTGAACGGTGATCAAATACTGCAGGATCTATTCAATTTCGCGCATACCGGCGGCACCCTCAGGCTGGATTTGAGATACGACGCCTTCAGCAACGGGCTGTTCAACGATCTCGACCTGTACCTGTTCCGGCGCGGCAATCTCGGGCAATTGATCTACGTGGCGGGTAGCACCAACGATCCGACCGTAGCCGGCAACGTCGAAACGATATCGAGCTCCCAGCCGGCCGGTACCTATACGGTTGCCGTACAGGCCTGGAACACGCCAACCACGTCCGTCAAATACTGGTATCTGCTGCGCTAATCCGGGAGAATGATATTGTTGATGCTGCTCATTTTTACCTGAAACAGTTATCGAGCCCGCTCAAACCCAGCGTTTTGGCTAAAATAGTGAAGTCGGGGATGGCAGGCGCGGTTCTGCTCGATCGGGTGGTTAGCGGCAGCTCGGGATTATCCGCTCAACGAGAATTGATCCGCGGCATCGCGGCTAAATCCCGCTACGGGATCAAGCCAGATATCTGTTAGTTTTCCGGCACACAAAGCCTCAGAAATCGGCAGTCGCTTGCGACCACGAATCAACGGCAAGGGTGAAAACGAGATGCGGATAATTCCAAAACGCCCATACGGAAATCTTATGCTATAACAAGCTGAATCATTTAGTTATGCGTCATCAAAATCCCCGCCTGGCAGGATAAAGAGGTTCAATACAATCATCTAAGCTTTCAAGACGGCGGCTGTTACAGGCCAGCATCGGGATCGGCTGCGGCCTGCTGATTCCCGGCTCGGCGCGCGCCGGCAATATTCATCGGCTCAGCGGCAAGGTTTTTATCAATAAAGAGCCGGCGACGCCCGATTCAACCATTCGGGCCAACGATCGAGTCACCACCAGCCGGAATGGCCGCATCAGCTTCAGCATCGACGGCGATGCTTTCATGCTCAAAGAGTATACCTCGATGATCATCGAATCGAAGGACGATTCGATTATCGATTCCCTGCGGCTATTAACCGGTAGATTGCTAAGCGTATTCCAAACCGGCCGCAAACGCAGCATCATCACTACCAATGCAACTATAGGCATACGCGGGACAGCCTGCTTTTTGAAGGCTTTGCCAAGCAATCTGTATTATTGCAATTGCTATGGCAAAACGGTGCTGCACGCAAAAAACATGTCCGAGGTTTTCGAGGCGACGCATCACAATGCGCATCAGATCGATTTTAGCGGCGACGAGGTAATGGGCATGAGCGTTGCAAAAGTAATCGACCATGACGACGACGAATTGCGCGAGCTCGAAGCTTACGTCGGCCGAGTCCCCAAATTCGATCAGTAAATCTTACCTAGGGACGCAGACTTTACCATCGGTAGGGAACTCACCTACTACCGGCATGGCCGGTAGTTTGAATTAAGCCTCCAGTGGGGGGCTATCGGTCCAGTGCCAATCGTCCTGATTTAGCTAAACCTCATCCCAGCTCTAGTCATTCCCGCGCAGGCTTACGCGGGAATGACCGCCATGGCTTAAGTATGTGCCATTCGGTTCAGGTCTTGCCTTTGGCCTCTATTTCTTTGGCAGCTATGATCCGGCTGACTCGGGAGTAGTGCAATCCATGGAATTCGCCGATTTGCTTCATACTGTATCCACCGCTCGCATAGGCGGCGATTATCGACTGATCGCGGCTAACCGCAGTTTGCGCATAGTATTCGAGCGAACGGGGCTTTGCGCGCCGCTGTGATTTAGGTATCTCGTTCAGATCGCGATCTTCATCAATCCTTAGGTGTATCTTGTCAACAAAAGCGTCACTGCCGAGGAATACCTGGTTTCGCAGAGACTCCCTGGGAAATGGCTGATTCCTACCCTCGTCCATGAATTGCAGATACTTTTTCCTGGCGGATGACAGCCGGCGCCCGAAGGCGCTCAACAGCCAGTCAGTGTGCAGCCAAACGGGCGCCTCCCGCAATCCCGCGGTGTCGCTGTAGCTGCCCCAGGTCCAGTCACCGGCTTTACGAACCATTCGAGCGCGTACCGGGTTGAGCACGATATACCGGGCCAATTCCAGCAAGTAGGACTCTTTTTGAACCAAGATTGCCTTGTAGCGTCCCTGAAAGACATGCCCTACTCGATGGGTATTCCGATTATGGGTTTGAGTATAAATGCCATTGAGTTGCCGCATGCCTTTGCTGAGATTGCCATCCGGCGTTTCGATCAGCAGGTGGCAGTGATTATCCTTCAAACAGTAGGCATGAATCAGCCAATTGTAGTTCTCGACCAACTGGCCCAGGATTTCGAGAAATGCAATTCTGTCGCTATCGGTTACGAATACTGCTTCCTGCCGATCGCCTCGTGAGGTGACATGATAAGGTGCCCCTGCGAATTCGATTCGAAGTGGCCTCGCCATGGCGGCAAGCTAGAGAAGAATTAGGCAAAAGGCAAGACCCCGATTTTTGCGATTTTTGCGCGGGTAACTTCACCCTGGGGCTAGGTCTGAATAATATAAGTCAGCGGATCCGATTCGGGGTCGGAAGCCTGTAGTTCGATACTGAGCGGAGAGTCTTCGTTAACCGAATATGCGGCGTCGAATGCTTCGGGAGACCGATTAAACGAGCAGCTGGTGGTGCCGTTTCCGTTAGATCTTCTGGGTAATTGTATTGGTGCCGTTACCGCCCTGAATATCGTCGGACCCGCTGCCGCCGATGAGCGTATCGTTGCCGTCGTTGCCTTGAATCTGGTCGTTACCTGCGCCGCCGAAGATGGTGTCTGCAGAAGGACCGCCCTGGAGTTGATCGTCACCCGCATCGCCGTAGGCGAAAAACGGTATGTCGGCCTCGCCCGAAAATTGCAATTGGTCGTCACCGGCACAGGCCTTGGCGACGACCATGTTGACGTCCGACTGCGCAAACCAGACTTCCTGTTCGTATTCGCCATCGTTGCAGATGACTTTTATCTTCCATTGATTTCCGTCATCGGAAACCTGTATCGAATCCGGTCCATCGGTGCCGAGAATATAAAGCGTGTTGTCTTGCAGGTAGGGTGCTTCGGCGAGGACTGGCGCCGACAAGGCGCATAACACCAGAGCAGAAATTGAATAAGAGCTACGCTTGTACGAACCACAAACCCTCCTAAGGTCCCTGTGTTTGTTTTTCGTTTATCGACTAATGTTTCGAGTTGCGATCTTGGCTAATCGATGAATCACCTAGCGGTCGCTTATTAACTGTGATCAACCTAGCCAACAGAATTTAGCTCTGTCAAAGGCATACCGGGGTTAGTGTGATGGGCTTAACACTAAGTACGCGATTGAACTGCCTGAATTGAAGACTTGGATTCGATAGAAGCAGGACAAAGGGCAACGCCGTTTCAGACTGGCGGGCACAACTATTGCTCGATTCCGTTATGATAACCGCCTGCATCATTTTACCTTTGGAGTCTAAGCTTTGGATTTGTTAACTCAGGGATTGCTGGGGGGTGTACTGGCGTCGTCGGTGGCAAGCGGGAAAGAGTCGCGCGGCGCGGCGGCCATCGGTTTTGCCGCCGCCCTGCTGGCCGATGCCGATGTCTTTATCGGCGCCGCCGACGATCCGCTGCTGAACCTCGAATTTCACCGGCACTTTACGCATGCGTTGATATTCATCCCGGTGGGCGCGCTGATCGCGGCCTTGTTGCTATGGCCGTTGTTACGCAATCGCCTGGGATTTAAAAGAATCTACTGGTACGCCTTGTTGGGTTACGCCACCAGCGGGCTGCTCGACGCCTGTACCAGTTACGGCACCCACCTGCTGTGGCCGTTCAGCGATACGCGCATCGCCTGGAGCGTCATCGCCATCGTCGACCCGGTGTTTTCGCTGGTGCTGGTGATCGCGCTGATCCTGGGAATCAAGTATTGCAAACCGCGGCCGGCGCGCGCCGGCCTGGCGCTGGCCGGGGCCTACTTGCTGCTCGGCCTGTGGCAGCATCAAAACGCGCTGCAAGCCGCGATCGAACTCGCGCAACAACGCGGGCACGAGCCGCAGCGCATGATCGTCAAACCCACGCTGGCGAACCTGGTCTTGTGGCGCTCGGTTTACCAGAGCGACGATCTGTTCTACGTCGATGCAATCCGCGTCGGCCCGGGTCCGGATCGTGTTTATCCCGGCGACACGGTGCGACAATTCAAGCTAGAGCGAGATCGTCCGGAACTCGACATGGAGTCGGTGCTGGCGGGCGACATCACGCGATTTTCGAAGCTCGCCGACGGTTATGTCGTACCCGATCCCGGCCGCGCCAGCGTGTTGACCGATATCCGCTACTCGATGCTGCCCACCGGCATTACGCCGATGTGGGGTATCGATCTGGGTGTGGGATCGGCATCGCGGCATGCGAAATTCGAGGTTTACCGCGACCGGCCCGACAACGCCCGCGACTTGTTCCTGGCGATGCTGCTGGGGCGGGACTTACCGCAGTAAGCCTCGACCGGGATCGAAGCCTCTGCCAGCCGGAGCCCTTCGGCCCCGGCTGGTAGGAGACAATACGCCTAAGGAATGGCGCAGATGCGCAGATCGTCGACGCCGGCTTCAATCAAATCGCCGTCGGCCGTGCCGTCGGCCGCGCTGATTCTGATCTTGACCGCGGAACCCGCCGGCACCGCGGCGGTAGCCTCGGTCCAGGCGGCGTCCAGTGTCTGATCGCCATTCGACGCGAGCGACGTCCAGTTGGTGCCGCCATCCAGCGACAGTTCGAGATCGAAGAAGTCACCGCTGTCGTCGCCGGCATCGCGCTGGCCGTGGAAATACCAGATGGACAGGTCGGAACCGGCCGTCACGTTGTAAACCGGTGACTCGGCAATACAGGTGCCGCCGTCGATGTCGTCGCTGCCAGCCGTGGTATTAAAGGCCGAGAACAACGCCGAACCGGAACCGCTGGTATGATCGCCCGCCAGCTGGGTTACTACCCCGCCGTTATTGACCACGGTCGGCGTACCGAGCACGTAACTACCGGTGCTGCAGCTACTCGCTGCGCTATTGCTCCAGCCTCCGAGCCCGCTTTCGAAGTTCTGTTCGGTCTCGCAGGCCACGGGTACTTCTTCCTCGAGGCGCACGCAGCGGTAAGTGCCGTTGTTGTCGGCGCTGCCGGTATCCTTGTCGTTCACCAGCACCAGGCGGAAACCTGAACCCGAATAGGATGCACCCACCGGAATCGAGTAAGCCTGGAATGCGCCGCCGCCACTGTACTTGGGCGAGTAATCGATCGCACCGCCGCCGGTCCAGTTTTGGTCGCCCCAGAACTGGAACAAGCGCGCGGCGTCGTTCAGCGTCTGGTCGGCATCGAAGCCGATACCATGGATCTCACCCTGGTTGCTGCTCGCGTATTCGAACTTGAGCACGCTGTTCGGCGTCAGGTTGTAGCTTTGCAAGGAGCGTTTCCAGGCGTTGCCGGTCAGCGTCACTTCGGTGCCATCGGCCGAAGCGGCCGCACCGCCGGACAAATCCTGGTTGGAATAGGATTCGAGTCCGAAGCTGTTGAAATCGATCGAGCCGACCGGACAGATACCCGCGGCCGGATTAACCGTAATCTGCACGTCGTCGCTCGCGCTCAGCGCGGAATCGTCGGCGGTCAGACGCAACAGGTAAACTCCGGCAGCGGAGAAACTGGCGCTGGTAGCGGTCACGGACGCATCGCCGAAGGTCACGCTGCCCGGGCCGCTAACCACGGTCCAATTGCTAGTGGTAGTTCCCGGCGGGTTGGGCTGACCATCGTCGCTGACACTGCCGGCAAGCGCCGCCGCCGCTGGCAAGGTAATCGTCTGATCGGCGCCCGCGCCGACCACCGGCGGATCGTTCGGTGGCGGTGTATTACTCGCGATTACCTGCACATCGTCACTCACGGTAAATTCACCGTCGTCCGCGCTTAGGCGCAACACATAAGTGCCGGCGCTGGTAAAACTGGCGCTGGTAGCGACCGCGGCGGCGTCGCCAAAGGTCACGGTTCCCGGACCGCTAATCTGGCTCCAGCCCGTCGTTACTGTGCCGGGCGGATTGGGCAAGCCGTCATCGCTCACGCTACCGTTCAACGCGGCCGCGGCCGGCAAACCGACCGAAATATCCCCACCGGCACTCACGCTCGGCGCCGTATTCGGCGGCGGGTTAACCGTCACCTGGACATCGTCGCTGACCGACTGGCTGCCGTCGTCCGCGGTAATCCGCAACAGGTAGGTTCCGGCAGCGGAGAAACTGGCCGTGGTGTCGACCGCGCCCGCGTCGGCGAAACTGACCGTTCCCGGACCGCTGACCGCAGTCCAGTTAGTGGTCAGCGCGGCGGGCGGATTAGGCAGGCCATCGTCGCTGACGCTCGCGTTGAGCGCGGCTGAAGCCGGTAACGTAATCGTCAAATCGGCGCCGGCAGCGGCAGCGGGCGCGCCATTGACGCTGACCACCACCTCGTCTGCGGCCTGCAATTCGCCGTCATCGGCGCTCAGGCGCAGCGTGTAAACCCCGCTGGCGCTAAAAGTCGCGCTAGTGGCGGTCGCCGACGAATTGGCGAAGGACACGGTTCCCGGGCCCGAGACCTGGCTCCAGCTAGTGGAGACCGCGGACGGCGGATCGGGCAAACCATCGTCGGTGACGCTGCCGTTCAATGCGGCCGCGGCCGGAAAATCGAGCGCGATCGGCGTCCCTGCGTCAACCGCCGGCGCCTGGTTGCCGCCGGCCGGCACCACGGCGCTGACGCGAACGTCATCCACCGCGGCTTCGACCAGGCTGCCGCCGGCCGCATCGGCGGCCTCGATCAGCAGGTAGATGGTTTCGCCGACGAAACCGTTGAGCGCAATCGTCGACTGCACCCAGCTCGCGGCGTCCTCGTTCGCAGCGCCGGTTTCCTGCAGCGCGACCTGGTTAGGGCTACTGCTGCCGACCACCGTAACGCGCAGAAAATCGTCCGCGCTGCCGTTGGTCTGGTGCGCCAGGTAGGAATACAGGCTGAGCTCGACATTGCTGGCCCCGGCCGGAATCGCAATATCGGGCGAGCGGATCGAGGTCACACCGGCGTCGATGTCGTGGGTGCCGGCACTGCTGCCGGCCAGCGGTCCGGTGACGAGGTCGAAACTACCGCTGACGGTATCGCCGAGCTGCATCGTAATGCCGGATGTGGTCGGTTGCGGATCGGCGCGCTCCCACTGGCCGGTGGAGGCGGTGTCGGTGGCGTTCGGGTTGACCTGCCAACCGAGATCGGTTTCGAAATTGTCATCGAACAGAATGGTCGGCAAGGTCGCGTTATTGTCGATATCGAGAAACACCGCGGTTACCGTGCCCCAGTTACCGGCCGCATCTTGCGCACGCGTGAAAACCGTGTGCCGGCCTTCGGCCAGAGCGCTGGTATCGATCACCGCCTGCGCTACCTCGACACTGCTGTCGAAGGAAAGATCCGCCGCCGACATGATTTGCGGGCTGGCGCCGGCCTCCCAGGGTGGCTGGTCGATGGTGTATTCGACCGCCGCGATATTCTGGGTCGGCTCGCTGCCGTTGCTATTGTTGTAGCGCCCATCGTTAAACGTCACTTGGAGGGTCACGTCGGTGCCCGCCGGCACGCCGCTGGTCGCGGTGGGCGATAAGCTAATGCCGTAGCCCTCGGGCCCGGCCGGCAATTGATAGGGTGCGCGCACTACCTTGAGCGCGTAACGCAGCGACGGAATGTTGTCCGGTAGCAGCGTATTTTCGAAGTAACTGCAGGATTCGAAAAATTCGGTGCCGAGCTCGTAGGTATAGGATGCCAGGCCGAGCTCGCCGTAACCGTAGGAGGTGGTGGTGCCGCCGGTGGGGTACAAACCGATAGACTGCTGTGGCGTATGCCCGTTAAAAAAGGCGAGCTTGCGCCCTAACGTCTGCAACTGGGTGCCGTTCGGCGCCGGGTTCGAAGTGAAGCCCCAGGGCCACAACAGCAAACGGCCCGAACTGTGGATATCCAGATACATGCCGCTGGTGTCGAGCGGCGCCGGATCGTTGACGTTGGGTCCGCGTGCATCGGGGAAGATCGACGACAGCTGGTTGATGACCGCCTGGGTCTCGGGCTCGGAACCGGCAAAGGAGCCGCGATAAGTGTTGCTGCACTGGTTGCCGCTGGAGCCGTTGCAGCAACTCCACTCATAAGTGAAGTTGCGGTTCAAGTCGGCGCTGCGGCTATTGCTGGTGGCGCCGCAGTAATTTTGATTGGTGTTCTTGCGCCACAGGATGCCGGTTTCCGCCTGTTTGCGGCCGTCCGGATTGGCCACCAACATCAGTCGGACATCGGTGTGATCCAGAATCCAGGTGGTATCGGCGTCGACTCCGTATTCCGCCACCAGCAGTTCGGTGAAACGGGTCATCAACTCGGCGGTGGTGTATTCGCGCGCATGGATCGAGCTGGTAATGAAGATGGTCGGTTTCGGACCCGGGATGGACAGGTTGGTCAAGCGCAGTACATTCATGTCGTAACCGCCAAAACTGTTGGTCTTTTCCCAGGAGTCGCCGACATCGGTCCAGCTGGCGAGATTGGGGTAGTTCAGTACGATGTCTTCGGCGGTGGCGTAGGTTTCCTCGACCGTACGGTAACAGGCGAATCCGGGGATGCCGACGAAACTCAGCGCCGCGCTTTGCTGTGCCTCAATCCGGCTGCTGGCCGCAGGGTCGATCTGATTCAGTCCCGGGCTTTTTTTTTGCGGGGCCAGGCCCTGAAGTTTGAGCCGCTCGGTGGCGGTGGCGTCCTCGTCGATCGTCACCGTAATACCCAACTGGTCCTTGAGCTGGAGCAAGCGTTCGATTTCGCTGCGTTGCTCTTGCAATATCAGATATCCGAGATCGTATTTCGACTCGCGTGGCTCCCAGGTCTTGGCGATGCGCTGTGCGACGCCGATATCGGTAAAGTGAACCTTGACGACGATTTCGTCGTTCGCCCCGTAGGCGGTTAGCGACTGTTCGACCGTTTGCGCCTGCACGGCAAAGCCGGTCATCAGCGAAAATCCGAACGTGAAAAGGAATAAAACGGCTTGGCGCAAACCCCGGTGTGGCTTGCTTACGGCGAGTTCCGGCATGGACGTCTTCATCGAGCCCCTCCTGTCTCTACTTTGATTAATTGTTGTTTTTTTGTGCTTAGTTATTGTTGTTGCGGCGCGGAGTATAAACCAAATGGCCGCTGGAGTCAGCCCGGTTTGCTCGGCCGGCCGCAAACCGCGTTGGACAGCAGAGGTTTAGGCCCGCCCGCGCCGCGCTCAATCCCAGCACCGATCCGGGTCTATCGCCAGGCTGGCGTCCGCTTAAAGGAATTGGCCGCGAGCTTCATATAATCGCCTTTTCGTTGAAGGGCTCGCCGCGTTCGATACGCGTGAAATTAAACGGCGATAAATCCAGCGAGCGGTACTCGCCATAGACGATCAACTCCGCCGTGCCGCGCCCCATCGCCGGCGACTGTTGCAGGCCGTGGCCGGAAAAGCCATTGACGAAAATAAAATTTTCGACGCGCGTATGCGGCCCGAGGATCGCATTTTGATCGAAGGTATTAAACGCGTAATGACCGGCCCAGGAATTGACCAGCTTGATCGCTTCGAACTGCGGAATGCGCGTGGCGACGATCGGCCAGACTTTTTCCTGCCAGATATCGTAGTCCTGTTGGTAGTCGTCGTAGTCGACCGCGGGATCTTCGTCGGGCGGGCAACCGGCGAGGTAATAGGCGCCATCGGTGCGCATATGCACGCCGCTCGGATCGATGGTCAGCGGCAGATCGCGGTCCAGCGGCTGTTCCGCGTCGAAGATGAAGGTATAACGCTTGCGGGGTTCCACCGGCACTTCGATTCCCGCCATGCGCGAGGTCAACACTGCACGCGGCCCCGACGCGTTGACCACCGTGCCGCAGGCCACGCTCTCGCCGGATTTCAGCGTGACGCTCTCGAGCCGGGTGCCGCCCGCATTGAGCGCCATCGCGACGACCTCGTTGCCGAGGTACTCGACGCCTTTTTCCTTGCCCGAACGGCGCCACCAGTCGAATAGCGTGCCGCCGTCGAAATAACCTTCGTCGACGAGATTGTGGTTGCCGCCGATGATATCTTCGAGGTTATAAAAGGGGTAATCGCGGCCGATCTCCTCGGCGGTCAAATATCTGGTGCCCGCGCCGCAGGCGGCCTGCACTTGCTGGCTTGCGCGCAACACTTCGGCAAAAGGCTCGTTGTCGGCCAGGTACATATAACCGTAACTCTGGATCGGCAGATTCGGCACGCGCGGGTCGTCACCCATGTAGCGCTGCAGGTTTTTGACGAAATCGGCGGCGAATTGCGAGATCCGCACGTTTATTTCGCGCGAAAACTGTTGGCGCATGCAACTGTTGGTGTGGGTGGTCGAGCAGGCCGTATAGGTCGGTTCGCGTTCGACTACGAGAATGGAGCCGTCGAAATCCGGATTATCGGCGAGAAACCAGGACACCGAAGCGCCATACATTGCGCCGCCGACGATGACGACATCGTAATTCGAGCGCGCCGGCGCCTGTGCTGTAGATCGATTCATTGTCGGGCCTCCCCCGAATACGACCGCCTCGTTGACCCCGGCGGTAGCGGGTCCTCTCACGCCATGGATTTCGCTGGCGTGTTGGCGAAATTATATCCCCGTGCCGAATCCCTGTGGACTATTTAGGATGTTGCAATTCCGGCAACGCGTCGGCGTGACTGCCTTGCCGGGATGCATTCCAGGGCAGCTCACGGATGCTTGCAAATTCGTAGCCGCCATTCAATCCCGTTTCCGATTATAATTCGATCCGGAGGCGCTGATGGCTAAATTGATCGGCTTTTCGTTATTTATCGCAGCTGCTGTTCTTCTCAGCGCTTGCGCATCGGCACCCGGGCCCCGATTTTCCGGGCTTGTAACACCTGAAGCAAACGAGGCCGGCATTTATCTTTTTCGCAGGGATCAGATCGCAGGTGTTTATTTTCCAGTTAGGCTCGACGACGAATCCGTCGTAAGCGTCTGGCGAACCCCACCTGTTGATTTTGACTGTAATGCTTAGACTGGTTTCTTTTTTTGGAGATCGGATATGGCGGGGCGCAGATATCGCAGTCGAGCCGAATGGCAAGCACTGATCGATC
>Ga0209149_1000546_pt1 | contig 16010 bp, 12 predicted proteins | sample WorMetTyACAVOLI2_FD_187423 | JGI IMG/M metagenome (GOLD analysis project Ga0209149, IMG submission 187423) | Marine gutless worms symbiont microbial communities from Max Planck institute for Marine Microbiology, Germany - Olavius algarvensis... ... | reverse complement strand
CACTTCAATCCTTTAAATATAAACTTAAAAACTATTTACTGCAGTCTTTGACATGTTAGTAGCAGTAAAGTGTTGCACCTGCACCTGCACCTTGTTTCTGTCTTTCTCTTTGCGTGTTAGTACGTACATTAGATTAAAGGCAATGTTTAGGGCGGCCAGCTTCGGTGGGCAATTTGCCCTTCTGGTAGCCCGCCATTTATATTTTCTGTTTTTCGTTATTATTTTTACTTCATTTGGCAAATAAAATCTGTTCTGTTCGTTCGCTGCGCTCTGCTGCGTGCAGTGCACTGCGCTGCGCTGGTGGTCAATGCTGTTTGTACCGGTACTATCTAACAAACAGCAACGCGCAGCGCAGCAATAATAACTATCCCAATCTACCTTTGAGCAACGTTGTAGGCAGAAAGAGAAATAGAAAGCGAGGATGACATGATACGCACGTGGCTAGGAGTTCGGGAATGTGGCTCCTGAAGCTGGCCAAGTTGACGAGACTGGAGTAGATGAGCGTCTTGATCTGTCTGGACTGTTCAGTGCGCAGTGAGTGGGCAATGAGCTGGAGTGTCGTGAAGGACGGATGACTCTTCTTGAGCACCATGAATGCCGCCGCACGCACCGTCTCCGTCTCCTGCTTGTCGAGCACCACGGTGACCAGGATCGGATGTACCTGACGACGACCAAACACAACGGACAGATCACAGTACACCTTGCAAACGTCTCGCATTAGACGAATGGGTTTCTTGTCTCTTGGCAAGTAAGTGTCCAACAAAAAGCGACAGACTGGGCAGTAAGCCTATATAATGTTCTGTGGCGGCTGAAGTTTTTCAGCTGCGTACATTTCTAAGCTACACGAAGTAATTTTGATTAAGCGTGCAATTTCTTGTGCTTATTCTTCTTCTGCAAAACCAAAATTGCTCAATTCCTCGCCCTGTAACGAACCTGATGAGACAGTTGTTTCTTTGACTATTTTTCCATATGTTCCAAAACGGTGCATCATTTTGCAACAGGCGAAACTTTCTTTATATTTTTGATTAAGTACGTAAAGACGTTTAGCAGTTATTATGTGAGAAGTGTTGAGAATCACAACAGTGGCAGTTCTGTATGAAAACAGAGAGCGTTGACAGGACTTACGAGTTTGTCGAACGCCTTGGCGATCTTGCGGAGTGCGAAGACGGCCTGAGTGCGTACAACAAGTGACTCGCTCTTGTCGTCAATGACTCTCTTGATTGACATGATGAGTTCCTTCGAGCCGCAGTTTCCCATCGACTTGAGTACAAGGATCTTATCAGATTCTGACCGAGATTGCTCCAACAGGCTGATCAGCTCCTGCAGCAGATCAACAGCATCCGTGTCGCTCTCAGACTCCATGCAGCTAATACGCATTACAATTAGACGTGCACAAATTCTGGATATTAACCCTTTAATCGCCACATTAAAACCGCAGAGCAACGGACCATCATAGCAATGCAGTGATTGTACACTGGCAATTGATAGGTGGGCTGTTACATTTGATACATCGAGGAGAGGACTAGGTGGGGCCACAGCCCACCCAGGCCCCTCCTCGCTGTATCAAATGTAACAGTCCACCCATCAACGACCAGTGTGACAACTTCGTATTATTCGACGTAGGCCTACCACTATAATTGCCGTTGGAGTCTAAAGGGTTAATCACGCATTAATTTAAAATGTGGATTCATGCTTCACTACTAGACTGTGCCGGTCAGCTGTTGCCGGTGAGAGCCACCTCAGGTTATGCAGTTATATTATATTTATTATAATATCGTACACGAAGTACTATGAGAAAAAATACAAGTTTTATTGCAAGATGACTACGAGTCATTTGTATTATTATTATTAAGCTATTATTTCAAACTGCACAACATTTAATTTAGCGACGTTTACAGTAAATTCAGATGTTTTAAGAAGTTTTTCGAATAATGACGATTGCAGTGTAGCTACTTTTGAAGTTCTTAATCGTGCAACTAATGTAAAGTTCCATTAATCGGCAAATAATGAAACGAGATTGATGACTGTACCGATGAAACTTCCTCGACAATGGACATAAGTTGAGGGATCGGCTTGCTGTGGCGCCTCATCGTGTTGATCATCTTGTTGCAGATGGTGCCGACTGATAGGAGGATCGTCTGGCGCAGCATGGGAGTGTGACGCTCCAGTGACTGAGCTTCTTTGAACAGCGACTTCAAATACAACGACACAACACCTACACAGGTCTGTCTGCTTCACACAGCACAACTAGTTCACTAGTCATAGCGGAAGCAGCTCTCGTTACAGCTTATTCACCACCCTCACCGCAACCGCTCTTATAAAACTGTGTTATAACAACCAGAGAGCTGCCTCAAAGCTCATACCTCAGCGAACGCCAATCCACGACTTGAAGCCGGATTTGCGGATTGATGCGGATCCGAGAATCCTAAATGTAGTGGATTCATTCACTTGACTAGTTTCGTGAAAATCGACCGGTGACTGTATGGGAAATGCTAATAGATCTCTTAAAATGCCTATTCCGCTATGGTGACTGCGATGGAAAAGTGGTCTAGAATCCGTATCCTGGAACGGATCATCACCAAAAGTTAACAAGTTCTTCCGACTGGTAGGCCCGATCATAACGTAAAGTTTCAGTGAAGTCAGCTGATTACTTTAGCAGTAATCCTGGGTTAGACAGACGTAACAGATGCACAAACAAACCGAACCTATCAAATATCTTCCAACAGTGCGGACAGTAATACTAACAATCAACCTGTTAATGTCTAATTTAAATTTAATTAAATGTAATTCATATCCCTCCTTCACAAATAAGTCATTTTATTTTTAAACTGCACCAAAGCACATTTCAATAATAACTCAAAGAATTTGACATTTAATTTACTTAGAGTGTCTCTATGCGTTAATCTACTGTTACTGCTGATGTTGGTTGATAAGAGATGAGCTGTTGAAGGCTCGCGCGGCGGGACGTGTTCAATGTCGCAGTGAGCCCATGGCGCAGGCCCAATCTTTGGCTACATAGCTGTCTAACGCAACGTAGGTGGCCAGAGACTTGAGCACGCGCCAATGGACCCCATCACATCCGCCACCATCGCCTCATTGACTACTGTAATTCACTCCTTACAATAAAAATGTAACATCTTACTGTCACTGCTACGTTTCTAGACATCAGCAATGTATGGTTCGCTGTTACAGCTGTTGGGCTGGTTTTGGGCTCGTTTATTTATTTTTACTTACTTAGCTAGTAGACAGGTGCGCGTAGTCACGTGACACTTACCAGGAGTGACTTGACGATTTCTGCTGTGGGTTTAACGGTAAGTGACATGGACGCAATGGACAGGCGAGACCGGATACCACGGAGTGACTCATCACGGATCAGATCAATGAGGACCTTAGCGACATCTGGCGTCTGGATTGTTGGCAGGATGTCCAACAGGATCTCACTAGTTTTACACAAAACGACATACACTGACACACAGACATACAGACAAACATATACACAGACAGAGACAAGTTCAAATCAGACTTATTATGTGATAGAATTGTCTGTCCCGTCTAAATCCATTACAGTAATTCCGAGAAATTTCTTAACCGCCATGGACGTAGGCTTAAACTGGTTCACAGCACGGCAAAGAGCATATTATCGTCTCTGCCATCGTTAACGTCGACGTTCTAGTTTATACCAAGAATTTTAACGAATAGTTAATCGACTAGTCGTTATAAATTCCACCCTTTAACACTGTCACCGATTATTTTTTTTTCAAAATCGGCACATGTTTATGAATGCAGAGAACATTTCAATGATTGTCACGCGTTTTGCTCGCTATCAATATTTGTCAACGTAAATCTATACAATTGACCCGGCGCTTAAAACCGCCGGCTTTCTTTCTTTCTTTCTGCTACGTGCTCTTTAGCTCAACTGTTTTTATTTGTAAACCGACATGTATGAGTAGCTGTATCTCTACCTACTGGCGTATGTAGGCCCTATGTATATTCCGACGTATTGCATAGTTTACACGTTGTTTGCAGGCTTATTTACTAAACTCATGTCCATTTTTGTACTTATTTTCATTCTGTTGTCATTATCTGCGTTTTTCAGATTTTTTATTAAAGAAACTGCTTGCTTGCTTGATATTTTCATAGTTGGTTGCGTGGGCACAGTGGTAGAACATTGACATGCACAGAACTGCCTTCACGACAACGGGACTGGACCGGACCTATCATGCTCATCATTTTATTTTTAGTTTCACATTTTAATTTTTTGTTTGTTCCGTGTGGTGGACTAAGCTGGCTACCCGTCAGCTTTTTACTGCACGTTAAATACACAGTATCGTATAGTATCGTATCGTATCGTATCGTAACATCAGTCTCTGACAGGCGAACTTTCACTGTCCTGCGCTCGACCTACGGCTGACGGGTAACCACTTATGTGGGTAAACCGTCCGCTGCATGTCAGCCAAACAGGCTGACTCAGCCTTTCATCCTTTCGGAGTAGATAAATGAGTAGTAGGCTGCAATTAAATGTCCGCAACCTCAATCTGGGGATGCGCCATCTGATGAATGCTTACGAGGTAGAGGCAGGTACGGTGTAATTTGCAGGTAACACTGTGTGATCCGTGCCTGAGCGCCTTGAGTGTGAGGTACTACAATAAAGACACTATATAAATCGACTTCCTTTACCTTTTACCTTTACCTTTGATTACCGGTAGTGAATGTGTCATGCGTAATTGCGTACCTCTTCTTCTGGCTGAGTTGGTCGGACGACTGCAGGTAGGACTTGACGATTGCTAGCAGGTGATGACGTGGAACGTCGCGGACGACGAGACTCAACTGCTCCAGCAGCGACGAACTTTGTTCTAGCATCGTCGGGTAGATGGCGCTCAGCAGCTCAGTCAGCTTCTTCTCAATCTATACATACAGCGCAGCGTCGTCGTTGTATTGTCTTCTCTCTAAACTAATAACAATATAATAACACTCAGTAATTAAGTAAAAATATTTTCTTTCATAATGACACTCGTATTCTTCATCATAAATCGCTTTTCCAAATTTCGATCGGCATCCTTATTAAAATTATTATTAAAACTATTAATTATTAAATTAAATTAAATTTGACAGCGACATACTTAGTCATAATAATGCAATTTCTGTAAATACAGGCAGTCAACAGTCAGCCTGTAAGTAAGTAAGCAAATAAACTAAATAAAATTCTAAGTCAGCTACAAAATGCAAAAGTATTATAAAATTACAAAATAATTTTTGTCAGTTAAAAGCAATTTAAAAATTAACGAAAAGCAATTTTAAAATTAATTAATTAATTGTTTGAAGTTATATAGTTAATTAAACAACTAAAAGTGATATGCGAATGAAGTATTATAAACTTTAGCGGTAAATTAGTTGGTGTGAAAGTGAGTGTCTGTGGGGAGGAAGAGTTGTAGAATTAAGTACGTAATATGTTTAGTTAGTTAAGTAAGTAAGTAAGTGCGAGCGAGCAATATATAGCACACGTACAATCTGCTTGTACTCCCACTCGCTGACGACTTGTCCCTGGCGCCTATAGGCGCTGCTCTCCTCGGAGAACTGTGCGCTCGGGATCTCCATCTTGAGTCCGAGTTTCTCGGTCACAAATGATCCGTACGAGATCGGAGTCTGGATCTCAGTGGTCGCCAGCAGCTGCAGTTTCTGACTGCAACAGACAAACGCAGACGGACGGTCACACACTACTGACTGCTCATCGGTTACGGACCACGGCCTCAGTTCTTACTTTGAACCGACTTTATCCATTTTGTTAGTAATTTACTTTATCTTATAAGTTCTATGCCATATTTCCAACGTGTGACGTTTCTAACAACTAAGGGAAACTATCAAACATGTTCCACGAATGTGGTCATGCAGCGGGCGGCAATCAGGAGGCAAATGAATAATCGATAGTCATCAATAATCGATAATCGACGTTTGCTTACACGATGTGTGAGCTGATCTGTCCGGCTTCCTGTCCGTAGGGCATGAAGATGTATTTAGCCTGGAGCTTGGCCTTGTGAACGAGGAAGTGATGACGATCGCCGCTCAGAATGTACTCGGCTTCCATAGACGGCTGAATCAGCTTCTGTACGACAACATATCCACCTGACAACTGGCGCGTTTCTCAATTATTTATCAGAATTAGAAAGTCACGTCAAACGCCTGATGGGAGTGAATTCGCGTCTAATACCACAGATGACAGTTTACAGTAAAGCATTGTTCTATGGGTAATTCCATCAAGTTATGTCATATTAAGAAAATGCACAAACTAACAGCCACAAAATACAGACACTTTTGCGTGTTCTCTCTCAGTATTTTTTATTTATGCACTAGGACTATTCTAGTTGACTTATGCACTTTTCTTTTCTGCATTCTTCGTTGTCCTGCTCCTGATATATAACAGTAGCCTAAATGGGCAATAAAGAGCTAGAGAGAAGTAGGTAATAAAACGCTAGATAGCAACGACCTACCCTCTCTGAGGAGTAGTGCGGCAGACCAGCGAAGACGCCGTATTCGAACGAGTTACGAGTGAGGCATTTGTTGAAGTTCTTGACCTTGGTGACTTTCATGTTACTCACTGATGAGTAGTCAAGCGAAGCTTCAGAGTCGATAACGTACTTGGTCTCACACTCGCCGTTGACGTCCAACTGAAACATCATCATATCACCGTCGTACAAAGCACTACAGTTGCTGCTGTAACTTGGCTACAGCAACCAGTCTGCTTAATTGTCTGTGTCTTGCCTCGGACGTAGATTGAGTGACGTCTGTCGCTTGACACAAGCCACTGACGCACATCATTTTGACGTAAGCGACTTCATAGAGACGTAGATACTGTGGATAGTGCGCGCGGGACATGAGTCATCGTTTCCGGCGCACTGGCCTGATGAGTCAGCATAACCACAGAATTGCCAGCCACGGCATGATCTTATGTTAATTAGGGGCGTGGTCTACAATCACGTGACTGACTACTGGCTCGTGATTGGCTATGGAGGCTAAACCCCTATTCTATCACTACATACTACACACATGAAACCAATTTAACAAACCAAAAAATAAAATAACTTACAATATTGCATGTATGACTGTATCTTGACAGTTATAACATGCTGTGCAAAAAACTTAAATTGACCAACAATGAACTTCAAAATGAGCTTCAAAATAACTTGTTATTTGGCAAATATTGACATAGATTAAACACAGACCTCCATAACTTTGAAGATGTTGTCGGTGGCGCGGCTGACACCAAGGCCTGACCGTTGTGCAAGTGGGTTCACCATGCGGTAGAAGCGGTTCCTTGATCTGAATGACGAGTCCAAGAGGGATGATGACTCAGTGTCGGTGATGGTTGACTGGCCGTTGATCTTGACCTGCAGAAGACTGAGAAGACCTTTCTTGATGTTAATGGACCAGTACTCGTCTGTCTCGTCTGTCTGGACGTCACGAACTTCGCCTTCCGTCAACCTGCGCCGTCATCATCATCATCATCATCATCATAGAATAGTGAAAGTTATTCTGTCTCCGTTACAACTTACAATCTAACAGAAGAAAAGTGACGCAAAATGTTTATGATATTACATTATATTAACAAAGTAACGGCACGTGACGCCATGCTTCACAAACCTCGCCCCACTATACGGTGCTCAGCAAAGCTCAGCCTACTAGAGGGTGCACAGCAGACCTCGTCCTAAAACGCTGATTACCTCGGGCGGGCGTCTCGTCGGGGGTGGGGGGGCAGGCAGGCTTGCTTCGTTGTTGACTGAGGCCTACTGTATATCGCACGCTGCTGTAGCGTCAGTCATTGCTGGCAACGCATTGCTTCTCGTCGACTGTGTCTATTAGTTTTTGTTTGTAACTTGTTTATTACAAGCTCACGGGAAACGGTAGCGTTTATCGTCGTGAATACATCGGCAACGGTACTGGCATCGTTCTAGTAGATTTTGGACCAAATTGGGCCAAAAAACACAACGAACTGTTAACGGAATCTAGCGAAAGCAACCGCGGCGACGATGTTGTGCTTGCAGTGCTTGTTAAGAGTTGTTACTGAATGCAAAATTTAATCAAAATTGAACTAGCATGACTGTCTGATGTTTATTCTACGAATGACGGTGTGGTGCAGGTACCTGAACTTGATGGGTTTAATGAGCTGTTCAACCATGACTTCGGCCTGCTCACCAGTCAGTCTCGTCAACTGATGCTCTGGAACCATCTCATAGCGTTCAACACCCGTCACGCCGTTGTTGACTTTGTACACGTTCACGTTTTGCATCTACCAAACAACGTCTGTATACAAGGTGGCCCGTTAAACACAATACGACGACATAGTAGGTGACGTGACATTGAAAGCTGATCACTGTCAGACATGCGCATGCGCAGTTACATTTACAAATAAAATATAACAGACAAACAACGAACAAGCGACTCAGCTATCGCCGACAAAACGTGCGCAGCGCGTGCATGTAAAATGGTGCATGTAACGGGTGCGTCACGGTCGTTCAAGGTTGTTCAAGGTCATTGAAACAAGTGATAACAAAATGAAGGGCGTATCCGAACGTGCGATTTCATGTCAGCAAAGAATATATAGTAAGTTTGGTCGTATATCGTCAGCGGTTTCCGATATAATTGCATCGTAGAGTACACAAGTCGCTGGTTTCACACGGCCTACTCTCACTTAACCGCTCGGCGCCCGATGATCTCTGCGAATTTATTCGCATTCTTGACGTCGCTGAAATCCGCGGACACTGGCTGTCTTTCTGTCGCAGACAATTATGGGTTTGTCTTCATTGACGTTTAAGCAGCAGGGTCAGGAACACGCGACATGGAGTGAAAATTGTGAGATAAAGGCACGTCACGGTCGTTCAAGGTCATTCAAGGTCATCGAAACTGGTGTTAGTCTAAAGCCCGTATACGACTTCCTATTAGCAGCTAGTAGCAACCTAAGTTGTATCGCGATTGTTTCCGAGATATTGCGATGAAAAGATCAGAAATCTGCGTTTTACGCCCTCTTTATCCACGCCAGACTCATTGGAATGTCTCGCAGAGGGTGTTCCTCTGAGTCCTACCGTGTGAAAATTGGTACAAAAAACTTGAATCTTTGTGCTACCCGTTGTGTAAACCACGTAATCCTATTATCATTCCAGTCAATAAGCGAATTAATTTCAAAATTGCTACACTTGCGTACAAGTCAGTTGCTTTTGGTCAGCCCACTTATCTCTTTAACACCTCATCAGCCTCAGTGGTCCCTCCGCTCAGTTAACCAGAATCTGTTATCCGTGCCACGCTGCAAAGACAAAGAAGTTTTTCCTACTGTGCCCCTAAAATCTGGAATGACATACCACTTTCGGTCAGACAGTCCCCTTCACTCGACAGCTTTAAGCGCAACTTAAAAACTTACAATTTTGCCAATAACTGACCACCTGGCGACTGTCTCCAGCGACTCTGATTCGACATTTTCTACACAGTGCGCTCTACAAATTGCTACGAATGAACTAGTGCTGAATGAATGAATGACACGTGACTGACAGTGACAGGCAGACGGACATGAAAAACGGACCAATCATAAATGCACTCTTCTCAAGTTCTCATGGGGCAGCTGGGGTATGGGAGGTGACACAATGAACTGAAACATGACTGCACCGCCGTAGTAAAGCCTAACTTAAAATAAACTCAAAAAATAAATCTAAAAAAATCTAAAATTTCGTACGAAGGGATAAAACTTCAATTTCACACTTTTCCCACATATTAAAGTTGAACGTTTATTAGCACAGCTAACGTGTGCAAAGCTAACGTGAGCTGATCTGTTAATCGTTAAACCGGTCTCAGCAGGTTGAGAGGACGAGTACACTGATTGACTTATTTGCACCTGTATTACTTCTCAGGTGAAACAACACACCTTGAGCAGCGTGGATCCGTCGCGATGGATCTGCATCTTGACGGTGGCGCGCACCTTGATTCCCGACAACTCATCACTTACAGTCCTAATGCCCGTCAAAGCTTCAGACTCATAACGGTAGATGTATTCTACTCCCGGCCGGAAAACTACACGTGCACACGTGTACGACAACGCCAGTTAATATATTTACCATAAAATTTATGTCATATGGGTATAAACGTTTACATCAGGGCTAAATATGCAGAAGACTATCGCAGACAACCGAAGTTAATAAGAGCAGATTATAAGGAATATCTTTATTCAACACATAAACTCGTAACAATAGAAAACGCGACTTAACTTATTTAAAAGCATAATAATGTAACAGTAGACAATCAAAACCTTAGTTTACGCTGATTTCAAACTGTTATTCTTTCTACAAAGTTTAGTTTATTCTGCCCGATGTAGAGACACTGAGTCTATGTAGGCCTACTAGTCAAGCTGATCAGCTGAAACGCAACTGTCACTCAAGTGGTTACATTATTCTTAGCTGAATAACAACTATCAGTGCACTGGTCTACGCTAGGCCTACTGACAGAAACGTGCCCAGCTCTGAGCCTTATGACGAAAACAAACAGTTATGTGAGTGTGTGAAATTCTAGCACAGAACGATAGTGTATTCTGGCAACGACAGTCGACGACCGTTAAAAACTGATATTTAAACATAAGATTTAGCCGGCGCTAACAAATCGCGCTCAGCTTCAGCAACATCTGGTCTGCAGCCAATAGCGACGTGCCCCAATGAGCGTCATTGCTAAAAATAGCGCACTGATGTTATCTGCCTCTGCGCAGTAAGCACGCATGGCACGGGCGCATTAGAGGTTTCGCGACGATGCGCTATATAAATCGACTTTTTACTTAGTTACTTACGTAGGGTTTTTCCATGCGGCGCTTTCCAGGGTTAGAGTTAGGGTTAGGAGTTAGGAGTTCCTGCCACCTAATGTATGAAAATCGGTCTAAAAAATAGAGTCCCTGGGCTATGCGGTGGTGAAAGCCGCGTGATCATGTGACCGTTTGTCTTCACATGGTACCGGCTTGTGACGGACGGACGGACGGACGGACAGACGGACGGACGGCGCCGATACCCAAGTCGCGCTATAGCATAGCCAAGCGCGACAGTAAAAATACAATGAACATCTTTATTCACCACAGGTGGTAGCAGAAAATTAAAAATACAAACAAACAATTTAAACAAACAGACACAATGTACAGTAGACAAATAAAGGATAACAAGAAGTGATGTGACATGGTAGATAATAAGAGTCAAGCATTGGTGACAGATACAGTCAAGTATAGAAACGAAACTGAGACATGAGGTTAACACACATAAGACAAGCATTCAAACGGTACACTCTCTAAGTAATTAATTTCAGGGCATTGCTAACATATTATGATAAGTAAACTGACGAGTACGACAGAAGGTTTGACACTGTTGTCGAGGACAGTGTCTGTACAACTGAAACGGTAGAATACATCAACAGTTACAGCAATGAGAGCAGAACTAGAACATCGTCAGCGACTTACTCGACTCCTTGATGTGTTCGCTGTAGTACTCAGGATAGTTGATGGCCGCTGTTCACACACACACAATTACAACAGCGTTTACATGCAGCACGACAGTCAACGCAAACATGACACAGCGCTAATGTTGTCAGATGCTAAACTGAAAACGTGTTTGCAAATTACCTTTGCTTGTATCTAGCACTACACGGCGACGTCCAACGCTGACAAGAGTTAGTATAAAACCACAATAAAATATCAACTAACACAATTAAAATGTCGAGTTTAAATTAAAATTAACTGCACTACAACCGAGATTACTAACCTGCCATGGCGGCAGCCAGCGCCAGTAGAAGCAGATGCCTCATCTTTGCTCTCGTCAAGTGTTGCTAGACTTGTTCTGCTCTGCAGCCTGATCGAAGACGACTGATGAAGTTCGTGTCTCGAGCGGCCGGCGTCTCTGTCGATGTCGTCTCAAGCTCGCACATTTATACGTTTAACGAACAATGGTCGACAAGCTGCCGGGACAACGGTCAACTCCGACCGTTTTTTACTCGCAAAAAGTCTCTCAAGTTACGACCGCGTTGTAGGCCTACAATCGGACAGAAATAGCGCGTGTTTATCATTGACGTAACAGTGCAGTGGTACTCACAGCGAAAAAGAACATTTATTGCTGAGGTCAGTGGGACACTGCAGCGAAAATAAACGACCTTCACCTACAGCGACCTACTGAAGAGACCACACAGGTCGTACGTGCCAGGCCAGCACACTCAGCCTGTGTCAGTGGCAGTTCGTTCTTGTTAATTTAATTTGTGTTGTTCGTACTTTTTGTTTTCGTTCATTTACTTATTATTGTATTTTAGTTTTTACTTTATATTTTATTCCATTTTGTTATATATTACTTCGGTTTTTACATTTAAAACCTCTCTGCAAGTGATTACTCTAACTGCATCATTAGTATTAAGCTGGAGACGTATTGTTGTTGGTTACCTATGTTTGTAACTTTATAACCTGACGGCGCCGGCGTGGCGTAGTGGTAACGCGTTGGACTCGATCAACGTAGTTACTAGACGCCGGGCCCGGTTAGTGCCTGGATGGGTGACCGTCTTTGGACGGGTAAACCACCTCGGCACAGAATCAGGCACCCAGGTTGACTCAGATCCCTCCGTGGGTAGGCAAGAGTGAGTACTGGCTGTGGAAGAAACAGCGAGTCCTGCATAACAGTGGGCCCTGTGACCAGGACTGCTGGCATACATTCGATTAAAGGCGCTGGCTGTTAACGGAGCCGTTCATCCAGCCAACGTAGGTCGTAATTTCTAGCTTAACTGAGGTTAACCCTCGCCGGATTAAAGGGGATGAGCTCCCTCGCAACAAACCTTAGCTGTCTTTGCGAAATCTTCTTCTGTAAGTAAGTAAGTAAGTAAGTTAGAACACTTATAAGCTGCTAATTCTAACGGCCTAAACAGTCACAAAAGCGCCAATTCACATCCCGTAGGCCAAGCGAAATAGTGTTGTCTTTAGTCTGCTGTGGAACTGTCCAAGTGTGGTGGATCGATGGTGATGATGATGATCACCATCGATGGTGGATGACGAACGCTGGCAGCAGCCGCAACACACATTTCTGTCAGATAAGATGGAGCTGGCCGTGTAAACAAGACACTTGTAGACAAGTAACCTTGTTTGTATGACAGAACGCTTGAAGCTGTCGTAACGAAACTTTCACAATGGACGGTAATGGCTCTGGTATCGTGAGGTCTAAGTCACCAGGCGGCAGCACCCTGCAACGGGCACACGGAGAGATTTGCAGTGCCCACTGCCTCTTGTTTGTATAGTCGTTCGTATGTGAATAGCACATACAGTTGCAAGATAATTATATAGACATCATCATCACCATCAATCATCATCATCATTATCATTATAAATTCATCGTGTACTAATTGCCAAGATGCAAGTGATAGATTGGAAGTACGCAAGTGCACTCAGAGGTCTACATTGCAGCGGAACGAGTGAGGATGATTGTCAAGCATTTGTGTTGAAAAAAATATTTTCCGCACGAAATATATCGAAGACTCGACGGTCGTTTATCGATGTCAAGGGTCGAACGTTTCGACATGAAGCCGTAACTGCGCAAAAAATAAAGCGAGAAAAAGTGTGTACGGCATTGTGCGTTGACATAAACCAGCAGAAGCAGCAGCTACAGCAGCAGCAGTAGTAGAGGCTGCAGCTGTAGCGGACAACGGGGTGATAATGGCGAACACCATCATGACCCGAATATCTTTCGTTCTACACGCTGTCTACAAACATCCGCGTCTTTTATCTGATTCTATACGCATTCCATTTCATTGTATCTCAATAATTATGTTGTTTAGTTTTTTAATTGTTGCTGCTACTTTCTACAAGAACTTAGCTATTGCCAACAGATCGCGCGTAAGCTGCGCACACAATATGCTGAGGGCATCTATAGGCTTAAATATTACACCGTGACCTTGAAATCTAGGTTAATGGTCACTCAAGGTCACTGGAAACGGAACCATTGGATAGATCATACACGACTTAGTAGTAGTCGAGTTATTTGACGTTGAATACTGTTGTGACCTTAAAATGTGGGTTATAGGTCACTGAAGGTCATTGAAAGTGGTACCATTTGAAAGCTTGGGTACGGTTTCCTATTCGCCTTCCATAGTAACTATGGCCGTATGTATAGCCATTTCGGAGATATTCGGTGTCAAAGAATGGCGTGACCTTGAAAACAAGGTTAGGGGTCGCTCAAGGTCATTGAAAATGGCGTTGTTTGATAGTCCATATGCGACTTTCTATTGGTCGGCCATTGTAAATATAGCGCTATCTTGTACCATTTTCGAGTTTTTTGACGTTGAATAATATCGTGAACTTGAAATCGGGGTTAGAGGTCACTCAATGTCATTGAAACTGGTGCCATTCAAAAGCTTGGGTGCGGTTTCTTATTCGCCTTCTATAGTAACTGTGGCCGTATCTGTAGCCGTTTGTGAGATATTTAGTGTCTAAGAATGGCGTGACCTTGAAAACCAGGTTAAGGGTCGTTCAAGGTCATTGAAAATGGCGCGGTTTGATAGACCATGTCTGACTTTCTATTGTTCCGCTGTTGTAACTATAGCTGTCTACCTTGTACCCTTTTCGAGTTATTTGACGTTGAATAAAATCGTGACCTTGAAATCTGGGTTAGAGGTCACTCGAGGTCATTGAAATTGGTACCGTTCCAAAGCTTGGGTACGGTTTGCTATTTGTTTTCTATAGTAACTATGGCCGTATCTGTAGCCGTTTGTGAGATATTTAGCGTCAAAGAGTGGTGTGACCTTGAAAACAGGGTTAAGTTCGTTCAAGGTCATTGAAAATGGCACCATTTGATAGATCGCATACGAGTTCCTATTCGCCTTCCATAGTAACTATGGCGCTATCTTGTATCGATTACGAGATATAGCGAGAAAATCACGAAATTTTTATACCTCACCTGTAGGACGTGACTCCGTCGGAATTTCGTGAAGATGTTTGATGCTACAAAAACAGAATTATTGGGCTACCGTATGGTGAAAAAAAACTATGACGATATGTTAAGCCGTTTTCATCTGATACCGGAACGTTACGGACGGACGGACGGACGGACGGACGGACGAACAGACAGACAGATTTGCTATATCAATATCGCGCGTCAGTATGCTGACGTGCGATAAAAATCATCCTATGGTGTCGTATAGTGTCGCACTTCTAAGGCCTATTTCAAGACCGCTTAGACAATTTCCTGTAAAGACACTACAGCGAAGGCGAAGAATGCCGTTCGTTGATTGACGTGTGGATCGACAGGTCAGCTGAGTCCTTTACGACAAGTGTGGATGGTGCCTCAGCACTTGTGAGATGATTGATTACTAAAGAAACAAATCATTCACGCGCTGCTACGTTCAACTATCACGCGCTTGAAGGACTGATCGCGGTAATTAGCTGTTTATTGCCTACCAGTTATTACGTATCGCTGCATGATTAGCATGTGACAGCTGATTTCTTATACAGCGAGTTATACACACACGGTAAAGAACAAAAAAACTTAGCTATCACGAACAGGACGCGCTTAGCATCATTATAAAACACAGTAACGGAACATCTTCAGCGAACGTACACTATTTTTTACGAGAAACTGGATGTAAAATCTTTAATAAACTTGCTGAAATGACATCCTATTAGTAATCCATTGTAACAACGTGTCTATCTTGCACCGTTTGAGAGATATTAACACTTGTTTAGCGTACACGCGTGACTGTCTGCGACCCCGAACAGACCTTCAAGTCGATGACGACACTTGAAATTGTAGTCAACGTAGTTTTACGATTTTCGATTCGCCAGTAAGCGTTTGGTGACGAAATATTATGCTATTTCACGAGATATTGGTTCAAGAAATGTTTAGAACAGTTTAGCTGGTGAGAATTACAATGGTCCAACAACACTGAACCAGTACTTGCAAAATTAAGGTTCAAAGGCTTTCAATGGCATCACACACAGTTCAAGCCCACTAATGGGTAATACGTATATACAATGTTTC
>Ga0209149_1000545_pt1 | contig 16020 bp, 5 predicted proteins | sample WorMetTyACAVOLI2_FD_187423 | JGI IMG/M metagenome (GOLD analysis project Ga0209149, IMG submission 187423) | Marine gutless worms symbiont microbial communities from Max Planck institute for Marine Microbiology, Germany - Olavius algarvensis... ... | reverse complement strand
CTCGTATCTGTGTAAAACAGTATTTCTTGTTCGTGGACTAAACACTTGTAAGATTTCAGTCAATTATGATTATTGGTACATGTATAATGTACAGACTATGGTGTTGGTGTACCGTGTACTTATCGGTGGGGGGGGGTACGATGGGGGCACCTAGACTGGCAAGTGCTTAGGGCACCACAATATGTTAATCCGGCCCTGATTGTTAAGGACATATTCTAAAGATCTAATTTGAGATTTGTTTGTAGGACAAGCTTCCAAACCGTAATACAAGGCAGGCAAGCATTTAGCTTTCAATAGTTCAATTATGACGTCTTCTATTAGTAATCTATTGTACCTATATGATCTCTGTCTATCGCAACGCGTGCGCGGCATTAACAAATGACACCTAATGACACCTAAGTCATAGGGATTTACTATTAATAGAGTTCTAATAAAAATTTTCCGTACTGTGTCATTAGATGCATAAGAGAGTGCACTGCGGTTTGGTATGTCTAGGACATAAAGGTGGTTAGTTGTTAAGCGCAAAAAGAAATTTTTAATGAAATATGCTAACTCTGCAAGTAGACTCATGCAACTGCAGTTGTGTCCTGAGTAGACTCGGGAATAAGTTCTCCAAATTTTATAAAAGTTCATTAGTCCTAAATAAAGTTATGCTAAAAATTCTCTGGCTTCGTTTTTTGTGCACATAATGTATATACGGAGCAGCACAATGCGAAATGCAAAATGTCATATTCCATAAACAAATTGCTGCAACTTTTATAATCTAATTGTTTTGTCATGAAATTAACTAAAAATACTGAAACAGGCTGCAAACACCATACGTCAGGTTAGGCATTCAATATGTCTTGCACACTTTTGAGATGAATCACTGAATGCCTCAATAAGCTCTAGAAATTAGGTTATGTTTTTGCTTTGGTTTGTTGGTTGGGTTGATTTGTTCGTCTGTCATGCATGACAGGATTACTCAAACGTTATAAGGTAAGGTGCGCACAGTGACCGGTATAGTCGGCTATTTTTGTGCTAATATCGGAGCAGAATCAGTGGAGATATTGGAAAAACATAAGAGATCAGTTATCAGTTATAAAATTTATTCAGCGCGCGCAAACTTCGTCATTAACGCGATCGGAGGAGCGAAAAAGAGATCCTTTTATCTGAACACGATCTTTCTTCATTCGCTTAAAATGAGCTCAATGTGGTGTAAGTTATAACTACTGATATCATAATACATTGTTAATGTCTTGGCGGAGGTTTGTACTGTCTGAGTGCTTTCTATAGTTGATGTGTATTAAGTCGAAAGTAAAGATAATTAATATTTTAATCAAGAAAACGACAGGATCTTGGCATGTTATGTGTGTACCATGGCTATACCAGTAATTTTTTGTGGACTGTCTTCAATTGCTTAGAAGTGTTATTCAGAATCGTTTATATGCCATCAATAGAGAACAAGAAGCTCAGCTGTCGCAGAGAGACCGCGCGTACTTCGTGTCATTAAATATTTAACTTAAGTCAAGGTCACTCAAGATCATTTAAAATGGTACCATTCGAAAGCCTGGGTACGGTTTCCTATTCGCATTCCATACAGTAACTGGCTGTATCTTGTCGATCGTTTCTGAAATATAGCGAGATATTGGTCGGAAATCGCGATTTTTTCATACCCCCTGCATTCGATGCCCCCGTTATGGGTTCAAGTCGGAATATTGCCATACTGTCAGATACTGCAAAAAAGCTGCAATTGTGTGGCTATCCCAAGGTGAAAAAAGAGTTTGGTGATACGTTTCGACAAAATACCGGCGTGTGACAGACAGACAGACGGACAGACAAACCTTGCGACAGCATAGTCCGTGCTATGCATAGCATCGTGCGGTAAAAATTTTCCGCGTGCATACATGAGTTTAATCCGTTATAGTTTTATTTCGATCCAGGTTTATTTTCGATTTCATATTTGGTGCCTGGAGGTCGTAAGTGCTAATATGGTTAGCACTGTGCATCAACATCATCATCATCATCATCTGCAGCAGAAGCAGCAGCCGCATAGGAAGGTCGAGGAAATGCTGCAATAGCGTGATTGACCGACGCTATTGTATACACTGCAGTATCGCGTCTAGGATCGTCACGCAAGCTCCGCAATTGATGCGTTTATTAGCCGCGCACTAATTGCATTCTGGTGGCCGCCATCACCAGGGACCGTGCCCGCCGGTATGCCGCACCGATCAGTTGCCACCGTCGCTGGCAGAAGAGGAGGAGCGGGTGTCGGGAGACGATCCATGATGGGATGAAACAGAATGATTCTGGACTAAGCGCCTGTAGCCGATGATGTTATAGATCAACATCGCAATCCGAACCAGCAGTATAGCCAGCGCCGTAGTGCTGGGTGATTAACGATATTCGCGTTGTTTTACTGATTCGGAATTGAATCGCATACGCGATTTTTTATTATGATAAACGCATACAAGTAAGTAACGTACTTATTCCATTTAGTTATGCATTCAATTTACCAAAATGTCAGTACCGTGTGTTATAATCAATACAGTGAATTTTTATTTCCATTGAATGCATGGTGAGTAAAATAAACATGCCACTGTAGTTTTAGGCATAACTTTGACAAATATCGAACGATTTTAAAAATTCTTTCACTGTTGGAATAAAATAAATTTAAGCAATACCTTTTGTGATATTCCCACTGCACCTTAATTAAGCCTGTCGTCTCACACTACCTTGCGAAACTTCTGGTACGGACAAGCTCGACTTTCAGTAAGTCACTGGCGGTGTGTAAGTTCGGGAAAACGAACCTGACATTCGTCGATGATGGAGTGAAGATTAATGGCGCATGGCGCAAGCATCTCCGTGCTTGTACTATGTCAAGGAAGGACACCTGAAGCATTTAACTCAAGAGCACACACGCTAACTTCTATACTTTCCTGCATTTGTGATCATTAAAAGTATACCAGCGTTAGTGTGTTAAATATATCAATTTTTGCCATTTTTGATGTTGGTGGTGTAGGGACCAATTAAACTACAGTGAGAAATCAAGTATCTTGCTGCAAAGTTATTACCGAGTCTAACAGTGTAAACATTTTAAAAGCCGTTAACAGTTGCCAAAGTTATATGCCTAACAATAGAGTGCCGTGCTTTTTCACTGTGTTTACCAAAAGACTGAATACTCAAAGTAATAACCTCGCATATGAGATATCTGATTTCGGATTGTTATATGGATACATATAGGCCTATAGGTTCGAATAGATTTTTCAACAAGTCCAACTCCAGGTAGCAGCGTCGACGGCAGCGTTTAACAAATACTCGTCGACACCGTGCAGCTGGGCGTCCATCGCATCTCATCATTAATTCGTGACAAAACGTGTACGTCGGTCGGCCGGCCTGCACGCCAGCTATATTAGTGCAGCTCTGCATGGTTATTGATCTGATGACAGGTCGACAACATCGATCTGTCGCGACTGCCTGCTTCAGCAGCCGATGTCGCAGACCAGCCGTCGCCTTTCGGTTGCACGTCCGATTATACAGTACAGTGTGCTCCAGAACAACTGGGCCCCTTTTATGTTTATGATAACTTTGGCCATTGTGAACTGGTGTGAATAGTTTTCAACGCGCGATGCGTATGCAATGCATAGCGCGGACTATGTTGTCGCATGATGTCTGTCCGTCTGTCCGTCTGTCACACACCGGTATTGTGTCGAAACGGCTAAACGTATCATCAAACTTTTTTCACCGTCTGGTAGCCATACCATTTTAGTTTTTTTGTATCAAATCTATGGCAATAATCGGGGGTGTCGACCGTTGAATGTAGGTTGGGTATGAAAAATGGCAATTTTCGACCTATATCTCGCTCTATATCGGAAGGGCCTGGGCGGGCTACGGCTCCGCCCAGTCCACTCTTCGCTGTACCAAGTGTAACATCCCACCCATTAACGGCCAGTGTATCAACTTAATTATTCGTATGGCACTAAATTGCTTTTGCACTCTAAAGGGTTGAAACTCGGTGGCAAAAGATTGTGGTCAACGTGGACTAATTTAGTTACAGATGTATAGTGGGTCACAATATACGTGGGTCTCAATAATCATACATCGGATTATGGAATCGTGACGAATAAAAGTTGTGGCGAATATATTTAGATTTAGTTAAGCTGTCTTCTTCCTGTTTATGCTACCATTACTTGGTGAATAAAGATTTTCATATTTGTTCACTGGGGGTTTCCGTTGGTTTGTTTACTGCTGGTCCGTGCGTCTGTTTGCTCGGAGTCCTGTTGACAACAGCTTCAGCCGATAATGTGCGATGCGGGCGCGGGGCGAGCGCAACTGAACGATGGCGCTAAGATAACGAAAAGATTGACGAGTATAGAGAAAGTCAGAATGCGGCTCGGGAACGAAGCGAGAAAACATTTTAGAAGAAACGATTGCGATTGACGCTGACAGGCTGGGAGGAGTAGTGGAGCAGTCGGCATTTTGTCAGTCGGTCTTGGCTGCGGGGCTGCGCCGGATGCGCCTAACACGACGGCGGCAGACCGATAAGACGGCCGTCTTCACCGACACCCAACCCACGTGTTTAACCGACCTGAAGTGTCTGGATTCTAGTTGGACTCCGATCCACAACAGTCCGAAGTTCCGCGGACGTTCTATGCGCTCTGTTTGACAGAAAAATTGAACTGACTGAGGATCTGTATGGCTAGAATTTAACGCTTACAATCTGAAAATAGCCGCACGAGTCTTTAACCATTTTCTTCTAAGCTACAAGCTTACCCTAGACCTTAGTTCATCCCGTGTCAAAGACACATTGAGTCACAAAGCTACATGAAAGCGTTTTAGTCTACTATTTTTTGATTTATTTCTCATTTTATTATAAAATATTTTATTGTATATTAGTAATCCTGTAGTTCTAATTTTTATTTTGTTTTTGATTGCCCTTTAATTTGTTGGTCTCTGCAAACACAACCCTTTACAGTAAATCGGTGTAAATGGTAACTGAACGATCAAATGATTGAACATCTGCTTACGTCGTGTTTTTTGGTGTTAAACGGTTGCGGATATTTGCACGTAAATTACCGCGGACAGGTAGGCCTATCACTCTGGAATTGCGGACTCTCGGCGGACCGCACTTTCGACAACCTCTCACCTGGTGCGAGTGGCCAGCTGTCAGTGTCAGTATCTGTGGATACAGAATTTGAGTATAGAAACTTCGCTCCTGCGACGCAGGCTGCAGTATTTCTTCCCATTTCTGCATCTGCAACTGTTGCAACGAAGTTCTAGTGCCTCGGTTAAACACCAACAACCGGATGCCACGACTTTATAACTGATGATTCGCGAACTGAGCCATTTGTGTCGTAGCGCGCCCGAATCTTCAGCTTTATAGCATACTTACTTATTATTTTAACAGCGTCTTATTAATGACGTCATCAAAACGTCATTGCTTGCTGACGACGTCTGCGAACTAAAATCGCATCAAAAGAAGATCAAATTCTAATCTGTGAATGACGCAACGTCGACTGTCAGCCTGTGTTTCTGATTCTGACACATAATTCACCGTCCTCCTCGTGGAGTATCGCGTGAATTGGTGTTGACGCTGAAGAGGGACATATTGAACATCACTCAGGCCTATAAACTTCTCATAAGAATTTATGTCCGCATTTCAATGTTTTATGAAAAAAAGTTTCAGCTCTTATGTGAAAAGGCGTTGTTTTCTGATGTTGCACAGCGTGCTTAGGCTTATACACACACAAGGTGAAGTGAGATATTTCGGTACTCGCTAAATCTAAAAGTGTTGTGGTCAACTCTTAAAGTGTTACGAGAGGCACAACACTTTTGAAGTGTAAACTTCAACACTTCCCAGAGTTGACCGCTAGACTAAAAAGTGTTGAAGTTAACACTTCAAAAGTGTGGTGCAGAATTTATTTATGGTTAATATGGTGCAACTGTACAAATATTATCGAAATTGGTCAAGATCTGCTAAGTTGTTGCAAGAAGTTTACTGCTACGTTTTTATGGACCACATGTGTAGGCTAGTAAGTTTCACTGCTTTTTGTCGTTTTTGCTTGTGTTATTATATATGTTGCAGTTTTATGCCTCCACAAAACCATACTGTCAGGCGGGTGAGTAATGTTCTCAACCTCTTCGTCAATTTATTCGTCTGTCCGTCCGTTCGTCTGTTCGTTTGTTACGAAATTGTAAACACGATATTTTAAAATTGATCCGATTTGGCACGAACGGCACACACAAATTGCATGAAACCGTCAACTTTGAGGGTCAGGGGTCAAAGGTCAAAGATGACATGAGACTGAAGATATGAATGAGTCCTAGCAGAGGCACCATTCTGGAGCCGTTGGGCCGAGTAGGTTTTCTAGATTGTTTACTATTGCTGTCACTTTTGACGACTGAAGTCAAGCTGTGTTAAACCCGTGAATAATAATAATAACAATAATAATAATAATAATAATAATATCCAAGACAATGTTTATGGCGCTGTCAATAGTGATCTACTAGTGCGTTATGCAAATTAGCCTACAGGGAGCCTGGGCTGGGCCTGAGAGGGCTAGTTTATTGAGCCCGCGCCGCACAATGTGCAAGTGCGGGCTTTACGGGGCGACTGAAAATGCAGGACCGGAAAATGCGGGACTGGAAAATGACGGACTAGAATTTGACGGACCAGAACAACGTGCGGTCATGTCATTGGTGCAGGAGCATATGGGCACACTAAAAACCGTTCCGATTTCCTTATGCAGGCAAACTTGTTTTGAAACTGTAAATGTTTTACCGTAGGTCTACAGATTTGTTTATGCTTGTTTTTCAATGGTCATTTTAGATTTGTTTTTTTGTTTAACTTATATTATACGGATCTGCTGATGGTTATGACAAAAGCGCATAATATCCTAAGCAAAGTCAATAACATGAACTCAATCGAACAATTTCTTGCACATAGTCTCATAATGGTATTGAACGTCAGTTAAAACACACTAAAACTGTAGGAAGGTGAAATGCACGTAAAATAGCAGTGTAAGTCACGTTAAAAAGTCAAGCAATAATTGTCAATAAGTTCTCAGAAAATGGCAAACTAATCATACAGACGAAGAACCGTAGTTATGGGTGTAGCCTACGGCACAGTGGACAGCCGTTGTCCATCGCAGCAACAGCATCTGCACAGCTTTCACAGAATCGAGAATGGCCTCACGGCACAAGGGGCAATCAAATAAACTTCACAGCAGTCTCAGTCTGTAGACTGCAGAGATTGCGCCTCCGTGTCGGTAGCACTTCTCTCGCTGGATGGCGTCGTGCACGTCCTGTTGTGGGTCCTGCTGCTGCGGAGCGTTGTCGTCGTCGCTGACATCGGAATTCCAGCTGTTATTTAAATTTCATCATTTCCACAAAAACAGTGGACCGGTGGTTTAGTTCATTTGTAAGCAGTCACTATCCAATGGACGTATTGACTAAGATTTGGTTTATTTGGTCCGTGTTATTCCAGTCCTGCATTTTTCACCCCCTGTGACTTGGTCCGTCGTTTTCCCGTCTTGCATTTTCCGCGCCCCCGGGCTTTACGCGATAGCGATATCTTTCTGGTTTGTCTATTTGTTCGTCTGTCTGTCTGTCGAGTGAATCGCGTACAGTTCAGCGTTCAACTTGATGTTGAACTCGAAAGTTGAATTTGATCTTGCCATCTATGCCAGCTATGCAGTCTGCTGTTGGCGGCAGCGGCTTATCGTGTCGACTCATCTGGGCAATACTTTTGTTCTGACTCTTAACCCTTTAGAGTCCAGACTGGACTCTAAATACTGTCTAAAGGCAATATACTGCCACATCAAATAATATGAAATTGGTACACTGGCCGTTGATGGGTGGGCTGTTACGTTTGGTACAACAAGCAGGGGACTGAGCGGGGTCCCAGCCCGCCCAGACCCCTCCTCGCTGTACCAAATGTAAAAGCCCACCCATCACCGAGTATAATGGTCCGTTGCTTTGCGGTTTTAATATGGGCATTAATAAGTTAAAAGATTAAAATTAGTTGAAAATGTGTGAAAACCGGGATAACGTTTTATTATGGTGAGTTAAATGTTATAACTCAAATAAAATTATTGAGGAAGAAATCATTGACAGACGGCTCAATTTAGGCTGATGCAAATCCAGGTGCTGTGGCCAAAATCTGAGCCCATAACGGACGTCCACATAATTATATGTATACTTTTAACGGCTGATACTGCTTAAATATGTTTGTGGATATTTCTCGAATAGCTAAATACAGTAATAATTCCAACAAACAGTGTGATGGATTAGTATAACTGACTGAGTATTTATTTCCGTTGTAGCATTCCTGCTAGACTCCAGATTAAATTGCACATATACAGTGTTTCCATCATAGGAGCTATTTCTCGGATCATATTAAATTTACTTTATTGACTTGACTTAAGTTTTTAAGGGTTGACAGTGTATGTCAGCCCTTAAAAACTGCCGGCCCAAGCTATTCGGCGTCCGCAGTACCATTTGATGCCTTGAATTAAGTTGTATCTATTTCTGTTTACTTACCTGTCGGGATTATGAAAATGTGAAAACACTGAATGCTGACACGATGACTGATGCCTGGTCGACATTATACTTGCACATGTGACGTGGCCAGAGGCGGTGTGTGTGTGTGGTCGTTGGCTGCTATCTGTCAGCACAGACACTGCAGTATACTACGTCGAAGTTTCTATTCATGCCGAGTATGACGCTATTGCAATGTCGATGGCCGTAGCAGCTACGTGGTGGCCGTGTATTCAGTGGCACCAACAGTGGCCAGCTACGACACGACATAGACGCAATATCTCACGGCGCCCGGCCCGGGCCTGCAGCCCAACGTCGTGCAAGCGATTGGAACGTAGTGATAGTCTGGTAGCTTGAGCCGTGATTTAGGTATTTGTCGGCAGCACGAAGGTGGATTTTGCAGTTATAATAACAATAATAATAATAATCGAAGTTGCAGGGCGCTATATTGGAGCATCGGATGAGCAACAACATTTTAGACAACTGCATTTATCATAAAATTTAATGCCACAATGTCACAATAATGTTATACATTACGCAAATCTGTCTGTCGGGTGTGGGCATTGAGAATGTTGAAATACAACACTTAACGTCGTACTTGACATCACGGCACTTTTGTCATATGGATGACCTTGCGATATTAACCCCTGATGTAGCACCACGGCGGGTGAGGCTTATGCAACACGTGATTTTGTCGAACGTCACGTGATTCGATTCCAACCAATGGCGTCGTATAAGTATTTTAGTCCGTCTTGTGATTAATGACAGATACAGTCACCCAACTGGAGATAACCGCTGATATGCCCCCCCCCGGATATTACCCCTGGTCGGTTAGGGTCAGGAGTACGTGTTTGTGCCAGTTTTTAATTTTTTTTTCTCAGAAGTAATCTCCGGAGGGAGATATCTCCGGGGATGTTATGTCTTTGATTCCTGCAGCCGTATACATCGCGCACCTGCTACGTACGGCTGCTGCGGTGGCTACTTTTTCGTTAAGTTGTAAGACGTCCCACCCCGCGGTCAAGGCAAGGTACCAGGACATCACCCGACAGTGACAGCGCGTTAGGCGGCTTTGTTGTATATAGGCCTACATCTCCGCACAGCATTGAAGCATGCTGAGACAAGTAGTCCTATATAGGACTACTTGGCTGAGACCATGGCTAGATGGCCATGGCATGGTCTCAGCCAAGCAGCGACGATTCACCGCCATCTGTTGATGAATAGGCCTAGACCTATATTGGGCAACACACTGTATATATAGGCGTAGGCTATGTAGACACACACAATTACGGTCATCAGCCATCAGTTCGGAAAATTATGAGACATTTATTCTCCAAGTGAAGCGGCAGACAAACCGTTATATACACAATATATTATTACCGTGCCTCGACAACAGCAGGCGAAGTATGTATCGTTTATGCTCGCATAGACCTATGTTCGCAACTTTGTAACTATGATTAAGCTTATTAGCAATATTGCACGTGAAAACGGTTACATCTATCATCAGAATAAACGGCTCTGGTATCCTGCCATTAAATTCGCCAGGTGGCAGCACCCTGCAATGTGCTGCGGGAGACGTTTGCTGCACATGGCAGCGTTGTTACTATGTTTCGTATAAATCTTTTAAAACTGTTAATAACTTAGTGTTATTTTCAGTATCAGAGTCTGTTATTTTCCTGTTGTATATTTTATATCTGTTTAATCTTTTACACTGCGTTCAGCAAATCCACGACAATAATTGCCGAAGATGTTGTTATTTCTCCAACTGAATTTTGAAACACAGCAGTATCGTTTCATTTCCTTTCATTTTTAAGGTCTGGACACTTGTTATAGCGCCCCTTACATGCAGAGTCAGACTCGTGACCAGCAGCGCTTTACAATTTCGAAAGTGGCAGCTGATTGGCATGAGCTAATCGTGCCGCAGCGCATTATGTGGCCATCCATTCCCCGCGCTAACGGACAATCGGACCCACGGTGCAGCTATCAGACACACCATCGCCCCAATCAACCACACTAGGCCTTTACCCCGTAGCCGTAGCTACTACTCATTTCCCGTCCCGGTGAGGGTAGGAGGCTGAGTTGACCTGAGCACACAGTAGGTTAGCAACTTGCTCTAGGTTGCTTGCAGTGGACCGAGTGTGAGTCGAACCCGCAACCTCTCAGTTACGAGTGCGATACTCTACCACTAGACCACTGCATCCACCAATACTAGTGTCGTACTAGTTTAATATTTTTAAATATTTTACTCTATAGGCCTAGCATGTTAAAAACCAATTTTTACGACAACCTATTATACTTTTGTCGATGTCGTGCAGCATTTTGTCGCTATGTGTAAACACACTGCTTAACGTTGTGATTTGCGTATTCACTGTCGGTATCTCTCAGTTGCTGCACAGGGTAATAAGAAAACATTAGTCAAAATAAATTCAGTTGTAAAACAGTAAAAGACTAAAGTTAAATTTTGAAAAAAATGTAAACAAATAAAAATGTCGTAGATAGAATGCAATATATATATATATGTGTGTGCCACTTTTTACAGCAACAGCATACCAGTCAGTTGTCTATAGTCAGTTTCTCTGTAATTAGACTGTACATAATTTTGATGTACCATTTTATGCGGTGAATAAAGATTTTCATTGCTGAGTGTGACATTATAATTTTGATTAAAGATTGACCACAAGTGGTAGCAGAAAGTTAAAATTACAAACAATTTAAACAAACAAACACAATGTACAGTATACAAACAAAGCATAACAACAAGTAGTGTGACTTAGCTAACTTAACTAATGTGTACAATAGTGATAATATTCACCACTACAGTCTACATGGTAGATAAATACACATAAAACAAGCACACAAAAGGTACACTTTCTAAGCAACGCATTATCATATTAATTTCTGGAGCTCGGCAAGTTCGTCTGACGCGACTTTCTGCACAGCGTGATACAACAAGTTACTGGTAGTTTTGTACTTTAGCTTCGTTAAAAATTTACGTTTTCTCCTACAGAGTGTGTCCTGAACTGCACAGCCAAAATATAATACACAGTCAGTTGCAACATCAAATGATTTTGTAGCAAAGATCTTTTTAAAGTGTTGTTAAGGACATATTCTAAAGATCAATTTGAGATTTGTTTACAGGACAAGCTTCCAAACCGTAATACAAGGCAGGCAAGCATTTAGCTTTTAATAGTTCAATTATGACGTCTTCTGAGGCGATCCGACCCACCTTGCCAAAAATAGCATTAAATTATGCCGTAGATCTGTAATATTGTCATTTGTCCATCTCATTATTATTTTTATCTGTTGTACAATTTAGCCATTTTGGCTACTAATCTAATAAACGCTTGCTTGCTTGCTTGTCGGTACGAACATAATCAACACCGGAAGGGTTAAACAAAAATAACACGAACAATTTATTTACATAAAAAGCAACCTAAATCAGTGTATAAAAATCACAGGTCTATGTTTGTTCGAATATTTCTATTTTAAAACTCCTAGTGGATTGTGGGCGAAGCGTATTAACAAATTCGCAAACGCAAATAAACCACTGACAATGTTCTGTAAAAAATCTTCTGTAATTTACTTGCTTAGATTTATTGCCAAGTATTTGTCATGTTTGCATATTATTTATTATGTTTATTCTACTTTATTATGTATTGCTACCACTATGTGGTGAATAAAAATGAATATTCAAAAGTGCATTTTTAGCTGCACGCACAGTCATTTAAAAGTGTCAACAATAATACGTCTAAATATGCGCAGTGGTATACGTCGTTATTGATTTTAATTTTAGTAGATGTAAAGAGGGGTGGGCTTGGGGCTTCCCTTCCTCCCTTCCCTTTCTTTCCTTCCTTCTTTTCCATCCCTTTCCCTTCCTTCTTCCCTATCCACCCTGCACTTCCATAGGGAGTCTGGGAGCTCTGTAAGCTCCCCCTGTAGCGGGGTCCGGGAGGAGCCTCAACCCCCAGCCGCAAACACATTGACTCACTACACTAACGTCCTTTTTACATCGGTGCTGACAAAGAATATTTAACACTTATCTTTCTTCAGATATGTAAATTCAGCATTCCCTCAGCTATAGTGTCCGAAATTTTCATTTAAATTGGCTAATATGTGTAGAATTTATAAAGAAAGTAAAAGGGCTCCTTTTTTCCGTTCACGGTGTTGTAGCCTATATTTTTAGAAATCTTCAAACCCCTGTGTTAAAGCGCGGTATAGCAGAAGGCCGCCATACTGGATGATTAGGCTTACGCCGTTATTCATCATCGTATTGCGTACTTAAAATTTCATACATTTTTAGATTGGCAGATCGTTGTGTGGGAGTTCTAATGCATTTTAGCCTTAATAATTATGGCCTTTATATAAGGACATCAGCAGAAACTTAACATATCTGGTATTATTAAAGCGTGAACGGTAAAGAAAGCGTATTTACCTAGTCTTTCAGAAATTACAGCTCTATAGGCCTAGCAGTTTATGGTCGTTTCGTTACAAAAGAAATTAAGTTAGTGCTCTAGCGGAAGAGCCTGTGTCATGCAAGTGGAGACCTACAGCAGCTCTCTGAACAATTCTAGGAAGAAAATAGGCCTACTAACAAATAAACTTAGACGTCTACTCGACGGGAGAAGATATGTTCGAATTTAAATAATCGATACTGATGTAAAACCGACATCACGAGAGCGGCGTTGTTCGACGTCAGCGGATGTCGACTGGAGCGGCACCAGCATGCAGGCTACCGGACGGACGTCGGTCGAAAGCACACTGCGAATATACCTGTAGAGCAGAGCTTCTGTTTTAACGAACTGACGTTGTACACACAAACCCGGGTCTACAGGGTATATCAGCCAGTGTGCGATAGATAGATCTTCGGAAGACGTTCTCCGCGTCACTGCGTCGTCGTTCGATCATCCGAAGTTTTCCGATTTGCAGACGAAGACAAAGTCCAATGCGTCCTTCGCAGGCATATTTTTGAGCGACAGAAGAGCGACGAGCGACGCGCGTGCCCCCTAGCGAACAGCGAACAGCGAATATGCCACAGGCGCGTCTCCGCCCCGTTGCCAACGTGCCGTCACGCGTTTCGACACACTTCAGGCTCATTGTGCCGACTCTCTGCCGTCCCAGATGTCCCGAAAGCTCCAACCCAGCTGCTGCTGTCTGTTAAGTCATGATTACACTTGACGACTCGTTTATACTCACCAGTCACCACACACGCGAATAGTTCGGATTTGGTTACTGTTTTTGCTATGTATTTTATGTTGTCTGCACTTTCTGTTGTCGAGATTTTTATTTTGAAATGTGCTGGTACTAGGATACGTGGCCACTTTACATTGTTTAATAGGTTTATGTTGGCATCATAAATGATTATTTTTACCAATCAATGTAAGCCTACTTTCGGAAAAATAACGTCAGTTTTTCCTAGCCTTCGATAATCTTTTACGAACTTCAAACACTGTTTTCAAATTTAGTAAAATAGTGTGAACGGTCAGTACATGATACAGTTCGAACAGTATGAATAAATAAATAAATCATTATTATTAGTAGGCCTAGTAGTAGGCCCTATTACTATTATTATTATTATGGTAATAATAATGTGATAAATCATTAGTTTTCCTATTATTTATAACCTCCAGTACCAGTGACATTACAGACATATTTTATGCCTTCACAGGCTTTGCGCAGCGGCTCACTATGTTTTTACTGTGTCACGTGGTCTGGATGTATGTCCCATTTACGCTGCCAACATGGACTCAATCGCACTTCGCAGGGCGGGCGAGTCCATTACACACATGTTGCTGCCGTGGCGGTCTTAAGCTCTCCAGTTGTCAGATATAACTGTGTCCGATTTCTCGTGGCTACGCGTGTGAACGTGGCAACGGAGGGTGATGCGAAGTAAATTATTACAAATTTAATATTTTCCGGCATTAGAGTTTAAAAATAAACTGTAATTTGAGTTCGGAAGAAAACACAGTCAAATAAGATCTATTGCTTAGCTCGGCGAAGCTTGAAATGGTTTAAAGATTATTTTATAATAAATTAATAATCAATGCCCAAAAAGAAAGTTGTTGGTATTGACGATTAGAAACATGCGTATTGCGTAGGCCTACAGTCTACACGCCGCTTATTTGGACAGACAAAAAGGAGACAGGTGCGCTCAGTGTGCCGAAAGTCGACTCGGCGTATTGTGTCGGCACAACTGGCACAGTTTCAGTCTCAGTCCGACTTTCATCGGCTCATGCGACGTGATATGTCAAGGTCAAACAAACCAGTAGCTTCCGGCTGTGCGCCTGACTCGACGGTTGCTGCTCGCCGCGTGCCGATCAATGACAGCTCTAAAGGCCGTACTCCACGTCAGCGACAGTTACGATACGCTTGCCTGCATTCGGAGGACATAGGCTAAACTGAATCAAAGTTAAACACCTACGTAAGTTAATTCAAATCATAACGTTATTGTATTGCATACTTCGGCGAAAAACGGAGAGCCGAGAGCCTAAGAATATATGAATAATAGCAATGCAATGTTATGCTGCTTTGCAGTATAGGCCCGGAATCCAGAAAGCTCCGATCCACCTAAACTGTCTGTTCGTCTCTGTCGAACTTTCTACATTAACGGAACAGTAAAAGATACGATATTTCGCAACGCGTTTTACCAGACTGATAGTCTATACGCGACAACAGTTCCAACGGCAGATGAAATTTACCAGTTTCCAGTTCGACAATGACGAACACCATCCGATGCTGTTGTGTTTCTCTGATCTCTGCGCCGTTTACAAGTGTTCTGATCTACTTACAGACTTACTCGTAAGAAGCAAATTTATTACAGACAACTTTAGAATGATAGAAGAAAATATGCAATCAAACGTGCACGACGTTACAGAACTGTTTACACACACAGACAGGGTTTTAGATAGACATAACAAGAGGTCAAAGTAATTTGACAAAAAGCGCCTCACGGGGGGCCCATTCCCCGGTTAGGGGTCACCCCAGGAGGTTGAAAGTTGTACCATTGAATTCCTGGGGTAGGGTTTCCTATTAGTGTTCCATAGTAACTATAGGCCTAGGATGCACCGTTTAGCCACAGTGCACGCGCGTGACAACCAACCAACCAACCAACGACCAACGACCGACGACGTCACGAAACAGCCTATCTCAATAAGCGCCTCTTTTACTAACGTAAAGTGAGGCGCTTAAAAAGGCCTACAATTTTTCGGCGTACGGCAGTTTTGCTGGACGTAGTGCAGTCATTAGGCCTACAATGCTATGCCGACAATGGCTCATTGCCACATTCTGCACTTGGCCCCATTACCGCCTCTGTAACCCAAACCAGACTGCAGTCAGTGCAGTGAAGTGCAGTGCATGACGCTGACTGCTGGGCCATGCTTGCAGGCCAACGAACAGGGAATCATCATCATCATCATCATTTTATTTTTTGCACAAATTCAAAACTGCACGACAATAATACATTGAGAATATAGAAGTGCAAATGGAGTCAGACAGAAGCAAGGTTGCTTA
>Ga0209149_1000544_pt1 | contig 16023 bp, 8 predicted proteins | sample WorMetTyACAVOLI2_FD_187423 | JGI IMG/M metagenome (GOLD analysis project Ga0209149, IMG submission 187423) | Marine gutless worms symbiont microbial communities from Max Planck institute for Marine Microbiology, Germany - Olavius algarvensis... ... | reverse complement strand
ACACGTAAGATAGCAAAACGCTCTTCACAATAAATCGTTTCGGTTAGGGTACGCAAATCATCTCTTATTAGTATCATGACGCCGCCAAAAGGTCGGCCACGCAGCATCCCAGCTTCAACAGACTTATTTAATAACGCTTCTGGAATTTCGCTACTAGCATGCTACTCGACATATTTTGCAAGTTTTTTTGTGACATATATTTGGCCCTTTGATGAGTGACATTATTGCAAACTATTGTACTGGCATATTAATAGCCAATAAAGAACTTATGCTTAACTCAAAAATGCTGGAAATAAAGACGAATGGTGAAGAACACATGTAACACTGATGTCCAGTAATAGTGACCTATATAAGTTAAGTAGGGGCGGCAGCGCATTTGGCCCAACAGGCGGCCTCACTGCTGGGTGGCTTAGGCTGCCCGTGCCGTATGATAAGGTAAGGAGAAATGTTAGCTGATGCTATGAACTGATGGATGATTGAGCTAATGGAGTCTCAGATGGGTTTGATTTGAGCTGAGATGTGACCACAGTTGCTTGCTTCATTACAATACAATACAATACAGTTTATTGGAACAGGCAACAAACGTGCATGCCAGCAACACATTTGTAACTGTTGCTGTAGTGTATGGTAAGTAAGTAAGTAAGTTAAGTCATCATCGTTATCATCATGTTCTTTATTTAAGGTTGACAAACTGCAACCAGTAAAATGGTCAGTAGAATAAAAATTAAATAGATAAAATATACATAAAAGTCAGTAAACGTCTTTATACAGCTGCCTTATAATTATGAAATTACTCTCTGTTATAGCACCTACTTTAGCAAGAAGAAATCTGTTGTGTTTCTCAGTTGGTATGTTCTTTCGGTTTTAGCAGACAAGAAACAGTTTAACACATGTTTATCATTGTACATGACTTGAAAGAACAGATCGTCATCAGTGGCTGCCACGAGGCAAGCGAAGGATAACTGGTCCGGATCACACAATCCTGAACAAATAGCTTAACATGTGACTGCTTCAAATCCAATAATAATGCACAAACATAATATGTGAATGTTAAACGTGATTAAAGAAATTACTAAAAAACACTTGAAAACACAAAATTAAACATGAAAACAGCACACAAAAACATGCTTTTGAACAAATCTCACTTTCCTGGTGGCAACGCCAGGCCCTCACATGGGGAGTGCAAACATTAAAGGGCATTTTTGTGCAATGCTGTGTGTTAGGGTGAGTTGAGTAGGAAACAGACTGATCAGATTGTCGGCAAGTTGCTCGACGACTTGTTAGCTGGCATCAGAACTCCAGAACGACCACGATCTCCAGTTGACGCTTACGTCACTGACGAAGAACTTTTCCGGCGAAAAAATCCCGAGGTATGTTCTGTATTGTTAGTAGCAGAACGTTGCTCTTTGACCGGCGAGCTTTCGCTGTCCTGCACTCGACATACAGCTAACGGGTGACCACTTTGTTGGTAAACCGTCCGCTAAAGCTTAGGCCTAACCCACTAGGCCAAGTTGGCCAACTCAGCCTTTCATCATTTCGGGGTCGATAAGTGAGTAGTAAGCTGCAACTACGTGTAGATGTTGTCATTACACTCCGTGGCGGCGCCATCTGGTGAATGCGAACGAAGGCTAAAGGCAGGCATGGTGTTGTTTGCAGGTTAAACTGTGTGTATGTATGTGTGTGTCTGTCACGTTCGTGGACTGTGTCAAAACGAATAAACATATCTTCAAAATTTTTTCGCCATCGGGTAGCCACACCATTCTAGTTTTTCCATGCCAAACGGCATAGCAATAATCCTACGGGAACCCCCCCCCCCTAATGGGGGCGTCGAATGCAGGTGGGGTAGGCATAAATCGCGATTCTGAGCCTATGTCTGGCTTGACTGCCTGCGTTAACGCTGCAACAGGCAGGTGTTGTAAACGCGGTCGCCGGTGGAGCACGGCCAGCGTGTCGCAAGTTATGACACATCGCTGGTAGTAAGCGGTGGTGTTGATTGCCGGAGAAGACACGAAATGTTTATGACAAGAAGCCTCAACGTTACGCCAAAGACAACAGAACAGCGCATTTAATTGCACGCAGTGATAAATCTGTAGCCTACGTAACTAACAAGAAAAGACTCTACTCGACGTTTTGTACTGTTGAAGCTAACTACTGACAGACACGAAGCATCGCGCGGCCTCTTTGCGACAGCAGAACTACTTGTTGCATGTAGTAGTTGCATAGTTGCACTGATGCTGATTGCCATGTTGTTGTCACTTCCAGCTGCACTTTGTCTACGAAAAGTTCAACGAACTAAACCAGCTGTTCACAAGCGCGTTGCCAGAAGAACAGAAACTGTTGCCGTGGGACTTGCGTGTGGCTACCATTAAGGAGGTTGTACTGTGGTTGCTGCAATGTGGCTTACCTTGGAATTGGTTTCCTTCTACTTTGCTGTTATTGCATATACCACATTATAGACTAGCTGTCATTATAGCAATTTCCTTTGTTGTTTTCATTTTGTCGCACTCAACTACGCTAGACTGCAACATAGGAATAGGTGGCGTGTCTGTCCATCTGTCTGTCACATGCTGGTAATGCGTCAAAACTAACGATCATAGGATCATCCACATTTCACCGTTGGGTATCCCACGGACTCTAGTTTTCTGAGACTGGCTTTAAGTCACACGGACTTCACTTCTAACCTCAACCCTAACCCTGGAAAGCCCCGTCTGGAAAAACCCCACGTAAGCATGCTTCCACGTTTAGTGCATACAGGCAGATAATGTCAGTGCAGTATTTTTAGCGATCACGTGTGACAGAACACTGCTACTGGCTGCAGACCATCTGCCACTTCTGTGGTGTTTTGGTGAGCAACCTACATAAGTAGTTTGACATAACAGACATTTTACAGGTGTGTATTAAACTGTGAGAACTGTTGTATGATGCTGAGTGTGACTTGTCAGTGATGGCTAAATTTGTTTTCATGATCGTGAAAATTTACTAAAATATTATTTATTTATTTATTTTGTCTCAAAATCGTTTTACTTGCTGTTAGCTTAGGGATTCTGGTTTCTTTTTGTTTCCATCTTTCTTACTGTTACAAAGTCAGAATGTTAATGACAATAAGATATTTTGACTTACTGCAGTGTATCAGCAGAAGATTTAAGTGAGTGAAGTAATTAACATAATACGTATAAGCTATTGATACGATACGATACGATAGTGTGTATTTAACGTGCAGTGAAAAGCTGATGGGTAGCCAGCTTAGTCCACCACATGGAACAAACAAAAACAAAAAATTAAAATGTGAAACTAAAAATATGCCGATGAGCGTGATAGGTCCAGTCCAGAACCTTTGTCGTGATCAGGATTCTTTAGAGTAGATGGACATTCAGTGAATGGATTGTGTACAGTGAGCATATTTATTTATGCAACTGTGTACTGGAAATACTAATCTATTGTGTGAGGTTTCTGAGTAGCATGTGATTGCATTTTCTCGTCTTACGATGATTTGCATTAAATACTAAAAAAATTTGTGCGTACAACTTGGTAGTCACTGCATTCGTGGTCCATATTTGTGTAGTGTTTACAGATACGATGTGCCCAGGGGTTAAAGTAGAAATTAAAAGGAGGTGGAACTATAAAATTCCTTGGGCAAGATTTTCTGGGCCCACTATTTTTTGGCAGGCCCCTATAAATCGCTGTTGATACCTTATTTTGAGCATGTGATATAAATTTGGATGTCAAAACAGCAAACTAATAAGACAAAAGGAAACAATGCAGGGAGAGTAAATGTGACTCTCTTATAGTTATAATCCACAATGTTCAAGACAGCAAATCGTCGCATGATAGCACCTACAAAACGCATATAGACAAGACATATGGAAGCAGGCATGTCGGAACGCTGATATGACGTTTCTGTGGGCCCCGGAACGCTTATAGCCGAATTGGTGGGGCGTGCGTCCCGTCCTACTTTAACCCCTGGATGTGCCTGTTTCAGACAATATTGTCTGTCGTTGGAGATGAAGACGAGCAAGAAAATCTACTTGCACAGTACAACGACATCGTCACTTCACTGTCATCTAGACCTCACCTACCAGTTTATCTTACAGCATACACTGCTGGGTCAGTTCCAGATAATTCTGTCAGATATTGCTAAGTACAAAATGAAAAAAAATGTTAGTAACAGTTAAGCACTTATATAGTGTGTATTGACCATACATTATTGAGATTATGTTGACACAAGTGTCAGCCTATAATGTGCACCGTAATTTTTTTTTTTTTTATTATTATGCCCCGCCCGTAGGGAAGGGGCAATTAGCATTGCTTTTGTCCGTCCGTCTGCCCGTCCGTCTGTCCGTCGCGTACATAACAAATAACCCAAAGGCTTAGCGTGCCCAATTTTGAAGGAAGGTTCCCTACCGTTGATGCGACTCACATACCACTTTCAAGGTCAAAAGGTCAAAGGTCAAGGTCACCAGGCCCATTAATACTGACACACATCGTGTGCCATATCTTCCGACCGGCAAGGCCTACGAACTTCAAAATCGGTATACGGATGGAGGACGACGACCCGCATCAGCCACAGGCGCCATGACCTGCAAGGTCAAAGGTCAAGGTCGCAAGGTTACGTGATCAGTATGAGCCGTCTTGGCCCAATGCTGTACATGTATCATTAGAGGCCGGCGGGGGCATACCGTGTCGGCCGAACCCAAAGGCCACACTTCTTGTTTTAAATGGCATACATCATTGGTGGCTGGCTGGCACTATTATTATCACTGTTGTCGTTGTTGCTGCTGCTGCTGTTTTTTTGTTATTAATAATAATATTACAGCACATGTCACGATGAAAGGTTTGAACAGTAAATTATGTTTTTCAACGGGCTATGGCACCAGTCAGGCCTATAGCTACGTTTTGTGATGAGCCGCGATTTAGCTCAGGTCATGCAGTTGATTATGTTAAAACAAAACTTCAGCCATTTGTTGAGACTATCTAAATAATGTGAAATGTTTGTTATGATAAATGTAAACACATAAAATGAAGTACAGACTATAATGTAAAGTGAAAACCAAAGCATTAATTGCAGGCACACTAACTGTAGCAGTGGTAAGACCATAGGTTTCAAAACGATGACCAAAAACTCACCATTCAAGACCAAGGTCATAACTGTTATACATACTTTCAAGATCAAGATGTCAGCAGGGGTAGTTCTACATCGGTGCTGCTGGAGGTACAGGCTCCACATGTGGGCCAGGCCCCAAACTATTTGAGATTTGATTTGATGATGGGGATACCAACATTTATACCATTGATAAGTTTACAAAGGGCTGGACAGAACCCAAACATTTTCATTCACAACTGCCCCTTTCATCAAAAAATTGTCTTGAGACTGTATAAAGGCAAGACACTTCTCGAGATGTAACACTGCTTGTTCAGTGGAACCGGACTGGACTGTCGGACGTTGACTATTGAAATTTTCTGTATTTTTTCCAGTTTTACGCCTTTAAACCTTTGAATTTTGAACGTTTTTGTAGTTACACGATATTGGCTGAAACGATTGACCGGATTGCCGAGAGTGACGATGTGCTGCGTGTCGCCATTGGGATGCCAGACCGCTCTCAGAACACAGGCAGTCCTGCACTTCCCATCGCACGTAGCTATACACTGGCGCTTCGCTTTTGCACCGCAGCGTCTTGTGCTGTATTGTCTGCATTGCCGCCTCATGTCTGCTATGCTTTTCTGCTTTGCAGTCTTTTTGTTCGGTTTTGTGGGTTACTTTTGGTAAGGCAGTGACTAAAAATGTAGGTCAAGTGTTGTAACTGGAACGAGTGGATGATGTAATGTGACGCAGAAGACTAGGAAGGTTGTAGTGACTGTAATGATTCAAAATCAGTTCATTTAAATCAATCAGTTTATTTAAATTAATAAGTGGAAAAGACTAATAAACGGGAGGAAGAAACAGAAGATTCTGATGGTGGTAACAGTAAGTGACTGATTGCTGTGATGCCTCTGGTACTGATGAGTCATCAACTCTAGTTATTTTTGTACATAACACTACACTAATGTATTAGTACACCTACTGCAGCTAGTACTGCTTTTACTGTGACAACGAGTATTGATGGTTTGAAGTTGCAGTTCGATGGAAGGCAACTCTCCTATCTACACTGTGTCTCAAAAAAACGGACTGTTATAATTAATATGACAACTTCGCCAGCTCACAACGTTTACTAATTATTTTTGGCAGAGAGAGACTTTATTCAACCTGTGGTCAGTATTCTTAACTAAACGTCAGTGTTAGAAAACAGTAGTGTTTGCAGCAGTGTACCAGCTGAAGCGAGTTACCATGGCAATCCTTAACTATGCATCATTCCCGGTTTATGCTGCCTGATGAACAGAAAAGTTAAATCTTTTAAACAAACAGCGTTTCTGTCGGAAGAATAAAATGTTTTGCGGTATTAAAAGTTACAACAAATGCTGTCTTTCGGCATTGACATAGGCCCACAATCGTTTTGCCACTCGTTTATTGCCCTGCTGATGATACGTTGTTTGAAGTCAGCCCAGAAATCCGCTGTTCAGATGTGTCAAGTCGCTACTGTTGTTATGGAAACCATGCAGCTGATTCTAAGCCAATTTAAAAACTTTTTACCATAGTCGATTGAGAATTGAATAAGGTCTTTTTCTGCTAGAAATAATTATGACTGTTGTGAAATGGTGAAGTTATGTCATATTGATCATAACGGTCCAGTTTTTTTGAGACACACTGTATTTTAGGAAGACTATGAACCCCAGAAGTCTTAATGTAATATATACTGTGTCTCAAAAAATGTCCTAAGTTTAACTGGCTATAACTTTAATACTCATCCACCAATTTTTATAATTTTTGGTACATGTCATCAGACGTTAAAAAATTGGCTACAGGTATAACTTTCTCAACTATCTCGCTATTACTTACTTTATTTTGCTCTAAAGCAGCAGTAATGGAAATGACGCATGACATGTACACAATTCCTAAGTTTTACCTGGTACATCTTAAATCAAAGTTGACTGATTTTGATAATTTTTGGTACCACTAGAGGTGCGATATCCAGCTGCTGAATATATATAGTATTTTCAATTTAACTATATTCTTGTGTGTGAACACTACCTTGCAAACTACCACATGCTAAACACGTAAAGTGCAATGCGTTGTCTTCGGTAGACTGTGGGTGGCTCTCTGTGGGTGGCTCTGAAAAGAGCCTGTTTTGTGGTCAAGTGGCTTTGAAAGAACCGGTTGTTTACAGCAGATGTTCAAAATGATGCCCTTCGCCTTCACGCATGCACGCAGTCATGCTGTCCAGTGATCAACGGCCTTGTCAGTGATGCTCTACAGAATGCTTCTCTGCTTCAAGTCGATGATATCGTAATTTCACTTCAGAGCAAAATAAAGTAAGTAAAAGGGAGGTAGTTCAGAAAGTTATACCTGTAGCCAATTTTTGAATGTCTGCTGATGACACGTGCAAAAAATTATGAAAATTGGTGGATGTGTGTTAAAGCTAGAGCCATGCAGTCAGACTTGGGACGTTTTTAAACACACACTGTAGTTGTCCTACCTTTCTTCCATCCTATTTCACTGGTACCCTAGTATAATCTGTCGTGTTGTCTGCTGCCGTTTAAAATAGGTGCTGTGTAATAATCAAGCTAGGCTGGAGTGCCATTAGTAATGATTAGTATCATCCTTGAGATTGCATTGTGCCAAGCAAGTCATGGTCATAGAAAACAAGTAAGTAAGTAAGTAAGTAAGTAAGTGGTGAAGTAAGTAAGTAAGGATATTTCTATTTGGCGCAGTTAAAAAACAGTTCACACTGCAACCTGGCCTCACCTCGCAGACGGTCACAAAAACGACATTTTAGCACCACAGAGTGAGACCATAAGTAAAGTAAGTAACGTAAACTGTGGATTTGTATAGTGCATCGTCGCGGACACGCCTCTAATGCGCTACCGCTTCCCATAAGTCAGCGCTGATCTCTGCTAGCCAGTTCCTTTAGCCAGGCATTCAGCGAACACTGCAAGACCACAGATACGGGCTAGTGTATCACGCGATATGCCTGTTTACTCCCCCAGCTTTCGCCGGGTACTCATTTCGCCTACGAATAACATTTTTGTTACATATGGCACTTTATAAGTTTTTTTTATTGTATTGTATTCCAGTCTGCCACAGAGGGCGGGCTCAGGCTGAGTAAGCATGGGTGCTTGGTTCTGCACGGATATGGTTTATCCGTCCAAAGGCGGTCACCCACCGAGGCACTAACCGGGCCTATAGCGTGGAGTAACTACGTTGATCGAGTCTAACGTGTCACCGCTACACTAAACCGGCAACACATCCAGAGTTGCTATACACATACGCAGACACAAATACACTTGTTGTTCGTCCCAGTGACTAGTGAGCGGTATTTAGCATCATTGCTTTGCTGACATGTTCAGTTTAGCGCCGTCGTTGTTATGCTGCTGGCACTGGTTCTGTTCTTCAGTTGCGGTTTTTTTCTGTTTCGCTGCCTGCACCGTGTACGTGTGTCGTATGTTGTTGTAACTTCCAGCGGCTGTGTTAGTTGAAACGTCCATGTCGTCAGCGCCGTCTAAGTCAGTGTCGTCCGCTGTCAAATCACTGACACAGTCCGACGTGTCGCCGATTACTGTCGAGACGCCAAGTAAGATGCGTGGTCGTCGACCAACGCGCGCGGCGTCGTTGTTCTAGTTTACGTCAGTCTGTAATTAATCACGTTATTGCTTTAGCAGTTTTCTGCTTCAAATCTGCTTACTATATAGTGACAGTGAATTTCTCCCCGTGTTACACCCCTTACCTCCACTTGGCCACATCTGAGATAATAATAATAATAATAACTGATTTGTATAGCGCCTTTAGGTCCGAAGATACAGAGGCGCTTGATGCAGCACAGGAGGACTAAGTGAGTTTGAATAGATGGGTTTTCAAGTGGCGTTTGAAAGTGAGAATGTTTTCGCACAGTCGAATGCCAGCAGGTAGAGAGTTCCAGGTGGATGGAGCAGCAACAGAAAAAGCGGCGACGGGCCAGATGTGATGTTAGTCTCAAGGAAGGGGAATATTGAAAAAAACTGTATTACAGTATTATGTAAGTAAGTAAGTAAGTAAATGATTTATAAAGCATCGACGTCTATTATAATGGTGCGCAAAGGTACGAGCAGTTCTTACAGGTTGGTCGACTCTATCGGGCTTTGATCGTACTTGGTTTAGCTCTTCCGAGCGACTCTGTATCTTCGGTCTTCATGGTGCTATATATTAAAAATTGTTTTGCTTACATCCTTTTCTTTCCCTTTCAGTGAGCTGAGCCTGGTGGGATTGGCCCTTGACGTGGTTGACTAACCATCGTCCTTCAGTGCTGTGACACTGTTCGTTGGGTTATCTGACCCGTAAAATCGTCTCCCAAATTACCTATAATGTGTCGAGTGGGACGTTAAACCCTTCTATACCATTCTCCCCATGTTATGTATTCAATACCCAACTATATCAAAAATTTGTAGTTGCATTTTCATCAACAGTGACGTTTGTTTTGGCTAGGTGTCCACGATGATGGCAAATAAAGAGCTTGTTAACCCTTTAACGGGCACACTAAAACCGCAGCAACACTGTGATTGGTACGCTGGCCGTTGATGGGTGGACTGTTACATTTGGTATAGCAAGGAGGGGCCGGGGCGGGCTGCAGCCCGGCCCAGTCCTCTCCTTGCTGTACCAAATGTAACAGCCCACTCATCAAGGGCCAGTGTACCAGCTTCATATTATTCGATGTGTCACTATAATTACCTTTGCACTCTAAAGGGTTAACTGTGTAACGTTGCTCCAACTCGGAATTACTAGTTAATCTGTTCGGTTTTGTTTGTTTTCATTTACTGCTGACTGTCAAAACATTCTGTTGAATGATTTACTGCTTCACATTTGGTTATATGAAATGTTGCTTAAATTTGCTTTTTGCTTTTGCAAATAATTTTTTTGCAAATAATTATCACCTGTTAAATAGCTCATTATCTCCAGTTTAATGTGATCAATTTGCATATTTAATTTTTAACTGTATTGCCATTGGGCTATTGAGCATTTTCGTAGTCTCTATTCTGCCGTGTAATGGCTATAATTAGAAACAAACAAATTTCCCAACTAGTGTTTGATTAACGTACTGAGTTGTGAACTGATTATATTCAGACATCGACTACAATACTGTCACTTTATCATGTATTCTGACACAATGAAGGTCAAATTAATAAATATCATTATCTTTCTCATTGCGTCAGTAGCAAAAAAATAGGTCTATTTGTTCCATGTATAAAGACAGGTTGGAATCATGACATTCTATTTCATGCATTTCTTCAGAAATACTGTTTCATTAATTAACTTTTTAGAGTGCAGAGGCAATTACAGTGCCACATCAAATAATATGAAGTTGGTACACTGGCCGTTGATGGGTGGGCTGTAATGTAATAGCCCACCCATCAACGGCCAGTGTACCAATCACCCTATTGCTGTATAGTGGTCCGTTTCTCTACAGTTACGATATGTCCGTTAAAGGGTTAATGTGGTTGTTGCAAAGTTTCCAGTTGAGTACTAGACTTAAACTGAAGAAGGAAGACGTGTTCTGTGTCTCAAACTTATCTGTAAAGTCTGTTGTGTTTAGTTGTCTACACCGTGGGCCATAAAAACGTGCCACTTGATATTCGTTCATAACTTTGATAAATGTCGACCGATTTTGAATTTTTTTTCACCGTTGCACTCACCTGTAAATTTGCCGTGAGGTTCCTGTCATATTTCCCACCACATCTGCAACGTGTCACTGCACTACCTTGTGAAAAACAATATCGAAAATAGCAAAATTCTGGCGTATATAACATATCACCGTTTTGCCTTATTGTTGACAAAATTAACCAAATAAACTTAATTGTTTGTGTACTCATGAATGAGTCCTATTAAATGCTAAAATGTCCTCCTTTGGCATGGATGCATGCACGGAAACATTTGCGACACTCATCTAGTTTATGATATCGATGAACTGAAGCTACGTCTGACGAAGGTCTGGCATGGCTTGGGACAAAGTGTCATCGATGATGCAGTGTATGAATGGCACAGACGTCTCTGGGCGTGTGTTCATGTCGAAGGAGGACATTTTGAGCATTTAATATGATTCAAGAGCACACATATGCTAATGTTTAGAAGCAAATCTATGTTACTGAGTTAAATACATCAAGAGAATAATTGCAATTGTGGATCTTTTTTTTATTTCACAGGGTAGTGTAGTGACACATTTAAGGTGCGGTGGGAAATATGACACAAGCCTTATTGCAAATTTACTGCTGAGTCCAACAGTGGAAGAATTTTTAAAATCGGCCAACATTTCTCAAAGTTATGAACTAATAGCGAGTAGCACGTTTTTTATAGCCCACGGTGTAGTGACAAAAATCTATTTTGCTGTGACTGGTGTTGCAGGTGAAGCAAGCTCAAAGGCAAAAGTAAGCAAGGCGAAGGCAGAAAAGAAAAGTACAAAAGACGACAAACCGTCAGAGAAAGCAAAGCCTACCAAAGAGGTTATTTCACGGAGGCATATAGAGTTGTGTGTCTGAAAGTTTATCAAGCTTAGTGGCTTAATATGTGATTAGTTTGCTGGAATAAATTTAACGTTGTCGTTGCAATACATGCTGGACTGATAATTCCAGTTGAATTAGTGTTGTTCGTGTGTTTACATTATTTCTGTGCGTTTCTTTTTTGTGCATACAGTACGTGTAATATCAGTTCAGGAAATTTTTTATTGATTAGTTGTTAACTTGTATATTTTTAAGTTCATTTAAATATGCACATCATGTCGTTGAAAATTTTGCTGTCAGTTAAGGTCAATCAAGGTCATTCGAAATGACACCGTTGAGTAGGGCGTGTGTATGTTCCTATCAGTATTCCATTGTAACTGTGTCTCTATCTTGTACCGTTTCTGACATATTCACGTCGAGTAATGGCGTGCCCTTGAAATCTGTGTTTTTAAATTGGCTTATAACAGCTGGGTGGTTTCCATAACAACAGTAGCGACTTGACACACCTGAACAGCGGATTTCTGGGCTGACTTCAAACAACGTATCATCAGCAGGGCAATAAACGAGTGGCAAAACGATTGTGGGCCTATGTCAATGACGAAAGACAGCATTTGTTGTAACTTTTAGAACCGCAAAACATTTTATTCTTCCGACAGAAACGATGTTTGTTTAAAAGATTTAACTTTTCTGTTCATCAGGCAGCATAAACCGGGAATGATGCATAGTTAAGGATTGCCATGGTAACTCACTTCAGCTGGTACACTGCTGCAAACACTACTGTTTTCTAACACTGACGTTTAGTTGAGAATACTGACCACAGGTTGAATAAAGTCTTTCTCTGCCAAAAATAATTAGTAAACGTTGTGAGCTGGCGAAGTTGTCATATTAATTATAACAGTCCGTTTTTTTTGAGACACAGTGTAGATAGGAGAGTTGCCTTCGAGGACTTATTCCTGAGTTTATTCCTGAGTCTACTCAGGACACAACTACTGTTGCATTTCCACGAAGCCTGTGTAGTACCCTTACCCGAGACGTTTTATTTGAATGACGTCTTGCAGAACTGAAACAGAGGCTGTTAATCGAACGCAAAAAGCTGGACTAGTCGATCGTTTTTGCAGCCACCAGACAGTGGCGTCGCCGTCTCTCTGCTTGTATCAGGGCTCACGGTGGACATTTTGAGCACATTTTATTGTGTATTCATGGTTCAGTGTATTAAGTTAATGCTGAGAATTTTTGAATTTGGGGTTTTACTCTTTGTTTTGTTTATCGCCAAAATGTAACTTGTCTGAAACGTTTTACCAGGTATGGGCATTACACAGGTGAGGTGGATTGATGGAAGACATAATCATAGGCAGACTCGCAGTTGTCTCCTAAATCGCTGTGGCAAAAATTAGAGCCTTTGATGGCGGTTTGATGATGCTGTGCTAAAAGTAGTTGGCTTTGTTATTTTCGTGGACACACTGTAGCATGATGGGGCTACCACACGGTGAAAAAAAGTTTGAGAATAGGCCTATGTTTACTCGTTTCGATACAATACAGGAACGTGACAGACGGACAGACAGACGGATGGACGGACACCGCACGACGGCAGAGATCTCGCTGTACGTAGCGTCTGCGTCGCGCGGCATAAACTGTCAACAACCATTAAATCATATGTTATTTTTTTCAAGTTTTTTTATGGATACTAATGCGCAAACAGGTTCCGTAGTACGTGGTATTTTGCGTGAGTGTTTTGCTTTTGGCTGTGAACCCTTTAATGGGCACATTAATACCGCAGAGCAACGGACCATTATACATCAATACGGTGCTGGTACACTGGCCGTTGATGGGTGGGCTGCGGCCCTGCCCAGGCCCCTTCTCTCTGTACCAAATGTAACAGCCCATCCACCAACGGCCATTGTACCAACTTCATATTATTCGATGTGGCAGTTGCCTTTGCACTGTAAGGTAAACGTAAAGGAGGGCCATACTCAGGAGCGTAGACGGAATACTCATCTCCCTTAGGCCGTTTGAGCCCGTAGGTGGATAAACCGCTATTGTCTGTGACGCATAGCCAGTGCGACTCCAGACCCACGGTTACCTACCCAGCCTAAGTTGGTACTCATTACACCTACCCACAGAGGGATGGCCAGGCTGAATTGACCTGGTGGCTGGTTACATACCGAGATAGTTTACCCGCCCGAAGATGGTCACCCATCCAGGCACTAACCGGGCCCAGCGTAGAGTAACTACGTTGACTTAGACCAACGCGTCAGCACTATGCCAAACTGCCAGTGTACCAACTTCATATTATTCGATGTGGCAGTATAATTGCCGTAGCACTGTAAATGCTTAAAATATTAACTGCGGTGCGTAGCAGCTGGTCGTCCCCGGGGCGTCGCGGAGCATGGCGAGTAAGGGATCGAGTCAGGCGATGTCGTCTCAAGGAGATCAGCACTCTGCCACTGCCAGTCAGCTGACAGCCGACAACGCGCCAACGCCGGCGTCTCCGACCGCGCTGCCGCCGTCGCCGACCAGCGACCCGCTGCTGCAGACCAAGTACCGCAGTCAGCTCTACACGCAGGTCGGTCTCGTCGCACCTGCTCCTCGTTCTCGTAAATAACTTACATGCCTCTTTCTTCGACACACGTTACGGTGTAAATTTGATTTGGAGCAAAACGTGATCGCGAACGTGTGCAGAAGGACCAAACTACGCCGCCCCGATTCTTTAATACGGTGCTACATTAATCTTTTACTTACTTACTTACTTACTTACTTACTTACTTAATTGTCTCCGTTGTACATTGAGTTGCTGAATCCACCGAGAACCACGGACGATCTAGTGGCTACAGATAGCCGATCCACAGCAAAGACAGCTTATGGACGCCCGGATGGATGATGACGGCAGATTTCTGACGGGAAATTTAACATATTCTGTACAACGGTATGACTGATTACCGCATCGGACCACATCGGACCGCATCGGACTTGAACTGAGTACCTTGACCTCGAAATTGCCCGCCTCGTGGGTCGGTTAGGGTCAGGACCCCGCCTCGTGGGTCGAATAGAGTCAGGAGTACGGGTTAATGCCAGTTTAAAAAAAAATCACCAGCTTCGTGGAGTCATGGGTCGGTTAGGTCGCAAGATGTGTTTGTGTGATCAAAACTCGGACATTTTTGAGGTGCAAATGAATCTTTATGGGTTCTGTGCGGTCATTTCGTGGTCCAGGTGCTTAGTTCAGATCCGATAACCGATGTGGTCCGTTGTGGTCCGATGCAGTCCAATGTGGTCTGATATGGTCCGATGCGGTCCCATTAGGTCAGGTGTGGTTCGATGCTGTCCAATGTGAGTTCAATGCAGTCCAGTGTGGGTCCGATCCAGTCGGATGTGGTCCGATGCGGTCCCATATGGTCCGTTGCAGTCCGATGTGGTAGTTAGTCACACATATTGAAAAGGTCACTAATGGCTTTGAACCCGTAAAACATCTTACTATTGGCGAAATTCTTCATTAGCAGTATGGGTCTGGGTTATTCAGACTTCTTAAAATAATGGGTAAAGAGGGTTAAATACATTTACGCGGTTAAATACAGCAACTTTTATACAATAAATTAATGAATGTGATCATAAGGCGTTTAAGTTAAAACTAACTCTGCTTTCATTTCTGTTACTTTTCAGCCATGATGCTTGGGTGTTTGACTGCATTTCTACTGTAATCGAGAAAATTTATTGTATAACTTGGAAAGTACATTTACAAATGGTTGATTTTGAAATTATTGTAGTACAGTAATACAAGTATTGGTAAATTTCAAATTATGAATTTTATATATCATATTGATTTTGAGTCTTGCCACACAAGCTGAGTAAATTTAATTTAACTATCTAAAATGACTTGTGTTTACATACACTACACGGCGAGTATAGTTTTGGCTAATTCATTTTTTTGGCCTGAATGTCCCTTTAAGTCATTTGCTAGGTGGCAGCACCTGGCGGCGCGAGGGGGCTTATCGTATCGAGTCCGATATACTTGTTCACTTGGTGGTTGACAAATGTTGTTGCTGTAGACATACTTGCTGCTGTGTGACATGGCTGATGAGATGGAATCGGTGCTCGACGAGTTGTCGGCGGACCGTGACGACAGCGCGGTGTCGTGTACTCGCCAGTAATCATCAGCTGCTGCCTAGTTGCCGTCGCACTTGCCATGTTAACCCTTTCTAGTATGCAGTGACAGTTGTAGTTTCCACCTTTGAACAAATAGTGACAATGGGTCATTTCACTTATTGGACTAGGCTTTCACTGAGACCAAAGATTACGTATACTCACCGGCCGGCCTTTCATCGTGGTCTCTACATGTCCTCAAATATTTATTATCGTTATTATTAGCCAACCGTCTATCTATATAGACGGTTGGCTATATGCCATGAGCATGACGTCTGTCGTCTGTAACGTTCCGGTATTGTCTCAAAACGATTCCACATATCATTCTGTCTT
>Ga0209149_1000542_pt1 | contig 16031 bp, 8 predicted proteins | sample WorMetTyACAVOLI2_FD_187423 | JGI IMG/M metagenome (GOLD analysis project Ga0209149, IMG submission 187423) | Marine gutless worms symbiont microbial communities from Max Planck institute for Marine Microbiology, Germany - Olavius algarvensis... ... | reverse complement strand
TTTCCGCCCACCGGGGGCCGCCAACCCCCAAACTACCTCGTTCCCGTCCATGATGTTTGCTCTACCCTGAGCCAAAATTTCACGCCGATCGCACCATCCTGCGTTGAGATATCCTCAACCGTACAAACAAAAAAAACAAAAAAAAACAAAAAAGCAAACTTAATATCACGCCAAACGCTACGCGCTGTATGGCGAGATAATAAAGCCGCGACGAACGGCGGCAAGCGTCGAGCCGAGCACTCACGGCGGCGTCCGTCGTTCGCACGAGACGACGACGAAGTGTTTGTGACGGGCTCGACGTTATACGCCGGAGACGGAGGTCAACCCCCCCCCCCGGACACAACCTTTGTCATAACCCCGTTTTCTGCTGCCGTAGGACATGGTATAGGACAGAACCCGGCGGGTATTTTTGTCGAAAACTGACACTACCCGTACTCCTGACCCTATCCAACCCACGATTGGGGGTCCTGACACCAACCGACCCACGAACGGCGAAAAACAAGGGGGTTATAAAGGTAAAGGTCTGGACACTTGCTATAGCGCCACATACATGAGTGGACTCGTGACCAGCAGCGCTTTTCAATCTCGGAAGTGGCAGCTGATTGGCATGAGCCAATGGTGCCGCAACGCATTATGTGGCCACTGGCCACCCATTGCCCGCACTAACGGACAATTGGACCCACGGCGCAGCTAGCAGACACACCATCGCCCCAATCAGCCGCACTAGGCCTTCACCCCGTAGCCGTAGCTACTACTCATTTTCCGTCCCGCTGAGAGTAGGAGGCTGAGTTGGCCTGAGCACGCAGTAGGTTAGCAACTTGCTGAAGGTTGCTTGCAGTGGACCGGGTGCGAGTCGAACCCGCAACCTCTTGGTTACGAGTCCGTTACCCTACCAACTGGACCACTGCACCCACGTTATGACCTAGAGGTGTTTGTCCGCAACCTTTTGGTCGGACACCGCCGGAGGCAATAGGAGACAGCAGAACAGAATTTAATAGAATTTTATGCACTAGTAAATCTGAAGCCGCAGTAACTAGTAATAAAAAAAAACTGTGCTGTAGGTATGCTGAAGCTGACTACTGACAAACACGAAGCATCGCGCGGCCTCTCTGCGACAGTTGAGCTTCTTGTTAAAAGTGTGCTGATGTTGTATGCCAAAAAACTATCAAAATTATCCATGCTTGTCGAAACTACAGCTCGCCAAATTTGGCACGTTTTTTGGAGACACAGTGTACTTTAAATTGTCTGGAAAGTAGTGATAACTACTTTTTTACACAGTAGTTAACTACTTTTGAAGTAGTTAGTGCCCATCACTGCCCAAGCCGCACTAGATGTAGTTAGTGCCCATCACTGCCCAAGCCGCACTAGACCTTCGTCAGACGCTGTTTTAGTGCAGACTCTAGAGTACACAAACAATTAAGTTCATTTGGTTAATTTTTTTTCAACATTAAAGCAAAATGGTGACATTGTGTTAGATATGTCAGAATTGTTTTTCACAAGGGAGTGTAGCAGGTGTGGTGAGAAATATGACATGAGCCTCGTGACAAATTTATTGCTAAGTCCAACAGTGAAAGAATTTTGAAAATCGTTCAACATTAATCAAAGTAATAAATGATCAAATGGCACGTTTTTATGGCCCAGGGTACAAATCCACACATACTTTACTTTACTTACATCTCTAGCGATACAAATGTCGACATTCAATCAGATGTTTAAACTGACACCGCAGGAAGCTTTTATAGACAAATATGTGACATTCTCAACATTTTATTTTAGTTTTATTCATCTGTGATATAAGTTCTGTGTGGCATGGGAGTCAACACTAATATCACCTTTGCACTCCATATATATATATATATACTATAGCACTCCATCACTTCAAACAAATGTCTGGAAAGACAATCTTCATCATACGAAGAACTAAAATGGGCGCCCGCAGGAATTTTTGCAACAGGGCAAAGTTCACATCTCCCTTCCTTTCCATTCCCCTCCTCCCCTCCCATTCTGCCTTCCCTCCCACATCAAGACATTTTCAGACCTTGTTGCGTGCAAGACTTACGTGCTGTCGGTTATTGAATACACTTCTAGTGTCTGGTCTCCGCATTACACAGCTGACATCGGCAAAGTAGGACGTGTCAAACGCAAATTCATAAAGCTTTTTTTGGGCTGCAGCAAACTGAGTTATGCAATATGCAGACAGACTAGCCAGGCTAAAATTGGAAAGTCTTCAGTTAGACGTATGCGACATGACCTGATCTTGACTCACAAGATTCTTTTTGGGCTCACTGACATGAATCATTCACTTTTTCACATTTGCTGACACAGAACCCACAGTACAAGAAATCATGCATACAAACTACTCCATGGCCACTGCTGAGTAGATGTGTGTTTCTTTACTGAAAGGGTACACAAATCCTGGAATAGTCTACCTGCCGAACAGCGCCATTTCAGTAGCCTGTCTGTTTTTAAGTCTTTTATATTTAATGTTTATTTGTCTGAAATTGTTACACGTTAGTTTTTATCCTTTACTTTCACGACATGTTGTGGCCGATTCCGGTCTTTTGTGGTTTCAAATAAATAAATAAATCCAGCTAATGGCCTGTGGGAGCGCTGCAAACTCCGTTAGCGGGGCCCAGGGCAGAGACCTGACTGCAAAGACATTTAGGTATATTTTGAGCCCACGAAACATATCTGGTGGTTTCTTCTTGTGTGAACCAAAATGTGGTGATTGAAGCGAATATAGCTTTTACATTTTCCAGGAGGCAAGTGCCCCTTGCCTGCCTGTGGGCACCCATGCAGACTACAAGGCTAAACCATCACAACAAGGAGTGCCACAGCTGAAGAGTCAAAAACTGATCACATCGTATCAAATAACACAACGGATATTTGATCTACTGAAAGCACCTGACACTCTGCTACCTGTCAGGCTCCACTGTCGCTATCATGAAAATTTCACAATCATTACGACAGATGATACAACAACATGTCATTTCCTGTTTTCTTTTCACACAAAAGACCACTAGCACACAAAATTCTGATGGCAGTGACACACAGCTATGGTGTAACAGTCTATTACACTCTCTCCAGTCACCAATGCACACTACATTTTTAACATAGCAGGGTGCTATGCGAACAGTATTCATCATAATGTTATATCACAGCACTAACTAAAAACATGCACAGTGGAAGCAACACGACAAGCAAACATAACAACAGAACAAATACGAACGTGTACACTAGCAACAATGTGATTACTCTTGAGTAACATGCAACGCTGCACAAAAATGCGACGGCAACTGAAAGTACAAAAAATAACGGCCACGTTTCTGTCACATAAGAATCAACTCAACTATCAGACAATATGGAACCTCAGATACCGTTTAAAGCACTGGATAAATCTATGTCGGCGATTTTCACTGTACCATAGTGCTCTGTGTAACCTCTAATATAATGTAATATCATACCAACATCACAAAAAACAGACAAGGTCTAAAGGTTAACTGCAAACATGCAGGCACTGACTGCCACTGCACCAGTGTTATCCATAGAAGTCAAAGCATGATTTCTCGGCATCAGCTGGTGCATCAAAGTTGTTGGTGACATCAAAATTACTGCCATTACTGCATGTAGCCTCTGGTAAATGCTCGTCAGACAGCTTTGACACACAGCTATCAACATCATCACCATCATCATCGTCTGTCAGATCTGGAAACGTGAAGTCAACCTTGGTCCCTAAACACCACAGAAAAATCGGTACACACATGGTACATGTCTCGTCATTCTTCAATTTCTGACTGTGCAGAAGTCTTTCTCACGTGTTTCATTTCACTCGTTTTGTGGTACTTCAAACTTAAAAACAGCACAGTGCACATCCCGACTGCTGTGCTGAAATTAGAGTGAAACAGTACACAGACACAGGGTCAGTTTTCAACGTCAACAATAAAATAAAACAGCAAAGATCTCAGAGTGCAAGTTCTTGCAACTAACTGGCACAGCCCAGGCACAACTGCTCCTAATCACTCTCCCACATACTTCACACAAGAAGCTCAGCTGTCGCAGAGAGGCCGCACGATGCTTCATGTTTGTCTGTAGTCAGCTCAACATACCTACAGTGCAGTTTTTTTTAAATTACTAGTTACTGCGGCTTCAGATTTACTAGTGCATAAAATTCTATTAAATTCTGTTCTGCTGTCTCCTATTGTCTTCGGCAGTGTCCGACCAAAACCCCCCGGACAAACACCCCCTAGGTTATAACCCCCTTGTTTTCTGCCGTTCGTGGGTTGGGGTCAGGACCCCGCCTCGTGGGTCAGGAATACGGGTTAGTGTCAGTTTTCAACAAAAATACCCGCCGATTTCTGTCCCATGATGTCCTACGGCAGCAGAAAACGGGGTTATGACCAACACACTCCGTCGTCGTCTTGTGCGAACAACGGACGACAAACGCCGCCGTGAGTGCTCGGCTCGACACTTGCCGCCATTCGTCGTGGCTTTATTTTTCACATTTCGCGACTCGTACGGTTGATAACACTTGGACATGTACGCAGCGAAGCCAGATATTCGTCCAGAATCGCGTTTTTGCCTACCCCACCTGCATTCGACGCCCCCATTAGGAGGGTTCCCGTCGGAATATCGCCACCGCGTTTGGTGCCGAAAAACTAGAATGGCGGGGCTACCCGATGGTGAAAAAATTTCAAAGATATTTTTATTCGTTTTGACGCAACTCACGAACATGACAGACACACGGGCAGACGGACACCGCATGTCGGCATAGGCCGTGCTTATGCATCGCATCGCGCAACAATAAAACTAGTGAAACTGACTGAAACCAACTATTAACTGACTTCCGAGGTCAAACGCAATGTTTGGTCTGGTGTGCTAAAGCAGGTTGCACGACGATTCAAATGTCGATAGTCGTGTCTCATAATTACCCTCAATTAGTCTTTGTGTCTCTGCTCAAACCATTTCTATTTACTCAAACCATTTCGATTTAATCTGATCTTTAACTTTTACATGAACTGTCTCTTATCACCAGTGATCTGGCAGCACTAAAGACACATCACAATGAGAATGATAACAATTATTATTACAATTAAGTTTGAAAATTAATTATGAAATGCATTGTAAGTGCAACTAAGATATTCCAACATGTCTACGTGACTACATCTAGTTGGCTGATTTTGCCATTTTCATAGCTCCACTGAAATTAAAGGATAACAACTGTCTCAGCATTAGTTTTACACAAATTAAGTTAGGTTCACGCTGAAATTGTATAAGTAAACATCAAAGGAGGAAAGGACCACCTCTGCGCTGATAGAAGAGTATATACATGCTGCTGTAGTCGACGTCGTGTGGAGTCTGTTTGACAACAGTCTCGTCATTCGAGTAGAACCAGTCGTTGGTGACTGAGTGGCGAGTGTATGCAGTGTAGTGGCCAGCGTTGGCACCTGGCCATCACGACACAACATCACCGACACTCACCACCATGCACAATATATTTCTGCCTCATCTTCATACATCATGTGCCTCTAAATTTAACTGCAACATAACTGAACATATGGTGTTGCATAATTGTGATCTCACTGTGAGATGTTGCACAGTAAATGTAAATAAATGTTACAAAAGTTAACACAAAATGCATGAAAGTGCTCATTGCTTTGATAGCTACATGTCATCAATTTGTGCATGCACCTGCAAAATGTCATCACACTATACTGTAACTGCAGATCTAGCCACCTCCATCAAAGCGGAGGTTATGCGATCGCTGCAGTTTGTCTGTCAGTCGTTCTGTGTGCAGGGTTACTGCAAAAGTAATCAGCTCATTTCACTGAAACTTGGTGTTATCATTGGACCCAGCAATCAGAAGAACTGATTAACTTTTGGTGGTGATGCGGTCACAGATATGTATTCTGCATCACTTTTCCACTTGCCTCACCATTGCAGAATAGGAGACTTATTAGCATTTCTCATACAGTCAGCGGCCACCATTCACGACACTCGGCAAAATGACTGATGTCGGCCGACAAGGTAATGAATCCACATCATTTTGGAAGCCATGCAACAGACATCCAGATCCAAATCCAGATTTATCCAGAAACCTGGATTTGAATTCCGGATCACTGCCGGTTGAGCTGAGATGTCCATGTCGTGGCGGAGGTTTGCACTCTCTGAGCACAGTCTAGTTTGTAACAGAAACATTATAATGAAAATGTTTTAGATAAACAGTTAAATTGTGAAATAAAGATTGCAAACTCTGTCGAGAATCTCCTGTTTTTCAATGTTCAATGCTACAAAGATACAACGTTTTCCTTTGAACTAATGGATGGCTCTTAAATCAGCTGCTTGCTGTGTTGCATGCTAGTCTAAAATGTAAACAAAAAACAGTGACAAATCTTGACCTGCACTACATACTGGAAGCAGTAAGCAAGAAAATAAGTAAAGAACTTAGTTCCAAAATATCAGTGTAAGTATTAAGTGTATAAAATGCACAAATATGATCACTGATATAGAGATCGAATTTCACTAGATTTATATACACAATACAACTGTTATTGAATCACTAGACCTATCTACATCAGTCAAATGCTCTTAATAAACCATGCAGAGATGAAATATGCACAGCACACGTTGACGTGATGACTAATTACCAATGACAACTGACATACATGTTGCTATGACAACTAATTACCAATGACAACTGACACACCTGTTGCTACGACGACTAATTACCAATGACAACTGACACACATGTTGCTATGACAACTAATTACCAATGACAACTGACACACAGTGCAAAAAACAACCTCCGAAGTGGCAGACACAACTCTGCAGATCATAAATAAGCTCGGACGAAACTGGCCCTGATATGTAGTCGGAAAGACTGAGAGCTTCTAGTGGACAAACCACCTTGTTGTCAATCTTTATACTTGCAAGCTTGTAGTAGACAAACCTGACATAATTAATAAAACATGACACATTGAGCACAACGGCAAGCATCATTACAACTACATTCTACCTGAGATGGAGTCCGCTACCTCTTCACATGCAATAACAAACTCATTTCTCAAGGAAGGACAACATGGCAGTGAGCTGGCAGGTGAACAATCAGCTGTTTATCTCGCTGTTTACATATACAAAATCAACTCGGAAGAATTGTTCTTTCACAATGTCCACGGCTTCTTCATCCACATTACTTATTGCATAGTGCTGTCTGCGATAACAGCTTCATACTGAAGTGAGATGAGTATGATGCCGTCTTACAGCAGAACCATCAGTTCAGAGAATGTATTAGAGATGTTCAGCTGATTAACTGCTGTATGTCTGCTGAACATACAACATGTCAGAGGTGCTGCTGCTACATTCACCATGCTCCAGACCAGAGTCTACTGACTTCATCTGCGGCATCAGAAAAACACACTTACTATTCACATTCTCAGTCTCCAGTCGACAAACGTCCAACGTCCGGAACGATCTTCCACCGACTTTGCGTGCTTTGTCCACCACACTTGGACAGTTCCAGAGCAGACCAAAGACAACACTATTTCACTCGGCCGATGGGATGTGACTCCGCACTTTCATAATTGTTTAGGCCACTAAGATTACAGCCTTACAAGTGTTCTAACTTATTTGCTTACTTATGTACCTCGTGTCTGCTTTGAAACACAGGAATGGCAATACAGGCTTCATTTAGCCTACTTACTTACTTACTCAGTAGACATGCAGGACAAATACGTCACATCTGCCAACAAATCAATGTTGTCCTCTTGTTACAGTTCTTAACATTCGTCGTTGTCGTCATTTCTGGCATGCAACTCTTACGACTGCGTAGCGCCATACGTCAACATCATCCTCCACAGAGGGCGGTTCTGAGCCAAAATCTGCTGTTCCGGGGAGCGTAAGGTGGTGTTGTTTCAGATCCTGTTGAACGGTGCTGAGCTACGTGATGCGGGGACGACCTAGTTGTCTTCTCCAGTCTGCCGGAGGGAAGGCTAACAGGATCCTCTTGGCATCTGCATTGTCGTCCATGCGCATAATATGCCCAAATACGGTAAGCACGACTGGATTATAGCAGTGAGTTTGGGTTGGTTCGTACATCATCATTCCGTACAAATTGGTACCATGATGCCAAGCAGCATACGCAGACACCACTGGTCGACACTAGACAATGCAAAAAAATATCGCAGAAACAGCTTTTAAGACATTTATTTGTTCAGATGCCACGACAAAGTCAGAGGCAAATTAATGATCTGGTCAAATGTAATGTTAAGATACCGCTTGAGATGGACAACAAGAGTGTCGGGATAACGCCAGACAGACATTGTCTTGCTGGCACACTGATTTTTGCGGCACCTCGGACAGAACCACGGATTGTGTTCATCCAACAACTCACTGCAAACCACAAACAAAACCAGTGAATCTCAGCAATATCACATCACAATGCATATACACCGTGTCTCAAATTTCCATCAGCTTTAGTAAGTTTTGGTAGGTAGATGGCAAAGTGGCTGAAATTGTATGCTGTATAAATATTTTCCACCTCATCTGACCCACATCACTGCCCTACCTTGTGAAACTCATGTTCTAAATTGTTACATAACTTTGAAATGTGTCATTTGCAACAAACTATCTGACGACTGAATTAGCACACAGTAAACTGAAATATGGTTTATTTAGCACAGTTATTAGTTGTCATGACATATCGGCTCAAAATTGTCAGAATTCATGGTCGAAATATGCACCACATACACGGACACAAGCATTTAGACGACGACGCGTCTCTTGCGTCTTTCTCTCGCTCCAGGAAAGCGATGTCGCGTGCTCGATGCACCGGGGCAACGTCCTGTTGAAAGTGAAACATAAAAAATCATCTCCAGACAACCTGCGCATGTCTGGCAGTGGCCTCTAAGGAAGAAATTTGTCGTGACTTTATGCCCCGTTCGCATTCACTTTGACAACAAACCTGAGCAATCTGACTGTACTAAATCCAGTGTGAAGTAAAAATTTAGAACATCTGCGTTTAACGAGGTAGTGTAGTGACATAGGTCAGGTTAGGTGGAAAATGTATTTGGCTAACGAGGTGCAGTTAGATGCATTTCTGTTTATGTCAGAACTTCGTCAAATTCCAACGAATTTTAATAAGTTTTGGTAGGTAGATGGCATGCAGGCGTTCGATGTGGAGGACGCTACGACCCTCAGCTGGTCAAGTGCAGCAGTGAGTGAGTGAGTGAGGTAGATGGCAAAGTGGCTGAAATTGTACAATTTCAGCCACTTTGCCATCTACCTACCAAAACTTATTAAAATTCGTTGGAATTTGACGAAGTTCTGACATAAACAAAAATGCACCTAACTGCACCTCGTTAGCCATATACACTCCTCTACAGCATACACCATTAACTGTATCAGCATACAGTGCCTTTTAGTTTATGTGACCAGACATGAACGTTCTTATTTGAACATTCATATATATGTATATATAGAAAAGCAAAACAGAAGTGTCCCAATTAGGAAAACAAGAAGCTCAGCTGTCGCAGAGAGGTCGTGCGGCGCTCTGTGCCACTGAAAATTTTGCTAAATCACTCAGTAACTGAAGGCCATACAAAGTGAGTACATTGTGTGCGTACTTTCCTATTAGTACTCCACTGTAGCTATGTCTCTATATTATATCATTTCTGAGACACTGAACACCAAATAATGGTGTGCCCTTTAAATCTTGGTTAGAAGTACTAAGTCCGTAAAAATGCACCAATCAATAGATCTTACATGACAATTAGTTGCCCACTGTAAGTACAGCTGTATCTTGTACCATTTTTAAGCGCCTCACTTTACGTTAGTAAAAGAGGCGCTTATTGAGATAGGCTGTGTTGTGACGTCGTTGGTTGGTTGGTTGTCACGCGCATGCACTGTGGCCAAACGGTGCATCCTAGGCCTATAGTTATTATGGAACACAAATAGGAAACCATACCCCAGGAATTCAATGGTACAACTTTCGACCCCCTGGGGTGACCCCTAACCGGGGAATGGGCCCCCCGTGAGGCGCTTTTTGTCAAATTACTTTGACCTCTTGTTTGAGTTATTTGACACTGAAGAATACTGTGACCTTGAACTCTAGGTTAAGGCTCATTCAAGATCATTGGAAATGGCACCATTTAATAGATCGCATATGGGTACCTATCGGTGTTCCACAGTTAGTACAGCCCTACCTTGTATCATTTCCAAGATAAAGTGAGGTATTGTTAAAAATCATGATTTTTTCATACCCCTAAGTTTTTCAAACCTCATCTGCATTTGATATACCCGTTAAGGGGTCTCCGTCAGAATTTCGCCATATTTTGTATTGAAAAAGTATAATGCTGGGTTAACAGAAGGTACAAACGTTTGAAGATATGTTTAGCTGTTGCAACAGAGTATACAAATATGACAGACAGATGGACGGACAGACAGACAGACAGATATCATACCATAGCATATGCCAGCTGTGCACAGTATCACCCATAAAAATGATTTTTCTAACTGGCTGTGGTAAATAAACAATAATGCAAAATAAACACTGCACTGAAAACTCAGCTAATTTCTGTATCAGAGCTTTTTATGACCAACTGCTGTGTATTATGCCATCTTAATATTTACACAGTCTACCATTGTATGCTATTGGTAACTAGTGACTCATGGTACACAGCAACAGCAGCAGCAAACACTGATTTACAGCCATTTTTCCAGACAACGCGAGTGAGCTGGTACCAGAAAAAGCCTTTCCAATGCTGGATTTCTAACAGCGCCTGCTTGGTTGGTGGTACTCTCTTACTCTCTATCTCACTGCGTGACCACTAGCTGGCTTGCAGCAGCCACACAGACGACAGCGAAATAGCCCAACGTCCCACCACGTAGTACAGCAATTCTACGATATTCTCAGCTCCATTTTTTCAGTGAATTTTTAATGTGGCATTATTTTCTGTTTTTGCAGTAAGATGATTAGGGCCAGAAATCACTACTCTCTGTTTATGATTCAGTCTTTTGTCAACAATAATTGTACCGTGAACGGGTTAAGTAATTCTAATAAGTCACATCATGCACTACAACAGTAGCCAGCCAACCTCTCAGTGAAGGCTCGGAAGCAATCATACAGAGTGAGTGGCTCAGTTGTGCGAAGCAGTTTCATTGAGCTGTGGTCAGTGAAGCGAGGTAGTAATTCCACCTGAGATTCTGATAGATCAAGGAACTGGACGGCAAGGTGGTCGCCAGGTTGGAGGCTGATCTCAGAGCAGTCACGAGGCAGCACACAACCAGCACAGTGCTGTGTGTACAGACAGCGTGAACAGTGCAGACCCTGCAGCCACACAGTCACTGCCATTACCATCCTTCACTTTATCATCATCACTATCATCATGTCATCGTCATCATCATCCTCATCAATGTTGTTTTCTTTGTCATCAATGCAGCACCATCATCATCATCACACCATCTTCATCCTCATAGTCCACATCATCACTGTCATCATCATCAGTATCATCGCCGTCGCCGTCATCATCATAACTAACCCAAGGATCATCTACATGACACTGAAGTGAGCTAGGCTGCTACAACAAACAGTGATCTATATGCCATGAGATTGCTCATACTACAGAAATGCAGCCGACCAACCTGTCCGTCAGTCAGATGAATAGAATAGTAGGCGAGACACGGCACGACCCGGTCAACTGTCTGGTATAGAAAAGTTCCCGTCAACTTGCTTGGCAAGTAGAGGATGTTAGGATGACCGAAGAGTTTCAGTGACACTACATCACTCTGACGATTCACTATCGGCACTGATAAAATCCTGCACCATTTTGCATCTTATAACAGTAAGTCAGAGATATGTGAACTGCAAGTTTTCTTCCAATAAAGAGAAGGTTCGCTTACATAAAAAATGTTACTCCATTTTTGCATCCTGTATTATTTCAAACAGGTTACACCTACTGACATCTAGTTTACTGCACTGCACCAGACACAAACAATCACACTGTCATCATTTGCTAGCAATTTATAAATCAAAAAAATTTGACAGCTCCTATCTGCTCAGAGAAAAACTGCAGTGTTGTTTGACACATTAAGAGAAACCTCGGACTCTAACCTGCCCAAAAGCAGAGCTATTGGATTAACACAAGTGACAACAACTGCATCTTGGAAGTCATTCCAATTCCATTCACAGAAATACTTTTTCCTTCTGCAGGTTGCTTGCCAATGACCAAGGTAACTTCGTACTAGAAAACCTACTAAAACTCAGGCTAAAAAATAATGCCTCTACTAGGCCACCAAATCTAAACCCATCTTCAGACTCGTGGACCTCAACCTTTGACCGCCTGGCCCCCAAAGTTGACCGTTTCATGCTCTTGCCGTGGGGACCAATTGTGCCAACTGGCATCAAAATCAGTTCAATCATTTTCAAAATATTGTGTCAACAAGTTTGGTAACAGACGAATGAACGGACGGTATAGTAGTGTTTAACGTCCCACTTGACACATTATAGGTCATTTCGGAGACGGTTTTACGGGTCACATGACCCAACCAACAGTGTCGCAGCACTGAAGGATGATGGTTAGTCAACCAGGTCAAGTGCCAATCTCACCAGGCTCAGCTCACTAAAAGGTGAAGAGAAGGATTTAAGCAATTTTTAATTCATATATAGCAACATGAAGACCAAAGCCACAGAGGTGCTTGGAAGAGAGCTAAACTAAGCAAGATCAAAGCCCGATACAGTCGACTGACCTGTAACTAAGAACTGCTCGTATCTTTGTGCACCATTATAATAGTACACAATACTGTAACACAGAGACAGTTTTCTCTATATTCCCCTTCCTCCAGAATGAACGGATTTTTTAGAAACTGTTTTGAGAACACTATGCCTCTGCCTGGCAGTCTGGCTTGGTAGAGGCATAAAGACAACTTAGTAAAAATTCACGTTGTAAAACATCAATAGAAAATCCCAGCATAAAACAAACAGTAAGCAACAGATACCTTGTTTTAGGTTTGTAGTCAGCCATGCAGCTCAGCTTGACATAATCATCTGCAGGATCAACTGTATTACGACAGACCTGGCCACATTGACACGGGTGCTATTACATAATAGACTGTGACGATAGTGACGACAATGGCACAGTTGTGATAATTAATGGACTACTGCAATGCTGACAGCAACAGCGCTGGAGGCTTGACTATAAGATAAGACTCATTCTATGGCACTGGAGCAACTTTAGTCAACAATTCATGCAGGTCTCCGCTGGGAGAGAACCCAGGTCACTTGAACGACAGCTGTAACCAGTGATCATAAGTGTCTTTGCAGTCTACTCACATTACTCCACCTAAATCTCAGTTCTTTAATAACAATAGCAGTAGCAGTAGTAGTTACTAATAGTAGTAGCAATAAGAATATTGCTACTGTGATAAAAAGCTGGCATACCTGCCATGCCAAAGCAACCAATCATTTGCTGCGCTAACGTTGAGAGCAAGTCAATATCTATTTTAAAAAAGGCGGAGGTCAGTTGTGCTTTCCTGAGAAGGGAAGGTCACTCTGTCAAAGACAGATATCTGGGACAGGATCTGAATGTTGCAACAGAATATTGGTGGTACCAACTTCCTAACAGTTTCCATAGTAACTATGGGTCTATCTTGCTTGGTTTTCAAGATATGACCATGGACGGATGGCAGACAGACTGATGTCGGTAACCAACATACATCTGGCACTTAAGGTGGGCCAGTAATAATCACAATAATCATGTTAATGTCACAATAATAATTAAGTCCGTTTTGAGCCATGAAGGTCAGAAAAGCAGCAACTACCTTCATTAACAGTATCCACAATATGTATCGGCTTCTAATTTGAACCATAAAATTTCATCCACACTACACATGGTAAGATGTGCTTGGTCATGATCCAGTTTTGCTGGTGCTCACTCTGCTGAAGCAAGGATGGTCAACCTAAGCCCACATAGGATGGACAAGCACTACCATCACGTTTAGCTGACATGGGTACCTTCTCGTACAAAGTCATGACGTAGTCACTATCATGGATCTACTGTACCGTATATGCCAAGTTTATTGACAATGAGTGTAATGCATCTGTAGCCTTATAAGATGTGGCATATAACAATTTCCCTGACTGACTGACTGATTTACAGACCGATAGTGCAACTGCAAGCATTAGTAGCCGTATCACCACAAAGTAACACGTAACTTACTGGACACTGAAACAACAACTTGTCATCCGGCTTAAATGCTATCTGTACAAAAACAATAAAATACAGCAATGGTAGTCAAACGAAGACTAAGACTGCAATGTAATTAAACAATAAAATCTCAAACGTTAAATGCAAGCAGGCAACAAGCAAAGTCTAAACAATGGCAACTGTATGGCTTGTAATACTTCTCATACTTGGTAACTGTACTGGATACAATACAACCTTGCTACAACGCTCTTCACTGGAGCATCGATATGGCTATAATGCACGTGCAACCCCTAAACCACAGTACAAGTACCTCAGCCTGCAAGTTAAGGACTCATCGTCAATAATAACTTCATTCCAACACTGTAAGTTGTTGAAACAAACCGTGAATTTTTAAACTGCATACGTATTCGTACTTGTGACAGTGGTATTTGTCTAATACTTGCACCATAAGCACCTGCTACATGACAGCTATTAGCAAATCAAAATGTACCCCATGGCAGTCAGGACAAAGTGTTCCACCACAATGTGCATGAACCAGCAACTTATCATCTTCCATATCTTCCAGACAGATGGCACAGCTCTTCCATTCGTCCGCCACTCTGCTAGTCTCCGCATCCCCTCCTCCATCTTCAGTTTGTCTCTCTTCCGGTGCACAAGTTTTGTATTCGGTCTGCAAAGACACAGATGATGACATCGTTTCTGCTTGCCCGGCAATGTGACCGTTTGCTGCAGCACACTGTTCCCCATCACCAGTGCAGCATCCTGTTTCCGACGGCAACAGACAAGATGCCCACATTCCATTCCCGACAAAGTCATCACACGGCTGCAGGTTGTCATCAGTAGCCATGTCACTCAACTGGTTGTGTTGCCAGTTTACATCAGGGTTAGACTCAAGCAATGCAACATCTCCTACTGTTCCTGATAAAGACGACTCCATTCTGTTGTTCAACTGATCACCGTCGTCATTGGCACAGAAACCGTCGTTAACTGGTGACTGATTACGGTTTGATTCAGTGGCGCACAGTAGCAGGTCATTGACAATATCACACGTGTGAAGAACGTCGGTCGGCTGGGATGAAGACTTCGGGACCACTGTGACAGTGTTATTGGCAATGCAATTATCAGAGCTGAATTCTTGTCCAACAATGTCATCTGGCACATCAATGGCTGGAGGTGGCAGCATTTCAAACGCATAGATTGAGCGGTCCGAGTCATTCACAAACTTCAGCAACATCCCATCCTCCTACAACAGCAACATCACTTTACATGCTTAACACATATTGACCACCACCATCAGCATGAGAAATATGAAGCAGAAAATTGTGGCTTATTTTACTTTTACTTGCACTGTTATGTAAACGTTTTGACACAGAGACAGACATACACACGGACACATAAACATGCACCCGTTTTAAGAGCCATTTACCAGGTTTACCTGAACAGCCAGAGGTCCAACAACGTCTCCAACAAAAATTTTTGGAGATTACTGGAGCAATGTGTTTTTACAATACCGTAATTCGTGATACAAAACCTACACTGTCAACAAACTCACGGACAAAATGTAAATGCTGCCAAATGACAAGTGTTCAACTGCTGTGTGTAACTTCTCACAGATGACAACACTACCGGTACTACATCGCTGATAAAACTAACTACACTGTGTTTAAAAAAAAATCACCCCTAGGACTTTCATGATAACAGTGTGAAATTAAAACCAATTTAAATAATATTTGGCAGAAATGTACCTGACAAAATTTGCAACAAAACTATATGCAACAAATGTGAGATTTATTCGTTGAGCGTCGCTACTTCAAGTTTCAAAATGAGATTCAATTT
>Ga0209149_1000541_pt1 | contig 16048 bp, 4 predicted proteins | sample WorMetTyACAVOLI2_FD_187423 | JGI IMG/M metagenome (GOLD analysis project Ga0209149, IMG submission 187423) | Marine gutless worms symbiont microbial communities from Max Planck institute for Marine Microbiology, Germany - Olavius algarvensis... ... | reverse complement strand
AGAATTTTATGCACTAGTAAATCTGAAGCCGCAGTAACTAGTAATAAAAAAACTGCACTGTAGGTATGTTGAAGCTGACTACAGACAAACACGAAGCATCGTGCGGCCTCTCTGCGACAGCTGAGCTTCTTGTTATTATTACCGGTAGGCCTGCGCTGCACAAACTTAGTCCCTCTTTCGTACATGGTAGGCCGTTGCTTTGTTCCTCCTCCATAGGTTATAACGTGTACCAGCCCGCCGTGCCATCAAAGCGGGAGACGCAGGATGCCCGCTGCACTAATTACGACCGTCGACGTCGGCCACACTAATTACCGGCCAACAGGGCCGATGTAGTATATACAGAGACCGAATGCTTTCTGAACATTTCCTAGCTGGATTAATGACTTTTACAGGTTTAGCTATGGAACATCAGGGCAATATTATTGTATCAATCCAGCACTTCAGCTCAGCATGTAAGCACACTTAAAACAACTCCAAACAAGTCCAAGCATCATAATATATCGTTATAAGTGGTATAAATTACGGGTACTTACCGTCATATTAATATATCTCGCTTATTTAGTTATATTTCGTTATTCATATTTTAATTCACTATATGAGTCAGTTTTTAGTGCTATCTTTACTTTTGATGCCATGCAGATTTATATTTTCCATGCTTGCTAAATTTCTATGCTTGTGAGTAATGTGGTGCCATGCAGTTCAATCGTAGTGATATCTAATACCTTATATTTATCTAAATTCTATAACTTAGTGCAAATTTTTGTTGGTAAAGCATTGTGTTAAAGAAACTGTAGTGCTAGGTATGTTAGTTTTATACATAATCAACTTTCCATAGTACTGTGGTTTGTGTAACCATATCGGAATACTTTAGGAATACAGCACACTCAGGAGGAATTAGTCACGCTCTGAGTATGTGGGTTCGATTCTAACATGTTGCAGTCTAAATGGCTAGGTATAGCACAGTTACGAAAAGACGGGTGCACCAATACGGTAGTCTTTCCTTAAATAAAATGGCAATGATGGTTTTTACCACGAGACGCATATGCATAGCGCGGACTATGCCGTGGCAAGATGTCTGTCCGTCCATCCATCCATCTGTTCATCACGTGCCGGTATTGTGTCTAAACAATTACACATATTCTCAAAGATTTTTCACCGTCAGATAGCCCCACCGTTCTAGTTTTTTTGTGCCAAATGGGATGGCAATATTCCGACGGGAACCCCCTAAACGGGGGCATCGAATGCAAGGGGGTATGAAAAAAATCATGATTTTCGACCAATATCTCACTTTATCTCAGAACTAATGCAAGATAGAGCCATAGTTATTAGTTACTATGGAAGACGAATAGGAAACCGCACACAAGCTTTCAAATGGTACCATTTTGAATGACCTTGAGTGGCCTCTAACCCAGATTTCAAGGTCACAATATTATTCAACGTCAAATAACTCAGACGGTACCAGTCAGAGCTATACTTACAATGGCGGACCAATAGAAAGTCGTATATGGTCTATCGAATGGCACCATTTTTCAGTGACCTTGAACAACCCCTAACCCAGCTTTCAAGGTCACGCATTCTTTGATGCTGAATATCTCATAATCGGTTAAAGATATGGCCATAGTTATTATGGAAGGCGAATAGGAAACCGCACCCAATCTTTTGAATGGTACCAGTTTGAATGACCTTCAGTGATCTCTAACCCAGATTTCAAGGTCACGGTATTTTTTACGTCAAGTAGCGCAAAAATGGTACCAATAAAAAGCCGTATATGGTGTGTTGGACAGTGTCATTTCCAATGACCTTGAACGACCCCTACCCCCAGTTTCAACATCACGCCATTCTTTGATGCTGAATATCTCAGAAACGGTACGGGATACCGACATAGTTTCAATGAAATACTAATAGGGACTTACACACGCCCTACTCAACAGTGTTATTTCAAATGATTTTGATTTTAAGTGACCTTGGGTAACTTAGCAAAATATTCAGTGACACTAAGTGTCGCACGGTCTCTCTGCGACAGCTGAGCTTTTTGTAGTTCAGTGTGCAGACTGACACACAGGGCCCAAGTTAAGTGATGTGGTCTTAGGATTGGGACCCACTGGTCTGCTGTTTTGTTAATTAGGGCTGTTATTGAACTGTTAATGTGTGTGCTTATCTGTAGATGATGTGGAGAAATGAATCATTTATTGAGCAGCTAATGACTCATAACACACGTTTTGTTTCTTGTATTCAAATGTATTAAACACCAGTATGTGGGTAAAACCTGAGGAAGTTCTGCTGGGCAACGCCCTGTGGGTTGTCGAATTTGCTAATCCGTACTTCGTGCTTCAGAAACGCAAAGGCAGAGGTGCTGGTCTCGCTGGTCTGTTGGTTGGAACTTTGGATTCTATTCTTGACACCAAGTCTCCACCATACAGAATTCTTCACCAGCTTCCCGATTCTGATATCAGTTACATTGTAGCTGTGTCAAACAATAGGATGGAAATCAATGCACACTGGAAGTGGATTGAGGACCACCTTTTGAGTACACTGTCAGCATTGGACAGTACAGAGGAAATGCTGGAGTATATCAGATGCAAAGTTGACAGCCTTCGTGTCAATTCCTGCATGGATGTTCCTACCCAGCAAGTTGAAAGTGGCAATCATGAAGCAATTGCAAGATTTCAGAAGTTGTTTAACATGCCTCAGGAGGAAAAGCTTGTCAATTATTATTCATGCAGTTATTGGAAAGGCCATGTTCCACGCCAGGGATGGATGTATCTGAGTGTCAACCACTTATGTTTCTATTCATTCCTCATGGGTGGTGAGGCAAAGCTGATCATTCGCTGGACAGATATAACCAAACTTGAGTGCGGCAACAACCTGCTGTTTCCCGACAGCATTCGGGTATCGACACGACAGCATAACTATTACTTCAGTATATTCATCTCTAGTGAAGAAACATTTCAGTTGATGCAGCAGCTCGCCAACATGGCAATGACCCAGCTCATTTCAGAAGAAGGCTTCGAAGAAGATCGAACGTTGCCAACAACAACAACAACACTCAGCAAAAAGAAATCCGCCCGAAGATGGTCATTGAAGAGGGATCTGAGTGCAAGAGCTCGAAGTGATTCCTATAGATGCATTTTTAATTTGCCTGCCATGGAAAAGTTGGATGGGGAAGCAGAATGTACATTGTGGACTCCATACAATAAGCAGCATGTCTGGGGTACTATGTATCTGTCATCTGGATTTGTGTGCTTTGCCAGTCGAGTCAAAAATTTAGTAAATGTGGTTATTCCTCTTTCAGAAATAAATGTCGTTGAGAAAATTGAAAACAGTGCAAGTCACATATTGCCTAATGCAATCTTGCTGACGACAAGAGGAAAGATGAATTTTCTGTTTGCAGAACTGGAAGACCGAGATTTCTTACTGGAACGTATATCAGATTTCTTGGTTCGCCCACCGGTGTTCTCTCATAGCAATTCCAGCTGTGCATCAAGTGTCGATGATAGTGTTCCCAGCAGTCCGCCAGTTAATAGTAAGCCAGTACCTGCCCTTGCGACTTTGTTTGAACATCCCATGTCTGACGAAATGACTGCAAAAGATGCAGCAAAGAAGTCCATATGGCAGGATTTGTTTCAGGAGTATGGACGTGGTTTGTGTTCGTATCGTACTCATGCGGTTCATGAAAGCATACTCAAAGGCATTCCTGACAGCATTCGTGGTGAAATCTGGATGATTAACTCAGGTGCTGTGTATGAGATGAATGCAAATGTTGGCTATTACTGGAACTTGGTGAGAGAGACATCTGGCCGAGAGAATTTCACGACAGATGAAATCGAACGAGATCTACATCGCTCACTACCCGAGCATCCAGCTTTCCAGACAGAAGTTGGCATTCAAGCATTGCGAAGAGTACTGACTGCATATGCTTTCAGAAATCCCAATATTGGTTACTGTCAAGCCATGAACATTGTGACAAGTGTTCTGCTTCTGTACGTAAACGAGGAGGAAGCATTTTGGTTGCTGACAGCAGTATGTGAACGACTGTTGCCAGACTACTACAATACCAAGGTGGTTGGTGCTCTTGTTGATCAAGGAGTGTTTGAAGAGCTGGTTGAGATGTTTGTTCCGAGTCTTGGAAAAAAGCTGGATCGCCTGGGGTTGCTGAGTCTTATTTCTCTGTCATGGTTCCTGACAATATTTCTCAGCGTCATTCCATTTCACTGTGCAGTAAATGTAATGGACTGCTTTTTCTATGATGGTGCTAAGGTTATATTCCAGATGGCATTGGAGATCTTAGATCGCTTACAGGAAACGCTGGTGGTTTGTAGAGATGATGCAGAAGCTGTAACAGCTGTGACTTCATTCTTGGACAGTATTGGCAGCAGTGATGTGAGTACATCTCTTGGTAGTAGAACAGACAAGCAGTGGTCGGTTGACATTGTTGATCTGATTTATGACTCGTATAGCAAATTTGGTGACAAGTTATCAAACCAGGACATCAACAAGTTGAGGTTAAAACAGCGTCTCAGTGTTGTGCAGTCGTTGGAAGATGGCACAATGAAGAATGTGTTGCGAAGTGTTAGTTCCGACTCGTTGTTCACTGGAAAAGAATTAGAACAACTTTTCGTCATTTTCAAGGATGAATATTTGTCTGTGTGCTATTGGAGAACAAATCAGCCACCTACTGATATATTCGACAAATACGATCCATGCAAACCATATTATGAGCAGTACAAGATAGATTTTGACCAGTTCAAGATACTGTACTTGGCCCTGTGTCCATGGATTGGATGCCAGCATTCTGAGACACTTGCTGTTCGTGTTTTCAGGCTTCTGGATGCAAATCATGATAACATGGTTAACTTTCGTGAGTTCATTTGGTTCTTGAGCATCGTCTGTCGAGCTGATATGCCTGAACGACTCAAACTGCTGTATCGTCTTCATCAACCGCCAGCTTTACTCGACTCCGAAGTTGCTGATGTTGATTCTCCTTCGAGTAGATCAGGTACAACGGACAGTGCCGTTGAAGCATCGGAATATTTCGATGAGAGCCCTGCTGCTGTGGCTGATGACAAAATAAATGAGATCCAAAGTCAGCAAGACATTGCTGCAGCTGATCCTGTAGTTCAGCAAGTAGTTGACGAAGAAGAAACGTCAGATACATCAGTTGCATCAGGAACATATTCAAGGCGAAATAGATACAGAACTATTCCCGCGATGAATCAAGGTGAATTCATCCAGATGTGCAAGACACTGTATGACTTGTTTTCCGATGAACCTAATGAGCAGCAGCTGTTTCATTCCATTGCCACAGTTGCCACACTTCTGTTACGTATTGGTGAGGTTGGTAAGCAGTTCAGAGGTGTTTCTGTATCAGATAGCTTGCCCACACAGCCTTGTGAGAGTGATGGTACACCAGTAGCTGATGCAATGAGTGGGAAGCCTGATACTTTGGATCTGAACGAGAGTTCTGGGTCGACAGTTGACCATGATTGGTCAATAACTTTTGAGCAGTTCTTAGCGTCGATGCTTACTGAACAACCGCTTATAGGTTACTTCGAAAGTGAAGTGGATGTGATATCTGCTGTCGACCGTTTCCGAAATCGTCGGTTACAGCGACGGTCATCAAGTGCATCGTCGCCTGTCGTTTCTCGTGATCCAGCTGTGATGTGAACTTATTGCCTTCTGCGTGCATGACCAGATATTCAGACTCTGAAAAACGTGAATGTCATTATGTACTTGCTTTATGTTGATCTTCTACGTACTTATTGGACGATGTCTGTAAACGATGCGTGGTTTTTAATGTGACGGCTAATCACGTGTGCAATTGTGATTACTTAGTAGAGGGCCAGATTTAGGCATGGGCATTTTTGCCCAGTGAGCCCACCACTTAGTGGCCCCCCAGCAGTTCAGCACAAGAATTTTTCAAACGAACTTCTTTGTGGCCTGAAGACAATCCAGCAACAACGAGTGTGAATTTCAAGCGTACTATGCGTACATGACTGATCGACTAATTAGACAGCTCACGGGAACAGTCGATACTAAGTGAGAAATTATACTGTAATTTGGTTGAAAAGTCTATTGTTATGCAAAATGATCGTCATTGTCAATTATCATGTGACCTATTTTCCTGTATACTCATTTCTACCACCTAGCGAGTGGAGGGTATGGCGTACAGTAGGGCTCACCACCATGGAGCCAGGGCTACCTGGTTTATAAATCTGGCCGTGATCTACCGGTAATATACATGTAATATTGTCAGTCAGAAACTACATGCTGTAATACTTATTTATTAAAACTATTGTATGTCTATGTTGAGCTGCTTATAGACTATATATTACTGAAGAAGAACTTTAGTATAAGTTGTGTATAATGCATTTTGATTCATATTTTATGATGTAGTGCGTTCTGTTGACGGTTGTATATATTATTTTGTATAATAACATGGAATAAATCATTTAGCTTGTGTACATCGTGTATGCAATGGGTAGTAAAGTAATGTGTTAATGCAGTATTGGAGTGATGCAGATTGCATGTGTTGCAGCATGCTTTCTGCTTTAATCGTGATTAATGCATGTAGAAATTAATTTATAAGGTTTATAGTTAAGTCTTCTTAAGATTATGTTTGGTAGAGTGTAATTAATACAAAAAAACCTTTGAAGTTTTATCAAAGTTAAGGCCCATTGTTCAATGACACGTTTGTTCCGCTATTTTGCCAAGTGATTGGCTAGCCGGGCGATGTCATTGTCCAAATGATGCAATGTCGAGGAGTTAGTCTCCACAAAGACCAGTTGCTTCAGGATGCATTAACCTTCAAACAAAATAGTTGCATGAACTGTTTTGGTTTTTCATTATACAGTATTTAAAATTTTTAGTTTCTTTTTACCGGCAGCCATGCCGGTATTGTTTTTACTCAGTGGTCCATAAATGGGGTTTTCGCCCCACAGGGGCGTCACGTTGCCCCAATAGGCCTAAACGTGAAATTTGGCATGCCACAGGTCCGCTCCCCGTGCCAAATTTCACGTTTATTGGGGCAAAAATGTGAGAACACAGCCCCCAAAACTGTCGAAATTTCAGCCGTAGATATGCCCCTCAGGGGTCACTCGTTTGCACAATTTTTACGAAATTCTCAGCTTTTGTACTCGTCTCTAGGTAGATTTTAACTTTTTAGTTTGGTCGCTTTCGGGGGACAATCGTTTTTTTGTCATGCTTTGGAATTGCGAAGTTTGTGATAACGGAAACGCTGTGATGCAGTGTAATTTTCAAAACAATTATTGTACCGTTGCATAGAGGAAGGTTTCTAGTTGTGCACCTATGTTCAAGTAAATATATGGACCCTCTTGGTTTTTATTAGGGGCTAAAATTGCTATTTTTGGCGACTTTGGCCGCCGTAAGCCCACATTTTTAAAGCCACAATGCTGAAAGTTGGGGTGACAGTGGGGACCTGGTCTCCCTCCACCGCGCCAAATTTTGTATAAAACAATCGCTAAATGGAAATAACCCTCTGGGCCAAAATTTATACCAAAAATCAGCAATTTTGGCGTTTTGGGGGCCGTAATCCCACATTTTAAAAGCCACCACAATGGTGAAAATTGGTTGATGGAGGGAAACTGCGCCTCCCTCCCCCATGCCAAATTTTGTGTAAAAAATCGGTTAAGGCGATATACCCCTTCTGAGCAAATTTACACCAGAATTTTATTGAAACATTAAAGCCTATATTCATGCCAGCCGTGCGTTTTCACTGTTATGGGCGCCGCTACACATCCATTCGCCACAGGGCGCCACCACGCTGTTTCATAACGCTGACTTAATAGCGTGATGTAAAGTTACTGCGTTAATGTTACATTGACGACATTATAACTATTAATGTGTTGTGATATTGCAATCATGGCGAACAATGTTTGACATCACATGACTAGCGCACAGCCATAAATAAAACAGTGCAACATTTCCATATAGGCCTAAGTGAAAATTTACCTCGGGCAGCTACTGCGGAAAATATTGCGAATGTCTTTTCAGGCGCAATATCGTAGGCCTACTGGGTTCCTAGGAAATATTAGCAATCTTCCTTCAACGACACAAAATTGCGTCAGAATTCGCTAGACGGATTGCACATTGTCGCTGCCGCCAGGGCGCGCGTGAAATATTGGAACAGTCTGCCGTAAACAGTCATTGCTGCGTCAACCCTGCATTCATTCCGTCGAGCCCTGAAAACTCCTCTATTGACCGCATCTTTCCCACCATCTTAGTTATATATTACCGGTACTGAGCTAACGTAACAATGTCATGTGTTAATTGACTATGTTACATCAGTGAAGTTTGACGTGAAGCTGACGCGCGATATTGATATAGAAAATCTGTCTGTCCGTCCGTCCGTCCGTCTGTCTGTCCGTTACGTTCTGGTACCAGATGAAAACGGCTTAACATATCGTCGCAGTTTTTTCACCATACGGTAGCCCACTCATTCTAGTTTTACCAGCATCACACACTTCACAAAATTCCGACGGGGTCACCCCTGCGGGGGCGCTAAATACAGGTGGGGTATAAACATTTCGCGATTTTATACCTATAAGTCGCTATATCTCGCAAACGATACAAGATATCGCCATAGTTACTACAGAAGGCGAATAGGAAAAAGCATCAAAGCTTTCGAATGGCACCAATTTCAATGACTGAGTGACCCGATTTCGAGGTCACGATATTATTCAATGTCAAATAACTCGAAAATGGTACAAGATAGACCTATTATTTACAATGGCGGACCAATAGAAAGTCGCATAATAACAGAGCCATTTTCAATGATCTTGAACGACCCCCTAACCTGGTTTTCAAGGTCACGCCATTCTTTGACACTGAATATCTCAAACGGCTACAGATACGTACACCGTTACTATGGAAGGCGAATAGGAAACCGCACCCAAGCTTTCGAATGGCACCAGCTTCAATGACATTGACATTGTGTGACTTCTAACCCCGATTTCAAGATCACGATATTATTCAACGTCAAATAACGCGAAAATAGCACAAGATAGAGCTAGGCCCTATATCAGTGGCGTCGCGCCAATTGGGCCAGGTCGGGCCTTGGCCCGACCTTAAATACGCCAAGTCGGGCCTGATCAGGACTGGTCATGGTCAGGCCAGGTTCATATTTTAGACACGTGCTAAGTCGTGCTTGTGCTGTATTACTTGTTTTTAGAAACCAGACACTAATCACCAGTGTAATAGGCCTAATTATTGTTTATTCTGCTCATCAAGTATGTTACCACTCGGCCACCCAGTCATCCCCGTTTGATGTTTCATTTCCTAAAAAGCTCCTGAAGTTCGTTGCTACTAGAGGCAAGATTTTTAGCTTGAAATTCACCAAATACTGTTTGGCGGCCGGGCTCCGCCCGGACCCGCTGGAGGGCTAAAGCGCTCCCCCAGACCCCCTAGCCGCAATAAGGGGGGCCTACTTCTAAGGGGAGAGAAGGGGGAGGGAAGGGGGAAAGAAGGGGAGGGCCCGACCTTTAGCTTAGTCTACGCGACGCCACTGCCCTATATTTACAAATTACAATGGCCGACCAATGTTGCATATGGTTTATCGAACGGCGCCATTTTCAATGACCTTGAACCTGGTTTTCAAGGTCATGCCATTCTTTGACACTGAATATCTCACAAACGGCTACATATACCATATAGCAGGCCAATAGGAAACCGCACCCAAGCTTTCGAATGGCACTAATTTCAATGATCTTGAGTGACCTCTGACCCACGTTTCAAGGTCACGATAATATTCAGCGTCCAATAACTCGTATAATAGTAAGTCGTGTATGATCTACTGAATGGTAGATATCCATTCTCGGCGTAAACATAGTGTCCATTTTGTACCGTTAATGCCATATTCAACGTCAAATATTTGCTTGACCTTGAAATCTGGGTAACTTAGGGGTAGTTCAAGGTCACTGAAAATGGCATAGGGGGTGACCCCGTCGGAATTTTGTGAAAATGTTTGAAGCTGGTAAACCTAGAATGATTGGGCTACCGCATGGTGAAAAAATATTCCCGAAAAGTTTAACCGTCTGAGTAGGGTGCACGAACGTCACAGACGACTGCAGACACCATTGCCGTGCCATTAGCCGAACATAACGTAGTTGCGTTCGGCTAAAAACCTAAAAACTTTCTTTGAAAAACCTAGGTTTTTCCAGCCCTGCTTCAGCCACGATCTCCGACCACTGTTGACGGGAAAGATGTTCGTCTCAGGGTGACTTTATCACCACAATGTTCAAAATGGTGTCTTCACCAGTTCACCTTTCTCAATGTCCATCACGTGACCAATCGTTTTTCGTCGTATTGGTCAATAGCCTTGTAGCTGATCTGTACCGTTACGATAGGTTATAAGTATGTAAATGTACACAGACATCAGTTGTTGATCTTCAGTGAAATCAATAATGGATGATCGATGGCAGTGACTGTCCTTCAACGCATAGCTAGCACGCAACAAATAGGCCTCCTATTAGCACATTAAAGCCAGCAATTAAAGGACCTGTATACATTAAACACATTGAAACTATAGCCAGACTGGCTGTGCTAACTAAATTATACAATGAAAATATTGGTGGGCATCCTTATACCTTTACAGCTACGGACCTGGGACACCCTTCCCTCACCTAATTTTGTATTTAAAAAATCGCTCAAGGGGCCTGCCGGTATTGCATTGCCTCGGAGCTGATGCATTTGATTTCTAGTTCAGTTTTAGTTGTTCATTCTCACCATGATCATTTTGTCACAACTGTCTTAACACACTACTCTCCTATGGCATGGTGTAGCCTTTTTGTGCTGAAAGTGTCGTTAAACGCCAACCAACCAACCGTCTAGGCAACCGCCCCACGCAACAGGCGGAGGCACAGTGACATTGAATCACCCAATTTTCATCGAAATCTACACGCATTGCGCCTCCATGCAGACGCTCATAACTGCTGAATATTAAGTGCACGGTTGCTACGTAAGCCTAACGCCATTAGGGACGTTACTATGGCAACTGGTTCACAACATGTGTCGCGAGGGGTGTAGTGCCATGTGGCTACCCAAATTTTATCACAATCCTAGTATGCGTTCGTCTTCCAGGCGACCTAAAACCATAGAATTTTGACTGTGCAGTTGCTATGCAATGGACGTCGCGATGGCAACCGCCCCACGCAAACGGGTAAGACGTTTAGTGACATTTTCACCACCCAATTTCATCAAAATAGGTGCGTTCGGCTTCCAGTCTCCAGACGCCCATAACTGACAAATCTTTAATGCGAGGTTGCTAGGTAACAGCTATTAGGCCTATGGCATCCGGTTCGCAGCGTGTGTTGCGGGGGTGGTGCCAAGTGACTATCCAAATTTTGTCGTTCCTTCTCCAGGTGCCTTAAAAGCCTAGAGTTTTGACTGAGCCGTTGCTATAGGCAACGGGTGTCGCCATGGCAAAAAACGCCCCGCGCAAACAGATCCGAGATTTAGTGATATCGGACCACCCAAATTTCATCGAAGTCGATTTGTGCGTTCAGCCTCCAGCCAGACGCCCATAACTGCTGAATGTTCAATGCGCGGTTTGCTAGGCAACTGCCGTTACCATGGCAGCTGCACAATGGCAGACATAATGGGATGCGACCAGTAAAGTCACATCCAAATTGGTCCATTAGTATGCGAGTTACAGCATTGCCAACATTTTCCAATATGGCGGTTGTCCACCATCCTATTTTGTGTCATTCCGAACTACTCACGAAGTCAACTGTATGCGGTTGCATTGCCTTGCCAAAATTTGTTGTCGGAGATAATGAGATTTTTATGATTATGCCACTTTATCTGGAAAATGCCTAACCACGCCTCTTTTGGGGGATTGAAAGTTTGAACTCCATGTAGATCTGTTGGTAATTTGACTTGACTGCAAAGACGATGTAGGCCTATGACAATGACGCTGTACTGTACTGTACAAATAACTTTTCGTCACAAAGACAGAAGCAAGAACTAGAACTGAACGTCACAGACGTTAAATCAGCACCCGCGCGCGCCGCCGTGCACAGTGGCGGATCCCGGATTGTCCAAAAGGGGCGTACGATCTCACGCCAACCTGCGGATCGGCCAGTGCATCGGAATGCAGCCAGTTTTCTCAAACTCGTCCGAGCTGTTGACTATATTTTGCTCCCATGAAAATTTCATAATGACATCTCAAACAGTCAAGAGTTATTACGTTGACAAACAGACACACACACAAACAGACACTACGGAAAACAATACCACCTTTGCTACGCTGCCGATGCGCGGGTGGCGAAAGCCAATATAGGCTTTCAAACAAATATATACATAGAAATATGCATAGAAATGCCATTTGACGAACATGCAATTATACCCTGTTCCAACTTCTAAAATGATGCACAAGAATATAACTATGCCATAGGCTACATTGTAGGCCTATAGTCTTTGATTGTGATAATCCTGCATTTGGCGTAAAGTCACGTAAACTCGATATCGTATCGGTACCGTATGATCGATTTCATTGAAATTACTACTAGCTGGGATCAGAATAACAGCTACCATACTATCTATAGGCTAACAGCTATGGTAGCTCCAGCACGGCGTTGCAGTCAGTTCAGCGACGTGGCTAATTAACGCCCTAATATGCATCTAAGTCTCACTCAAACATGGACTTCTTTAAAAACTGGTGAAAAGCGAAGATAATGACAGATAGTCATATGTCACGTATGTGTTTATTGTGATTAGCCTAGAGCTTTGGTTTCATTATTATATCACCGGGAATTGGCCTCTTATTAATGGGGTTAATTGCTGTGGCCTGAGCAGCACCCGCGGCTATGCACGCAGCTTTGAGGGGTCCGCAGTTGCTGGAAGTGACAAAAATCGTTTATGTGCAAAACTTGTGAAATCTAGCAGAAATAGATAAAACGTCACAATGTCGGTTGTAGTGTCATAGGTAGGCCTAGCTTTTTGAGAAGTTTTACCAACGAGAAATTAAACAATCGCTAACAGGTCGCGCTCAGCATCACAAGATGCAGGAATGCGACTCCAGTCTCGTGGGCGTCGCTCGGACTTATCCCCTACAAACTGCCATGTGAAATTCGGTATAGTAAGAAAAAGCTCGACTATCGCAGTGTGACGTTATAATTTTATGTCGTTGAAAATTTACACAAAGTTACCCAAGATAGTGCGATATTACAGTCAGTAGGGTGTTTGTAAGTTCCTATTAGTATCCTGTTGTAACTTCGAGATATCTGACCTTGAAATCCAGGTTAGCGTCATCACCATTCGAATTTATGCACGATATGTACATCGCTGAGATTTCCAAACCCAGGGCTATCTTTTACGCCGCTGATACTATGTTCATTCAAGTTAACACAACGAGCTATTTAGGTGGTGCGTTACGGTAGTTCAAAGTCATCAAAATTTGTACCAGCGTAGGATGTATGTGATTTCCTATTAGCCTTCCATTGTAACTATGCGCCTATCTTCTATCATTTCCGAGATATAACTATTTATTGGTCGAACATCTGCGTCTTTTCGCCGTTTAATCCCAGTCTCGTTTAAAGCTCTCGCAAAGGGTGTTCCACTGAGACCTTGGTCTCAAAAAAATCGCTGGTGAAAACCGCGTGATCCTACGGTCATTAGTTTTGACGCAATACCTGCGTGTGACGACAGACGGAGGACACGTCGCCTGCAGCTATGTCCCGTTCTAGCATAGCTGAGCACGACATAAAGCATTTTGAGCGCCTTATAGACAATTTCAATTATTATAACTAGAAGGCACTCGGTAGAGCGCACGTACCTCCGACAAAGGTGTTCCCACGGCTCGCGGTGAATAAAACCATTTTTTGAAACCACGCCCGATCGCTGCAGCGACCGGCCGCGACAATACGCATATGTGGGATTTTCCCGACGTAATAAAATTTCGCGTTGCACCGCATGCGATATCAGAGAAAGCAATCCGGTTCCAGCATCCGGACTATCCGGATTGGGCTCAAAAGTTAATCAGTTCGTCCATGTCCCGACATCTGTCGACACGCAACGTTTCATCCAAATCTATGCAGGGGTTTTTGAGTAATCTTGCTCACAGACAGACAGACAGACAAACGAACGCGGGAAAACTCAATTACATGTACCTCCTCCTTTGTCGGAGGTAAATAAGTATGCCTCTTGTATAAACTATGAAGTATTTGAATCTGTTGTCGCTCAGGCATATATCCAAACTGATACTAATGGATTAACTACTCTGGGGAAGACCGAATTAGCAGAAAAAGCCAAACATTTGTGAGTAAGATTCGGTGCTAAAACTGCTAAACAATCGGCACTGAAACTAATTTGGAAGACGTTAGTTAACCAGTCGTAACTGATACGTCTCCGCAAAGACTGGTCGAGCTGTCAAAGGCTGGTGGATACCACGACTTGTGGTCGATATGTCGGTGAGCTGATCGACATCTGATGGGTGGTGTCCATCCTCGTAGCAGACGTGTGAAAACAGAGTTTGTTCAGCTGGCGATACAGATTGCTGGCGACGAACAGCACTCCGACTGCAGAGATACAGTCAGCGATTCCTTGGACAGCGACCAGTGCTATCAGGTTCGTCAGATTGTACGGCGGAGACGACTCTGCACGAATTCACCAATTCATATCACAGCAATATTATCAACGCCAATAATTTCGCCGAAAGCTCAACTAAAAGTGATCTGGGATTCGAATCCGGATCCAGATGTTCACCGGTTCGCTCCCAAAATGTGACTCGTCGATCCCTTGTCGGCGTCAGGCATTTCGTCAAGTTTCGAGAAAAGTTGCCAGTGACTGGACGTAAGAGAAATGTTAATAAATCGTCTAAAATGTCTTATTGTGCAATGTTGAGGGAAGTGTAAAAGTGATCCGGAATCCGTATTCAAGACCGGATCACCACCAAGAGTTAATTCATCCTTCCGACTGGTAAAGCGAATAATAAAGCTTCAATGAAACTGGCTGATAACTTTTGATGACGGACCCACAAACAAACATACATGTACAATACAAACAAGACAAAACAAAGCCTACCTTTCCAAAAAAGTTCACGAACAATAAGCTCAGCTGTCGCAGAGAGGCCGCGTGATATTTCGTGTCATTAAATATTTTGCTAAGTCACTCGAGGTCATTCGAAATGACACTCTTGGTTAGGGCATGTGTACGTCCTATTAGTATAGGCCTATTCCACTGCAGGCGTACGAATACTGTGTATCTCGAACCATTTCTGAGATAGTCAGCGTCAAATAATGGCGTGACCTTGAAATCCGGGTTAGGGGTCATACAAGATCATTGGAAATAGCACCACTTGAGAGATCGCATATTAGCGTGCCATAACTATGGCCCTGTCTTGTATCATTTCCGAGATAAAGTGGAACATGGTCGAAAATTGCGATTTTTTTATACTCCACCTGCATTCGACACCTCCACTATAGAGGGGTCCCCGTCGGAATATTGCCAAGGTGTGATGTAGAAAAACTAGAATGAGGTCGCCATTTGACCGTGAAAAAAGTTTAAGGATATATTACTCGTTTTGATACGATACTCGAACATGACAGACAGACGGACAGACAGACACGATGGCATGCACTGGCCGCGCTTATGCGTAGCATTGCGCGGCAAAAACTGATCCCAGATCCACATCCTCATCCGAATCAACACCCAAATTTAATCGCTTCTAAAGGGCCACACGTACTTGCCCATGCCTACCATGTTTGGTCGACGTCCGTTCACACGTTCATGAGTTATCAACGTAGTTGATCAACGTAGTTGGGCTACGTCAGACCCGGTTAGTACCAGGATGGGTGACCGTCTGTGGACCGGTAAACCATCTCGGTATGTAACCAGCCAGCTAGGTCGACTCAGTCTTCTACCCTCCGTGGGACGGTAAAATGAGTATCAGCTTTCGGGCTGAATAATAATAATAAATGGCGATGGTGGGTGTAGTTTCTGGCAGCCTGTACAGGCGGACTCACAGCCTAAGTCGTCTGGCTTGGTTTTGGGTCGGCGGCCGCTTGGCGCCGTTCTGCATTCATCAAATGAACCG
>Ga0209149_1000540_pt1 | contig 16052 bp, 12 predicted proteins | sample WorMetTyACAVOLI2_FD_187423 | JGI IMG/M metagenome (GOLD analysis project Ga0209149, IMG submission 187423) | Marine gutless worms symbiont microbial communities from Max Planck institute for Marine Microbiology, Germany - Olavius algarvensis... ... | reverse complement strand
CACCCTCACCGACGCAACTCAACTGTCGCCGGCGATCGGCAATGCAACTGACCCAGTTGCAGCGTACAGCCAATCAGCGCGAAGTAGGTCAGTTGAGTTGAGTTGTGTCGCTATAGACACTTCGCCGACGCAACTCAACTCAACTCGACGTCGAGTTGAGTTGAGTTGTGTCGCTATAAACGGGCCTTTATAGCCTTTGTCACGCTCAGCTATGCTACAGCGCAACTTAGCTATAGGTAATGCGTCAAAACTAATGTAGTAGCCCAGAGACTCTAGCTTTTTAAGACCAACTGTCATACCCTGGATCGCAAGGAGACCTAATGATAACGCTAACCCGGGAAATCCCCGCCTCAAAAAACCCCACCCATGCACGCGTCCGTGCAATCCGTACTTACCGCATAAAAGCAGATGACATCAGTGCGATATTTTTAGCGATGACGCATGAGGGGACGCTTCTAATAAACGCTTTGTTTACTGTGGTGTTTTGCTTGACAGCGTGAGTAGGCCTACGTTGTACAATATTGTACACAGGCGTGTTCGACCGGAAGGACTGTTATATCATACTGAGCGCGATCTGTCAGCCTTAGCTAAATTTCTTGTTACCATTCGCCGCAGAGCAGATCTGCCGCGTTTCCTGGCGCGACGGAGTGTCCAGTGTACGGATGATAGCATGGACAGCGGTCGACGGTCCGACACTGGCCGTCGTCGTCGAACAGCAGGTCACGGATGCAGTAGCAGCCGGGCAGACAGTCGACGTCGACCGGCATCCACGAGTCGCCGTCGCCGCCCTCCGTCTGCTGCAGGTCGCGGCACGACCGCGGCCGTGGCGGGCAGTCCGAGTATCGCATTCCGAGTGTTGCCGGACACGAGTAACCGTCCACGTCTACCACCACCACATCAACATCAACAGCACCAGCATTACTGCACTCTTAACCCTTTAGATTGCAGAGGCAATTATGGTGCCACATCGAATAATATGAAGTTGGTACACTGGCCGTTGATGGGTGGGCTGTTACATTTGGTACAGCGAGGAGGGGACTGGGTGGGACCCCAGCCCGCCCAGGCCCCTCCTCGCTGTACCAAATGTAACAGCCCACCCATCAACGGCCAGTGTACCAATCACCGTATTACTGTATAGTGGTCCGTTGCTCTGCTGTTTTAATGTGCCCATAAAGGGTTAACTGACTTTATATGCCACCGCCAGGCCAGACGGGCAGGCGGAGGCAATAGCCCGTCCGTTTGTTCGACCGTTCATCTGTTACCAAATGCATAAACACGATATTTTGAAAACGAAAGAACCGACGGATTTCAATGCAAATTGGCACAAGTGATCCACGGGACACGGGCATGAAATTTTTAACTTCGTGGGTCAGGAGGTTGAAGACAAAGGTTACGCGAGGCCTACGATAGATTTGAAAGCGTGGCGGAGGCATCATTCTGGACCCCTTGGGTCGGGAGTAACATCTCCAGGGACTTAGACAACGACGAGAAACCTCGACAGAATCCAGCCAGCTCGTCGTCGCTCATCCAGTCGACGTGGACACCTCGCGTGGCGCAGCTGAAGGCCAGCGCCGAGATCATCGTGCAGACGGACTGACTGGCGGGCTTGACGCAGGCGTCCTTGACGCACCACGCCCGGTAGAGCTTCCAGTCGACAGTCCGTAGACATGACTCGAACACGTCGGCTTGGCCCACCTTCTGGCAGTGTGTCGCCGCGTACAGCTGCGACTACAACACATAAACCAGTCGCACGACTTACTGCCGGTTTAGTCTAGCGGTAACACGTTGGACTCGATCAACGTAGTTACTCTACGCTAGGCCCGGTTAGTGTCTAGGTGGGTGACCGTATTCAGACGGGTAAACTACCTCTGCGCAGAACCTGGCACCCAGGCCTACTCAGCCTGAGCCCGCCCTTTGTGGCAGGCTGGAATGAGTACCTGGCGCATGCTGAGAGAGTAAACAGGCACATCGTGTGATACACCAGCCCGGTATCCGTGGCCTCGCAGTGTGGTGCTGAATGCCTGGCTGAACGGACTGGCTAGCGGAGATCAGCACCGACCTACGGGAACCGGCAGCGTATTTGAGGTGCTTCGCGACGATGCGCTATACAAATCCACAGTTTACTTTACTCTACTTTTACCTCCGCCAAGGCGGAGGCTTATGCGATCAGGTCTGTCTGTCGTCTGTCTGTCTACATGATTCGTTTGTTGACACACGCACAAATTATGAACAGTTGTCTAAATCTGTCAAAGTTACGACCAAAATACTGTCGGTTATTTTTCCGGACACGGTATAGAACGGTTGGGCTATCAGAAGGTGAAAAATCTTGAGGGCACGTTTAGCTGTTTCGATACAATACACGAACGTGACGGACAGACAGGCAGACGGCCACCGCACGACATAGGCCGCGTTATATATAGCGTCGCGCGGCAAAAATGTCATCCACACAAGCTGACGGCGTTACAGACGGCAGGCAAGTTACCGCGGAGTCTGCGGAAGAGCAGGTGTCAACGACGAGTCCGAGGTCGTGTGCGATACCAGTCGTTTCAGCTCCGACACAGACGCTGTACGACATGGCGAACAACGACAGGAGTTTCTCCTCGATGCCGCTACGCGACGTCCAGTCGTTCGACATGGAACCGTCCATGTTGCCGCACAGACCGCGTACCTGAACTCGTCATATATACACATACACATATAGTTTTGTGAAATAAGCGCCTAGAAATATCCCTCCGGAGTTTAGTCGCCAAAGAAAATGTTAAAACTGGCACTAACCCATGCTCCTGACCCTAACAGAACCACGAGCTCGGGGACTGTTTGAAAATTAACACTAACCTGTCTCTTGACACGATGCGGGGGGTTTGAAAACTGTAGGTGTACTCCTGACCATAACTAACCCACGAGCCGGGAGACTGCTTGGAAAGTGGTACACTGGTCGTTGATGGGTGGGCTGTTACATTTGGTACACCAAGGAGGGGCCTGGGCGGGCTGTAGCCCCGTCCAGGCCCCTCCTTGCTGTATCAAATGTAACAGCCCACCCATTAATGGCTAGTGTACCAACTTCATATCATTCGATGTGCCCATTAAAAAGTCATATTAGGCCTATTAGCATCCATCAGTAGGAAATAATAACAACACATTAGGAAGAAGAAGAAAATACAAGAAAATACAATAAATCACTTGGTACTAAAGGGAGCTAAAAGCAGGTAAAAACTGACTCTGACGCCTCCCCATCCCCTCAACACCATCCAGAAAAAAAGAATTAATCAGGGTTAAGGGTTAATCAGGGCGCAAAACGTACGAAGCGTGGTGGAAGACTGTATATACCCTGCCGCGGAATGACGGATCGAGACGGATGTAGACGCGTCCGTGAAAGTCGTAGAGGACGCGGACGCCCGGCGCCTGGACGACGGCGAACAGCCAGCTCTCCCGACTGACGTACAGCTTCTCGGAGCGGAACGGCCGGCGCCATGGTTCGTCCAGGATCCGGCCGTTGACGCTGAACTGGAGGTCCGAGTTGATCTGGACGTCGAACGTGGAGTACTGGACCTGGATACCGCTGATGCAGCTCACCTCCGATCCTGGTAGACACTTCGTCACCGAGTAGAGAACGGTGAGATCATCCTGTTGACGATCTGTTGAGTACTGGCTACGCTGGTAAGTCTGTCAACCAGAGTTGTTCTGAACGTGAAGAGCGAGTTTTATTCATTTTTTGTGTGTGTAAAACTTCACGGATTATTGTCGCGATCAGCTGTACTAGAGCGCGACTTTGCTTCCGTTCGTCCATTACACGCTGGTAATATATCTACACTGTGAGGCAAAAAAATTGCACCCTTCTATTTTTGTAATAACTTTGTCAAACCGCATTGTATTTTGATAATTTTTGGCACACAAATACTAGAGTAAATTTGCAACAAAAATATAACAGAATTGCCCACCTCTCCTGGTGGGTATTTCTACCCTACCTTGTGAAATATAATATGTCATTCTGTTAATAACCACAGCTTATCGGTGATGTATGACGACACTTGCTGTTTCTGATAAATGCATTCCTGAACGACTGTTCAATGCCCGTAATCTACAGGATTGAGTTCTGGTCTATTGGGAGGCCGCATGTTTGGTGTGAAGTCCGCAATCTTGTATCACAGCAGCTCGGTGCTCTTGTGCACGCGTGGTGCACTGTAAAGTAAAAGTCACCAGCAGCTTGACAGATCTATGGCAGCAACTGTTTGAGCAGCAAGACATCACAGTAATAGTCCTATGCACCATTCACTTTCACCACTGGCTGCATGAAAACCACACCAGTGCACCAGCGCCTGGAGACACCGACTGAAACCGAAACGCAGGAACATGTTTATCAGAAACCAGCAAGGTATGTCCATGAGCTGAAATGGCATCTGATTGAAATATGGTCAGCAACCAGCAGAGCTTCATTGGTCAATCAATAGATCAGTGACGAAATTGTTTTACTGCATGTCTCAAAGCCAAAAGCAAACACTTTGAACATTTGCTATGATGTGTTTCTCTATGATATGTAACTGTCATGACTTTTAAAGCTCAACACTACTGCTGTTATGAACAAATTGACTTACGTTTCTTTTCACAAGGTAGCGTGAGAACAGCCGTCAGGCGAGGCAGTCAATTTTGTTGCAGTTGTGTTGTAAATTTACTAAAGTATCCGTGTGCCAAAAATTATGAAAATATTATGAGGTTTGACAAAGTTATTGCAAAAATAATAAGGGTGCATTTTTTTTGCCTCACAGCACTGTGTCGCAAAAAAATGAAATTCGCCTAATCTTGAATATCTTGAACAGTTGTAAGTATTTAGCGTGTGATATACTGACGACCTTAACTATTAAACGCGTACATAACTTGCAACTTCACCTTAGTTATGTTTCTATACTACCTGACATTACACAAAAACCGAAACGCGACATTGACGAGCTGAAGCACAGGCTCATTGACAATTGGAACCGTGCGTATGTAAAGGCAAATGGAGGTCACTTCGAACACCTACTGTGATCTAGCCACATAACAGGGTTTTTCAAAGCCATTTCTGACACACCAAAACCGGTTTTTTTCAGAGCCACTCACACTATTGAGAGGAAAACAACATAAATTTTCGGTTTTTGTGTAACGTCAGGTACCGTATAAACATAATTAAGGCGATTTGGCAAATTACGCGAGTCTCATTTTTAGGACACAGTGTATTTATTTATTTATGACAAAATCGTAAACGAAATACAGAAAAAATAAAAAAATGAAACACAAACTCAAAACTAATAATCGTAGGATCATGTGGTTTTCACTGATGGGTAACCAGGGAAGCTACTTTCTGAGACCAACTTTCATGCTCCAGGTCGAGGGACTCCTAACCCTAACCCTGGAAATCCCCGCCTGGAAAAACTCCACGTAAACATGTGTCCGACCTTAGGCCTACTCAGAGACGCCGTTATTCGACGTGAAATATCTCAGAAACAGTACACGATAGAGAGGTAGTTACAATGGAATGTTGAATACCAATAGGAACTTGCACACGACCTACTCAACGCTGGGATTATTCTCAGCCTTAACAAAGGTTTACATCTCTGAATGTTCTCTTGTTTGCCATTCAGTAGATCGGATACGAGTTCCTGCTGGTATTCCACAATGACTATGGCCCTATCTTGTATCGTTTCCGATACAAAGCGAGATATTGGTGGACAATCGCGATTTTTTTCATCTCCCACTTGCATTCGACGCCCCCATCTAGGGAGCCCCGTGAGAAAATTGCAGACTTGTAGTACTCAAGTCCGGACTTGGACTTAAGTCCGGACTTAAGTCCACTTTTGCTGGACTTAGACTTGGACTTGAAAGCCATGGACTTGGACTTGGACTTGGACTTGGCGGTTTTTTTTCAGTAAGTCCTAAGTCCTCTGACAAGTCCACGTCGTATAAAGTTATAAACCGACAATAATGATAAATGCACAATTTCTAAAATACGAGAATGCTACGTCTTTAAGTGCGTCGCGAATTAGCAATGTGCAAATATAGACGGCTGTTGATTTTACTTACTTAGACTCTGACATCGAATTTAACTAAAATCAAGCAGTTAAATATTCATGGATTTTTTTGTTTACTGTATTAGGTTAATGCGCGACCGACTCGGACTTGGACTTAGACTTGGACTTGCTCCTTTATGCTGGACTTGGACTTGCACTTGGACTTGAAGACAGAGTACTTGGACTTGGACTTGGATATGGCTTTGCTGGACTTGTTACAAGTCTGGAAAATTGCCGTACTGTTTGGTGTGAAGAAAACAGAATGGTGGGGCTACCAGAAGGTGAAAAAGTTGGATGATATGTTTAGCTGTTTCGATACAATCACGAACGTGGCAGACGAACGGACAGATAGACGGACACCGCATGACATAGGCCGCGTTATGCATAGCATCAAGCGGCAAAAATGTCATAAAAATTTCATTCATATCTTATGGAGTCTACCAGTTGACATCATCATCATCATCAACATCATCGTCGTCATCATCATCATCATCATCATCATAATCATCATCATCACCAGTTTATTGCATGACCAACAAACCAACTTGCAAATAAACCGAGGAAAAATATATCCTAATACGAATAACAGACAGCAATGACGACAATGTTGACGAAAGACGACTAAGACTGACTTCGACGAGTACGAAGGAGCAGGCGGGTCCGTGAAATTCATACGTCTTTCCGTCGAACGTCTTGAAGTGCTGGTAGCCGAGAACGGAACAAGTCTTGGAACAGACGTTCTTCGTACAGCTCCATCGCCCACTCACGCACTCGCTGGCACACACCAAATATTTATGCTTTTCTAATCGACCAATCGATCAATCGATCAATCAACCAACTAACCAATCAAACCAGTCACCAAAAGTTAACATTTACAGAAAACAGCTCTGCTTTCGCAGAGAGACCTGTCAACGAATATTTCGCTGTCACTCAAAGTCATTCCAACTGACAACCATGAGTAGGGCATGTGTAAGTCCTTATTAGTATTTCATTGTAACTGTGTCTCTATCTTATACCGTTTCTGAGACATTCTGCGTTAAATAATGGTGTGACTTTGAAATCTGGGTTACAGGTCACTCAAGGTCATTGAAAAAATGCTACCATTCGAAAGCTTGGGTACGGTTTCCTATTCACATTCTATAGCAACTGTGGCAGCCTGTATCTTTAGCTGTTTCGACACAATACACGAACGTGACAGATATCCCGCCACCCAGCCACCGTACGACAGCAGAAGCCGCGTTATGCATAGCATCGCACGGCAATAAACAGTCGCTGTCACGGTCAACGCGTTTGCATCGAGTTCACTATGATTTGCACATCGATTCCCTGTTGTAGTCTGTTAATGTCCTCCTTCGAAAATAATACAATATATTCTCATAGGATTCTTGTATGATTCTTGTAGCGCAGACGCTGTGAACTCGTACAGTAGTAGTCGTATCATGGATCATGGCTGCGAAAAATCGAAAATGTCGATTAAATCGATTTAATTGTTTATTTAACGATCAAACAAATGAAAATGGATTTCAGCTGATTTTTTTATGTATTACTACAAAAGTAAAGCGAATTTACAACAACACAATGTGATGTAGTCAATATTATTTATCTACGTCAAATAGCAATGTCAATGAAGCTTGATCAGCTAGTATTCAGTAAGTAAAGGAAATGAAAGAAACCTGTTCTTGGATGCGGCCTTTGACACACTCAAGAAAATTGATATACTGTAGTAACTCTGAGTTTCAGATTAATGGTGTGGTTAGAGTGGGACAATAGCGGAAGAAATTTGTCAGATATTTGAAAAATATGATTTAATCGATCGATTTTGAGTAAAAAAATCGATCAATTTAATCACTTAAATCGAGGTCAATTAAATCGCTCGATTAACTCGAATCAACCCTGATCATGATCGTTTTGACTAAAGCTATACCGTCACTTTCTGAGCGAACATTAAGAAATTTAAATGTAACAAGAGCATGCTGAGATATTTTAATGTCAGTGTTAGCTAAACGTTTTTCTTTTGTTGTCATCGTCATACTGTTACACACTTTAGTTAAGATAATTAGGTCACATCACTGTTTGTTCGTTTGCTGTTTGTATTTTTCCTTCTTTTATTTCTGCTACCATTCGTGGTGAATAAAGATGTTCAAGTACGACAAGACAAGGTGTGGTGTACACTGTACAGTGGCAACTAAATTCAACGAAGCGAAAGGCAGAAACAATGAGAGAAAGAATTGTCTCAACCTCGTACATCCAGGTCTGAAAGGAATTGACGTGGTTTGGGAAGAAGCACAACAGCTTTCTGGCGAGTGAGAGGAATAGCGTCGGAGTGTGGTGCAGCATCTTTGATAAAGGATGAACTAAGTGAAGGTTTAATGAAAGGTTTTTAGTCCATACCATGAGTTGCAGTTGACCTCCACCACGCTTCCAGGAGGGTACCGGCGACCTTGGTAGCGGCACGGACACTCCTCGACGGGGATGCAGATCAGGGACGACGTGGAGTGCTTCTCCGGCGAGGGGCCGTGGACGATGTCGTCGTCGTGGGTGGTAGACAGGAAGGTGCCGGACGGGCAGTGACAGCCAGGGTAGCAGCGGTCGCTGTCGCAGGATGACGCCGAGACGCTGTAGACGTTGGAACACGTTCGAGGACACGACGAGATGCACTCAGAGTAGAGCATAGAAGACGCCGGACAGCTGCGTGCTGTACATCAGCATCATCATCATCATCATCATTATCATCATCACTGTCATACTCTTATGTTCCATATACTCGTACATGTTTGACAACACAAACGCTTAAAATATGTTGCTAAAATTATTACGATACAATACTGTGTATTTAACGTGCAGTAAAAGCTGATGAGTAGCCAGCTTAGTCTACCACATGAAATAAACAAAAAATTAAAATGAAAAACTAAAAATAAACTGATGAGCATGATAAGTCCAGTCCAGTCCCAAAACGACCATCTCTGATCCCACTATTAAGAGGCATACATTGCAATAAAGAACGTCAGGATGGGAAATCCCAGTATTGGACAACCAGAAAGCACCCACAGAGTGCAAACCTCTGCTAAATGTTGACTGTGTCAGCGGTTTTCTGATACTAGGATTTCCCATAGTGGTTTTCTGTATTGCAATGTATGCCTCTTAATAGTGGGATCAGAGACGGTCGTAGGTTTGGTCCATCCATGGGTTGGATTGGATTGGGTTGGGTTGAGTTGGGTCACAAATTTACAGATCCTTTATGGGTTGGGTTGGGTCATGTTTGGAGTAATGTCACATTTTTGTGACCATGCTGGAACTGCTGAAATGGGGGAGTAATACAGAAACAGTGTAACATCTGTTGCTGTGAACTGTGGTTAAATAGTATACACACATCATGTCACTGTTAAGAGTCGATAATGGGTTGTGTTGAATGAAAAATGTTGGGTTGGGTTGGGTTGCATTTTAAATAATTGATCCACTACCAAATTTCAGCGGCATTGCCCACAGCCGTTAATTCCACTGCATATGTACAGGACACGCTGCATATGTTAAACACAAACTAAATTCCTAAATTCGTATCTGGATCACCCCAAACTCTATAGATTTTTTGACACTTCGAACAAGAAACGATGTCCCAAGTTCCAAAAACTTCGTTAAATTTCGTCAATAACTTCCAGAGTAATCTCGCTAACAGACTAATCAACCAGTTATACAACAAACAAACCACGGCAAAGACATAACCTCCTTCGTGGCGGTAACAAGAAAAATTATGCCCAGCTTAAAACTGTAAGAGAGCGATTATCCAGGAGGTGAAAGCTCTACGCGGGGATCAAATACAAGTCCATATAGAAGATTCCAGCGCACCTGATTATAGGCGCCTCTCGGTACCACGTGACGCGAGCAGTATAATTTAGGGTATTGATGGCTTTGTGTACTTACGACATCGTTGTGCCGTTCTCCAGGCAAAACCAGCACTGTTGACACGCGTACACTCGTGGCTGTAGGCGGTCAGAGTGACGCAGCGGGCGGCCTCGAGCTCGTCGTCGTTAGAACGCGATCCAGACGACGATGTCGAACAGTAGTCGGCCACGCAGCGCAGGAAGTACCACGTCACGTTCACCTATCAACAGACACAACTGTGGCGCGTTCGTGGACGCCACGTGTAACCCCGCCGCTAGCATAAATTTCACGGGGTGAAGTTTTTAACGGGGAAGAAACATCTGTGACACTCGTGGTCCGGGTGGCCCAGCAGCGCTGTGGCCGCTCACGGCCGCCGGCAGTATTGCGCTGCTGAGCCATTCAGGCCATTGCCCGACAAGTACGCGTTGGCAACAGACAAACGAACGAATATTTAGCATAATTAGCATAAGCAAACAGACACGTCAGAAGTAAGTGACGGGACAATTTTTAGGTCAAAAGCTCAAAGATCAAAGTCATTTGGGGCTAAAAAAAGAGAGCGTTGCATAAAACGACATAGGGGCCTACCACTCCTGGGGCGAATTTAGTTAAGGAGTGCTCTTGGGTCGATCCTGATTTTCGGGAACGATCCTTAACTAAACGATTTGTTCCCGCGACAGCGCTCTCAATTTGTGGGATCATAAGAAAACTTCGATCCCAGCAGCTTTAGTCACGTGACTCGTGTGTTTGTTTGTAAACAAACTGTGATTTCGTTTGGTGTTTTGTTTGTTTTAAAGTGTTCTTTCTGTCATTCTTTCCTATTTGTGGTTGACGTTTGTTTGCTGACAGTATATAAATAAACTTTGTGTCACTGTGATCAGAAATGTCACTCAAAATTGCTGCCAGTACAGATGTATAAGGTAGCCATTTTATTTTTTTACGAGAGCGCTCTTGGAGCACAAGGGTTAGAGAACGATCGAGACCGCTCTTGGAGTTGACTAGAGCGGTCGAGAGCGCTCTTGCAAGAGCTCTTCTTAACTAAACTTGCCCCTGGTGGTGAATGAAGTTTTCCATAAAGCGTCGGTGGGGCTGCACTCGCGATTGTCTAGGTCCACCAGTCCAGCAAGCGTGGTATACATGCTACGGTAAATGAGTGTTCGTCCGTTTCTAAGTCTGTCTCTCATTTATTGCGACGCTATGCTATTCATAAAAGGGCGGCCTATGTCGTCGTGCGGTATCTGGCTGGCTGGTGTTTCTCACGTTCTCACGTTCGCGTATTGCGTCAAAACGGCTAAATATACGGCTGCAGTTGATATGGAATGCGAATAGGAAATCGTACCCAAGATTTTGAATGATACCGTTTTCAATGACCTTGAGTGACCTAACGAAATATTCAATGACATGAAGCATTGCGTCGCCTCTCTGCGACAGCTGAGCTTCTTGTCTATTCGAAGCGTTGTTATGATAGAATGGTGAAACAGGTGAGATATGCGCCGACTAACATACCGAGTCGTGACAGTAGGCGAACGGAGGAGTGAACAGGAGCGAACAGTACTCCTTGGCGATGTTCTCGACAGACCGACTACTGCACGGATTCGTGTACGAGTTCGCATCAGGACACTACACACAACATAATCTACACTGCGGCTCAGAAAAAAAACAGTATCCGACTTTTTTGTTTTCTTGCATAACTAAACAGAGAAAATACCACGTGATCAGCGACAACCAACTTTCTCCCTGCAGTGTCAAGCACTTATAGTCCATAAGCGATTAACCAAGGACCTCATCAAATCCAGAATTAGGCGAATATAAAAGAAGTAGGGTTCTTGTCATCGGGTTCTTCATGTTTTTTTCAACTGCGTCCCAGGACCTCCTTACCCTAGAGGTAGAAAAGGAGGCTTGGGAAAGAAGGATTGTGGTGATTGTGGGGAATTTGAGGACAGTGACGGTGGTATATTGGGTTAATGTTTCTGAAAATTCTGGTACCGGCTCACTCGGGTTGTCCTGGATAAAGAGCCATTGAACGGTTATTGTGAAATTTCCAGGACGTAACGGTATCGCGCGTCACCCCCCGTACGACAGGTGCCCGTTGTACCACAGAGATACTGACGGTGGACTGGTGTCGTTTGCCGACGGAGACTGCCCACGAGTTGCCGAAGACTGCAGGATCGTCCACTGACTTGCCGTTAGACGTCACGAAGTCGTCTACACGTAAAACACGTTATCGAAACCAGTACTGTAACACCGCTTGATTGATTGATTAGATATAACAGTAATAATTTTATTGTACAATTATAGCTGGAAATGTATTGGTCTGCGCCAAAGCCGAGAATCGAACCCACAACCTGTTGATTGCAAATTTGCAAGTCAGATGACTTGACCAACTGCTGCAACGATGACAACAATATGTAACAAAATGTGCTCAGAGAGTTCGAACTCCGCCAAGGCTCCTGCATTGTCTCGAAGACCGCCGCTGCATAGCTGGAGAAGCGCGGTGGCGCCCCCTGACGAGTCAAAATACATCGTATAAAGCCGAATCTGCGTTATATTAATGAAAATGGAAAAGTGATCGTAGATTCACATCCGGCTCCGGATCAACGCCAAGATTTAAACGCTTCTAGAGGGTCACCCCTTGCCCACGCGTACCATCAATCAATCAATCAATCAATCAATCAATGTTTGGTCGAATTAGTCCGTTACCGCGTTCGTGAGTTATCCTGTTCACAGACAGAACGAATGACAAACTGACAGACAGAATGACAGAACGAACGAACACATTACTCCGCCAGCCTTGGAGGAGTAAAAAAGTAAAGATTTGGCGACCGACCGAGTGGCTTTCCGTTGTTGTTACCACACACGCCGTGGACGGCCGCCTGCGTCGAGTTGCCAGCCGTCTTCACCGAGTCACCGACGAGTAGCGTCCACTCGCCATACTCGTCCCACGTCAGCTCCAGTGACGCGAACACCAGGTGGAAACTGTCTCCTCGACGTTCTACCCGTATCCCTGCACAACGCACTCCTTCCTGCTCAAACCGTTGTAAATGTATGCGCTCAGCATCATATAACGGTTTTTCCGATCGAATAGGATAGTAGAAATAATTGCTGGCAACGTCACTGATCATTTTGGCCTCAGTGAGATATAACTCCAATAGGCCCTACCCATAATTTAAGCTCTTTATATTTTTGTTATAAACTTCATTCATTGTTGTTTAATTGTATGGCTTGTTCACATGCATATGAAACTGATTTGATAAAATAATCTTTTTGCTTTTTAGTTAAGTTACAACAACAACAACAACAACATTTATTGACATCACGAAGTACAATCATAGCATCAATGAATAAAAATATAATGTGATATCAAATGGGTGGCTAAAGAAGGGAAAAATCCCTGTTAAATATAGCCAACCAATTCACAGAAAATATGTTTACAAATTAAATCAGCACAGTATAAATCAGCATAGTAGAATAGTAATAGAAGATTATTTCTTAATAAGAAACTAATACAACAAAAAGAAAAATAAACAAATCATACATACACATCTAGTAGGGAAGATTTAACTGATTTTGTAAATGAGTAAAAATTATTTATTGCTTTAATTTCAGAGGGCAATGAATTCCATATACGAGGACCACTATGTCTGAGTGTTTTTAAACGCTTGGCAGTTCTAATAGATAAAATATGATAATCCTGTAAATGCCTCATGTTATAGGAATAAACAGCAGAATTAATTTGAAAATATGTTACAAGACTAGATGGGAGCTGGTTGTTGGCTGTTCTATTAACTGTATAGCCTATGTCTTTTATGACACGCCATCGTTTTGTAGTAGTCCAGTTTCTTGCTTAAGACATGTACTAGTTTTAATTTTATCTCTATTTTTACCTTTTATTGTTCAGTTGCGTTTTGACAACTCACAATAAACTACTATGATGATGATGATGATGATCATCATAAAATGATAATAATAATGACGATGATGATAAGCATATAATAATTATATAAACAATATTACCCGTGTGAAGAGCAGAGTAGCCGCTCAGTGAGGTGACTGTGACGCGGAGACCGGCCACTGTAATATTGGCCCCGTCAGCGACCACAGCGTTGTTCGTGGCCAAAGCAACCTTCAGCACCTGCAAAATCCAGACATATATATTTAAAATACCGCAAAAACATAATTAAAATGTCTCAAAATCAAAAAATAACTTGCAGACATATCACCCCGAGCGAGCGCACGACCATCCTACCGACGTCATTCGAATTTACACATCACTCCGGCCTACCTATAGTTTTAGCCAGACCTGTAAACTTTAAAACTAGCCATAAAATGCACCAAAACACTCAATTTCCAGAGTACAAATTCAAACTCGTGGGAGCATTGGAGGAGATACCTCTCCCCACCCCTACCCGACGGTGCGGTCCGAGCGCCGCCGCTTACGGCTCGCTCCCTTTTACCCCCCAAAGCTTCACTTCAACATCCCCTAGACTGTTAAATCTATCGGAAACCCTGGTAGACAGCCCCATAGCCAAAGGGGGTTGGAGGTTGGAGGGTCGGTCGACCCCGTAACGCTGCTAAAAAGTCCACTTTTTTTCTGATTGTTCTCCGTCTTTTCTTGGAACTTGGCACGGGCTTTGGTAAGTAAGTAAGTAAGTAAGTAAGTAAGTAAGTAAGTAAGTCTTAAATTTATATAGCGCATTACGCAACGCCTCTAATGCGCTAGAACTCGTGGGAGCATTATTTGGCTACACGTGACGTAAATATTTAGCATGCAGGGCTTGTAAAAGACCTAGTAAGTAAGCTTATTAACGTATTTTAGCCATATGGTCAGATTAACACAATATTAATATAGTTGAAAACAACAAACAAGCAAATAAACTAAATTAAATAATTCGCAGATCTAAAGTAAATTAACTCGTGACTAATGAGAAATTAAGGTAAATGTAAAGGAGCGTATAGTTCTTACTGAAATTCACCTCAGAACTACGGGACGCCACTTGTCAATGGGATCACACAGTGTTATCTGCCATCCGACAGAGGTGACCGCCCAGCCTTCACCCCAACCGGGCAGGTTGGTACTCGAATAATCGACCCCATAAGGATGAAAGGCTGAGTTGGCCTAGTTAGCTGGTTACGTACCGATATAGTTTACCCGTCCACAGACGGTCACCCATCCCGGTACTAACCGGGTCTGACGTAGCGCAACTGCGTTGATAGAGGCCAACGCGTTACCACTAAGCCAAACCGCCAACTAGCTAAGATACTGGATCAAATCTGAGGAAAGCGACCTCCCGTTGTCAGCAGGCTGGTTATATGGGTCTACCTTGGCGCCGAATTGCCGTCGCCTTACAGGCAATTTAGGGTTCATTATTTGTATCAGGCAAGCTCCGCAAACAAAGACGCAACTCACGTAATCACGAAAACGCATTTGAAAGAACATCGAAGATGTAAATTGACGATTAATTGCGTTGGCGTGTTTTCGACGGGTACAGGCAGACAGTCAATACGCTGCTGATGTAATGAAATATGTCATTATTACAGATAGGTAGGTATAAATAACTCAATTATTTTAACCCTTTAATGGGCACAAGTAATTATAGTGCTACATCGAATAATGAAGTTGTTACACTGGCTGTTGATGGGTGGGCCGTTGGGCTGCCACATTTGGTACAGCGAGGAGGGAAGTGGGCGGGGCCGCAGCTCGCCCAGGCACCTCCTTGCTGTACCATCAACGGCCAGTGTACCAATCACCGTATTGCTGTATAATGGTTCGTTTCTGTACGGTTTTAATGTGCCCACGGAAAGTTAAAGTGCCAACGTTCTCTGTCTTCCTTGCTCTGTTTACGTGTACATTTTTGCCCGTCGTCACGTTCGTGAATTCTGTCAAAACGGATAAACATAGCATCAAAATTTTTTCACAATCGGTAGCTGCAACAGGCCAGGTGTTGTAAACACAGTCGCCGGTGGACCACGGCCACCGTCTCGCAAGTTATGACACATCGCTGGTAGTAAGCGGCGGTGTTGATTGCGGGAGAAGATGACGAAATGTTTATGACAAGAAGCCTCAACGTTACGCCGAAGACAACAGAACAGCGCATTTAACTGCACGCAGTGACAAATCTGTAGCCTACGTAACTA
>Ga0209149_1000539_pt1 | contig 16068 bp, 9 predicted proteins | sample WorMetTyACAVOLI2_FD_187423 | JGI IMG/M metagenome (GOLD analysis project Ga0209149, IMG submission 187423) | Marine gutless worms symbiont microbial communities from Max Planck institute for Marine Microbiology, Germany - Olavius algarvensis... ... | reverse complement strand
GGAACTCTCTACCTGCTGACATTCGACTGTGCGAAAACATTCTAACTTTCAAACGTCACTTGAAAACCCATCTATTCAAACTCACTTAGTCCTCCTGTGCTGCATCAAGCGCCTCTGTATCTTCGGGCCTAAAGGCGCTATACAAATCTGTTATTATTATTATTATTATTTTTTTTTTAAATTTTTTATTATTATTATTATTATTATTATTATTATTATTATAAGTACGACGTGGCGACCACCGGCTATGATACATGGACACCGTGACGGTGACGACGATCACGGCGGTCCAGCTGCAGCTGACCGCGGTCATGTGACACGTGGACACCTTCAAGTTCATTGTATCAACGACGGTGGTGGTCTAGCTGCAGTTGACCACTGTCTCGCTGGTCATCATAGTAACCGCAGTCGACTACTTCATCAGCAATGTATGTGCGCGTCGTGGTCCGCTTAACGTGGTCATGGTCTTCCTCGTCTTACCACGGCGTCTCTGTCGCCAGTTCTTCGACGAGTTCGGTGAGCTGCTCCACGCTGCCTGGACAGCCGGTCGTCTGCGGCGACTTCAAGTGTCCTGGCCAAGACGCAGCGATTGATGGCCATCTGCTGGACGTATCTCAGTCAACGAGTAGATCACCAAGACACCAAGACATTTTAGATCTGCTGATCGACATTGAAGGCTCTGATATTGTAGATTGTACCGAATGTACGCATGGTCGAGATCACTTCCTGATGCTGTCCGACATCAATGCACGACGTCGCAAACCGGACGTAAAGCGCGCTACACGTACACGGTCAGAGATTTACGCTCAGTTGATCCATGAGGACTTTGCGGCGAATCGTCTACATTAACCCTTCAGACGGCATCGATTACTTCTACATGCAGATCCAGTCGTCCGTGACCACTGTTCTCGACGCGCTGGCGCCACTTAAGAGTCATGGTAACCACTACTACGCTTGACGCGTCACCAGCGTGTGACAGACGGTCAGATGGACTCGATCGCCGCGCTAAGTTGCGCTGTGGCACGACTGAGACTGAGTGCCGCAAAACTGAACTGTTTGATCGTGCGTAGCACGCCTAATACCGTACTCTGCGGTTTACGATGTCTGCGTTGGAAGTACGGTGACTGCCATTTTGTACCGCAGCGAAAGAGCCAGTTTCACACTCCCGTGCACCATTGATTCGCTTGCGACACACGACGCTAACTTGATTTGATTTGATTTGATTAGACCTATCAGTTTTACATTTCTGTTTCATGCTATCTTTTATAGTAAACAGTTTAACTTTCTTGTTAAATTTCTCTATCGCGCAAGTAAGCTCGCCGTTTCATTTCGCATGATAACACTCACCCCCTTCCCACCCACTTAAAAATTCACTCTTTCATTGTTATTTTATTATCACTTATTGTTTTACATTGTTTTTATTTTAATCTTCTGCATTGCGTAATCTAGCTATACAAGCTACTGAAACCAATAAATTTGATCTGATTCGTGTTGTACTTACATAGCATACAAAACACTGCGAGATTCATGACTGTCTCTGAAACCGGCTGCTCACTCCCACGAATAAACGAATAACCCAATACTGTTTTCTAGTACTTCACTATATCCTTAGTGCAGTGTAGATAGCTGTTTGCGAATACAAAAAGCATATTCACGCTCTGACTCATGTGTAAAACATGATTTTATGTGAGAGTACGTCAGCAAAAAAACTCAGCATAACACATACGAGCATGACAGTGTGTGTCATTGTGGCACGAAACAGGGCTACGTCACAGTATAACAAAGCACCAATCCTCTTCGCTATGCTATACTTCGTGTTATATAGCACACCAAAATTTCACCACAGGTGTAGGCTACCACTGGCTTTTTGCGCACATCGCAACCTGATTAATGTACGTAGACTCAGTCAAAACCCGAAACTCCACCCGCCGTATTACACGAGCCTCTGTACGCTGACAACGGTGTCTTTGCAGCCCACGCTATACTCTGCGCAAGTTCACCGTGTCATGCTGCCCAGCTCATACACTGGCTCTTTGTGTGTGTTATACTGCGCTTGATTCTTTGAGCAAATATGTATGTAAAGCGGCCTTTCATCACTTCGGATTGTGCGTTAGTCTGAAGAAAACCGAAATCATAGCTAGTTTTTATCGCGCGTCAGCACACTGACGCGCGATATTAATATAGCAATTCCGTCTGTCTGTCTGTCTGTCTGTCCGACCGTGACGTTCCGGTATCAAAAGAAAACGGCTTAACATATTGTCATAGTTTTTTTCACTGTACGGTGGCCCAATCATTCTAGTTTTATCAGCATTAAACATCTTCATGAAATTCCGACGGGGTCACACCCTGCGTGGGTGATAAATACAGGTGGGGTAGAAAAATTTCGCGATTTTCTACCAATAAGTCGCTATATCTCGCAGACGATACAAAATAGCGCCATAGTTACTATGGAAAGTAAATAGGAACTATATCCTATTTATTTTTTTAAAGGGGAGTGGTAAGAGTCTATTGAGACCTCACTCCCCCTTAGCTTCCATCTCTATACTTTTTTCCTTTATGCTTTTCCTTGGTTTGCTAATAAATGATCTGTGTATGTGTGTACATGGAACATGTTTTTGCCAGTGTTTGTTTGTCTGTCTGTCTGTCTGTTAGCAAGATTACTCAAAAATGCGTGCATTGATTTGGATAAAATGTTGCGTGTCGACAGATGTCGTGACATGGACGAACTGATTAACTTTTCAGCACGATCCAGATCCGGATTGCCTAGGCTGCCAGCGAGCTGCACTTCTACGCGGAATTTTAAATCGGGAAAATCCCACTTATACGTATTGGGGGCGCGCCGCTAGAGCGAGCCGTGGTTTTAAAATGGTTTTATTACCGCGCAACGCGTATGCATAGCGCGGACTACGCCGTGGCAAGATGTCTGTCCGCCTGTCGACCGTCTGTCACACGCCGGTATTGAGTCTAAACGGTTATAGATATCCTCAAAGTTTTTTCACCATCGGGTAGCCCCATCATTCTAGTTTTCCAGTACCAAACTGGATGTCAATATTCCGAAGGGGACCCCCGAACGGGGGTATCGAATGCAAAGGGGTATGAAAAAAATCAATATCGGTCTATCTCGAAACTGATGTAAGATAGAGCCATAGTTACTATAGAAAGCCAATAGGAAACCGCACCCAAACTTTCGAATGGTACGAGCTGAGTGACCTCTAACCCAGATTTCAAGGTCATGATATTATTCAACGTCGAATAAGTGAAAAACAGTACCAGATGGAGTTATATTTACAATGGCGGGCTAATTAATAGAAAGTCGTAGCCTATATGGTACATCGAACGGCGTCACTTTCAATGACCTTGAACAACCCCTAACCCAGTTTTTAAGGTCACGCTATTCTTTGACGCTGCATATCTCATAAACGGTAAAGATACGGCCATAGGGCTGTTACTACGGAAGGCAAACAGGAAACCGCACCCAAGCTTTCGAATGGTGCCAGTTTGAATGACCTTCATTGACCTTTTCAAGGTTACGATTATTCAGCGTCAAATAACTTTCAAATGGTACAACATACAGCTATACTTACAATGGCCGACCGATAGAAAGTCGTGTATGATCTATCAAACGGCGACATTTTCAATGACATTGAACGACCCCTATCCCCAGTTTCAAGGTTACGCCATTCTTTGACGCTGAATATCTCATAAACGGTACGACATACAGACATAGTTTCAATGAAATACTTACACACGCATTTACTCAACAGTGTCATTTTGAATGACCTCGAGTGACCTTGAGTGACTTAGCAAATTAATCCATGACATAAAGGGCGCGCTGTCTCTTTGCGACAGCTGAGCTTCTTGTTCACTGAGTCATCGAAAGTAAATGCGCTCTACCGTGTGCCCTTGTAGTTTGTCTTAAAGTTGTTTTAACGTGAGCCTATTTCAAGCGCAAGACAGGAGATATGGTGAAAATGTAATATGATTGTTGTTATCGCCAGATATGCGACGGTTACCATCGTCAGTCCGTCCTCCGTTGTCCGTCCCGTGGTCATATCTCAAAAACTAAGCAAAACAGATGCATGCACTTGCACCTTTTACCTTTTCTTCTTCTTATATTTTTTATCATCCCTCCCCATCTGTGCTATGTATATAGATCAGATTGTTTGAGTTGTTATACTGGTACTATTATATACCAGTGTTTAGGTTTGGTATAGTATGGAGCACCGAAGTCTTAACAGAGGGTCTCCCTCTTCTATTTGGTATTCAATTTAGCACTGTCATTTTTCTAGCATTGTTATTTTCATTGTGTTGGCATTTTCTGCTAACAAACACATGGATGGATTGTTACTGTGAAACACTACTAGGAAGTTGGCATCACTGATTCTGTTGCCACACGCAGATCCTCTCCCTGACTCTCCTTCGGGGAGATATTTAGGTTTCAACTACAAAATATGGCTTCCTGATCAACTTCGGCGTCAGGCTGCAGTTGTCAACCGAGCAGATGATCGTCTCACCTGTCAACTGTTATAAACAGAGTGCGACGCTCGGAATCTGTTGTTTATAATCGTCGTCGCTCGTTGTGTTAGCGACGCCAAAGTTGAACAGGAGGCGGGCCAGCTTCTTTCGCAGTGCTATAGTCTTGTTCTATTTAAGCTGCACGTCAACGCATGTCCACGTATGAATGAGTAGCTTCAGCTACAGCATCCTTGTGACTGTCGCGTAGCTGTATAACATCATAGTGAGGCTCTTGGCCCGGTCTCTGTATGTTCTGGGTGACGTAGTCATGAGGCGGCGAAGTCTGAGCTTTGTCGGACGTCTCACGATCTCTGCCACAGCATCACAACACCGTTTTTTCTCAATCAATCAATCAATCTCGTTTATTTCAGACAATAACGTCCCTCCCACCATAGACTGCTGAACCTCCTTCACGAACTCTTTACTGTATTTCGGACTTTTCACGCTCATCGATAGTTTTATTTTCTCTTATTAGTATTTCTTGAAGTTTCTGATTTCGTGTGTTCGACTAACTCATCAGTTTTCTGATTGTACGTTTAAATATTTGCATATTGTATCGTATGATATGTACCATTACGATAAAAATATGTAAACTGTAAAAGATGCTAATAATATCAAACAAGCAAATAGGTCGCCTCCTTGTTTGTGATCAATGCAAATGTTACTTTTATTTCACAGTGGTAATTTTATGCCAAAAAGTTGAGCAACGTCGAAGGCGGAACTGATAAAAACATTGGCTTTCGTCGTATTTATAAAGTTCAACACTACAGTGAAAGTTTAAACAAAAAAACTTAGCTATCGCTAACAGGTCGCGCATCTGCACCATAAGAAACAGCAACGCAACTCCGGTCTCATTTAAGGGCCGCGCTCGGACTGATCCACAGGAACTGCCATGTGAAGTGTGAAATTCGGTATTTGCAAGAAGCTCAGCTGTCGCAAAAAGGCCACGCGTCGCTTCATATTCTTGAAAAGTTTGTTAAGTTGCTCAAGTTCATGCAAAATTACAACGGTGAGAGCATGTGTAAGTTCTTGTTAGTATTTCATTGTAACTGTCTCTATATTGTACTATTTCTGCGATATTCAACGTCGTGGCGTGGGTTATGGGCCATTCAAAGTCAATAAAGATGACACCATTCGATAGATCGCATCAGTTCCTATTGGCATTCCTCAGTAACTGTGGCCCTGTCGCGCATCTTTTCCGAGATGCTAAACGTCGAATAATGCCATGCTCTTGTAATCTAGAATAGGGTCATTCACGGTCGTTGTAAATGGCATCATTCGATAGATCATACATTGGTGGATGACTGGCGTTTATAACTTAGGTGCTGAAAACAGTTGATAACCATTATTTTGGATTGTAAAAAAATTGAAAAGACTTAACAGAGAAACGAGTAAAAGTATACCCAAACTTTCCACATAGCCTAGACACTAATTATTAAACAAACATCAGCACTGGATAAAATTATAACAAAATGAAATGTATCTTAAAAAAGAAACAATCTACTCTAAAAATCGAATTATTACTGCTTTCTTAAGCGGCTCTGTCCAGAAGTGTGAGTTTCGGTTCCTATGTTACCATAAGTTTACAACGGAGCAACCATCGGACAAACAAGTAGTGAGCTGCAATTAGATGTCTGTCATCTCAATCAGTGGTGGCGCCATCTGGTGAACGCTTACGAGGTAGAGGCAGGTATGGTGTAACTTGCAGGTAAAATGTGTGATCCATACCTGAGCGCCTTGAGTGCGAGCCTGCAATAAAGGCGCTACAAAAATCCACTTATTTAAAAACAAAGATTAAATTATACACTTAAAGAGTTTTCTGGCTCTTGTTGGTACTACGTATCACGGAGCTATACTTAATATCGGTTATAATTTGGCTTAACACTTTCCTTATTCTTCTAATTATATATGTTAAATAAGTATGAAAAGTCCAACCTGCGACAGTGTTTATGGAAGTAGACAAGTATAGCGATGACACAGACAGTGACGCAAAGTGCAGCAGCACTGGCCGCTATTCCAATAATTAGGCCTGAAATATAAATACACAAAGTTCTCATTAAATCATGTTGCAAAACGCTCTTAAACGTAAGTTTCAACGTTGAAGGTTTCGCTTAATAACTGGCATTTGACTTGACTGTCCAGCTTCTACGTTGAACTTTTGAATATATTGCAATACTCTCTGCAGCTTAATAAGATAAACTAAAACCTCTGACTTCGTGTTTTTATTGAAAAAAAATCTAAGATTTGCGTTGTAAACGTTTTTAGTCAAATATAGTCATATGATACATATGGAAATATACATGTTGTAGGCTTGTAGGCTGCTACTTGTCATCAGAAGTTGCATGTGTTGTTTAAGAGTATTCTAGTTTTATTCATTAATAAAGACCCGTGTTTAAAGTAATGTTACATTTTATGTAAAATTCAATTAAAAGTAGCCTATAAAAATAAATAATTATTTGCTCCATGTTTGTTGAATGTGGATCATAATGGCTGAAAATACCAGTAATTTGATCAGGACATGCTGGTGTTGTACACTGGCCAGTGTCAGCTAACGTAGTCGCCGCTGCAACATCATCAGCAGTACGGCTATAAGGTGCTGCTGAAGCTGTGGTCGTAGTCACTCGTGGTCTTGTGTAATCTAAATGCAAAAGCAATAAGCAGTGCTGATCACGATTCACGACAAACCTCGCCCCGCTTGCTGTATCGACACTCGCGTGAATGTCATTGCACTGACCTGCTCGTTTTGCTAGTTTTGGTATTTTGGCCCAAATTGGCGCGCGCTTTCTCGACATTCGGGTGGCGTAGCCTAGTTATTCATTCCACCGATAAGTGTCACTACTTGCCACGGTCCGGCGGGACTCTGTTTACAACACCTGACGGTCGCATCGTTGACAACACGCGACGAAGCGAGATGTTGGTCGAAAATAGCGATTTTTTCATGCCGAACGGGGACCCCCCTAACGGGGGCGTCGAATGAAGGTGTGGACCGCACCTTCATTCGACGCCCCCGTTAGGGGGGTCCCCGTCGGAATATTGCTATAAGGTCTGATATAGAAAAACTAGAATGGTGTGGCTATCCGGCGGTGAAAAAAAGTTTGAGGATTTTGAGCAAGACGGACAGACGGACAGACACCGCGCGACGGCATATGCCATGCTTATGCATAGCGCCGCGCGGCAAAATTATTGACCTTGAACTACCATGAAAGGTCGTACTAACGGCTTAAAAGTTGACCGAGTTGGTTATGGGACAGAGTGGAGTGGGTGTGATACATACGCTGTTGTGTTTCCGCTTAGATAAGTAATTAATTAATTAATTTAACATATAATGTATCGTTACGCATGCGCTGCCATGCGTTTTGTCGGCAAGCAGCTGGATGTTCTATTTACTGTTTGGCTGCGTGCCGTAGACCAGGCTAGCTCGAGGCTAAAGGCCCGTTTATAGCGACGCAACTCAACTCGACGTCGAGTGGAGTTGAGTTGCGTCGCTATAGACACCCTCACCGACGCAACTCAACTGTCGCCGACGATCGGCAATGCAAATGACCCAGTTGAACAGCGTACAGCCAATCAGCGCGAAGCAGGTCAGTCGTGTTTTTGTTTTTGCTTTTTTACACGGTCGCTGAAGGTTTTGATCGATATGTCATATAAACAGGCATGTTTTTTTCCATAATTTCATTAACTTTTCTTCAAATTCTTTACTCCAAAATTCCATCTCCCGGCAAACTCGTCAAAACACGTCATATATGACGTCATGACCTACAAACTGAGTCAACTTGGTCACGACGTTCAGAACTGATCGGTGACAGTTGTTCACGCTGTGAACGTGTCGACACCTTGACGTCGACTTGAGTTGAGTTGAGTTGCGTCTGCGTCGCTATAGACACTTCGCCGACGCAACTCAACTTAACTCAACTCGACGTCGAGTTGAGTTGTGTCGCTGTAAACGGGCCTTTAGGCTACCGGTCAGTTTTTAAGCGCACGTGTATCGTGGTGTTTAATTATTGTTAACGACGAAAACTGCACTCAAAGCCGGACAGCATGACTAAATAGCCTACGTCAACTAAAAATTAAATAAAATAAAAACACAAAATCATTTCATTTTAAGTTTTTTCCAACACATGTACACTCATTAATAAATGGGACTGTAACTGAACGTCGCGAAATTACTGCAATTAGTCCTCCATTCTGTACGTACATGCAGTTAACTAGCATTAATATCAATAAAAATGCAAATAAGCATATGACTGTTACAAACTTTGACAGACATATCTCTGTCTGTCGTTGCATTTCACCGGAATCCAGTAGTTATCCTGTGAAACTAGAACACAATCGCCGGTAGTAATTAGCTGTAGATGGCAAAGTGTCCAGTGGCTGTACTGCACTTCTATCTCATTACCGTCTGCGCAATGAACGATGAATACGAGTCACTACTAGAGATGTACGATGAAATATTTCACTTTGAAATATTTATAAATTTCATGAAAATTTTGAAATATTTCAAGACCCATTTTTTAAAATATTTCATGAAACTTTTAATTTTCAATATTAAGTGACTTAAAACTTTTAAAAACATGATTAAAGTATATCAAGTTAGTAGGAGATACATAATACTATTCATGCATAACAACAAATACTTACCTTTAACTGGCTTACTTACTTTGTTGCAGTGAACTATACATAATACATAAGCCTGCATAGTCCTTCATCCGGCAAAATATTTCGATATCTATGGTGTGAAATGACTTAAACAAGCAAACCAAGCAAGTAGGCCTGCAGATAGGCTTAGGGAGCTGCAGTATGCATAAATGAAAAACAAATGTTAAACGGGTGAGTGTAAAGCCGGAAAATAGCGTGAATTTTTTAAATATTTCATGAAATATTTCATGGAATATTTCTGAAATATGTTATGAAATTTTACATCACTAGTTACTGCACATGTCACAGTATCTAAGTAGCATCTTTGAATAATGTAAAGCGATATAAAAAAAAACTTTTCCATAGGTCCTACTCAAGCATGCCGTCCACTTGGTTAAAACATCGCATTAATAGCTGGCACTATGCTGCTTGTTTATATCGTTGCGTTGTGTTGATAGCGCAGCGCAGCATAAACAGACCTACCTTGAGTGTGGCCGTTATCGAACAGAGTCTAGGCTTAAGGATCAACATAATTTTAGCTTAGCATTTTGCGAATGATGTTACGTGATGGAGTAGACTCAACAGAGCGCTGGCCGATGCAACATGACAAGTCACTACGTATTGTCTTTCAAACTGGTAAGTAAGTAAGTAAGTAAGTAAGTAATTCTTTATTACAACTTCGACAGACGCAAAGTCTCAATAGTATATCAACACAACATACAGTTAATTTATGTTATACAAGCCTGCACTAACTCACTACACACAACTTGTGACACAAGACCTATCAAGGCCTATCTGCTTCTGTTTTACAAGTACTGCATATGCATGCATCTACGCCTCCGTTGCATTGATTTAATTTAGTATACTGAGACGTCATTATGGCATGATTGTATTCTATTGCATTGTACGTAGGCCTACGCGTGGCGTTTGATAACCTAAAGTTCTGCAACATAGGACAGCTTTTCTTCTGCAAATGATGGCAAATGAAGTAGCGTTAATAGTTACGATCTTATCGAAAAACAATGAAATCACCCCGCTCGGGGTGGGGCATCTCTCCCGCGCAGCGCACTGGCCGAAATTCAATATTTCGCTTCCTAGAAGTTTTATCCTCCGACCCATAGTTTCATCGACCTCGGCCCAGCGGTCTCGGAGCTTGACAATGTTGACACCGCACGGACGGACGGACGGACATATGACCGGCTTACAAGTCATCTCGGGACAGTTGACTAAAAACCATTCGTTATTATGATAACATATTTAAATGTTTAGCCAATCTCAATACCAGTATTTTTACTTTCATAACTCATTATTCACGTACTATACGGAGATAAATAAATATCACCTTCATCAGTTGTTTTCCACCACGAGCTTATTAGTCCAATCCAGTACGAGCGGCCAGTACCAGAAGCACTTAACCAATCGGTTAGTTGTCTGTTGTCTGACGGACGTCCAATATCGGCGAACACAGCCAACGATCCACCATGAGACAAACAGTCGTTACTTGCACTGAACCACGAACCCAAGTTGTGCAACTTTCTGTAGCACTTCGAGTTCATCGACAAGTCTCCAGCAGCACAACTTGCACCTACATTGTTATTGCAGCAAAAACAGGGACAGGGTGTAAATTGTTATTTAAAAATCATGGATAATCTCACACAAGGCTCTGCAGAGGCCAATTAACGTCTTGGCAATAAGACATGCCACTGCAGTATTACATCATCGCTACAAAAGACATCTATGACTTGGTCTGCAGGTTATCACTTATCTGACAGGACAATTAAAGAATAAATAACAAAAAATGATGTTACGTCGCAACATATCGTCAAACCCCAAGATGCTGCTAACTCACTGATTAACTGCTGTTTGTTTAATGATATTGTAGTCCAGTGTAGACACTGTTAACTGTCTTACTGCATGGTGCATGCACGTCTGTTGGGTGCTTCAGTAAACTAGATTGAATTGGATTGGAGCTACGTTATGATTAGTTAATGGGTTAATAGAGATTAGAGACGAATATGCCTCGTCGTGGAGATGTAGCATTCTTCAAACTAAACCTGTTATCGACGCGTTGACGCGTAACGATTTTCACACAACAAAGCTAGCGACACTTCGAATATTTCATCATTTTTGTGTTGGACTTGAAATACCGACAAATATTGTCATAATGTTGCGATGCCTTCTTGGCGTAACAGTGAATGAACGAATGAATGATTAGGCTTGCGGTGTGACGCAACGACAGGTGCTCGACTATTATATCAACCAATCACATTGCTTGCTGCCTGCATGACGGAAGTTAAGTGTGCGATGCGCGTTGCAGTTTGGAATTCCCTCCGAAGTTCACGGCGTGGTCGCGAACAATCGATGGAACTGATAGGCCTATAGGCGTTGTCCTTTCTTAGCTGCCTCGACCGCCTGCCGTGCACTGCCATCCAGGGTCAAGAAATGCAGCACTGTAACAACTAACTCGCCGCGTAACCAAACACGTCGATCATTCTATGGTGAATTTTTTCCACACGTCTCAGGTCCCACGAAGCAAGTAGCTAGATAGCTTCAAAATACATATAATTGCAACTAAAAATTGTCATTGTCGATTATATTTTATATACATGGTGACACAGTTAGGCCTGAGCCACAAGTCGGTAAAACCGACCAATACGAGTTTCAGTTTCCACAAGCGGTTACGTCGAAGCAGTGGTACCAGACATGAAGAAGAAAGTGAAGCTACATCGAACAATGTTTAACAAATGACATGGGTAATCTCTGAACACAGCCAGACAGCGAGAGTTTCTCTGTACTGTACCGCTGCCAAAGCAAAGCAAAGCAAGCGTTTATTGAAGTAGTAGCTAAAATGACTGAATAGTAAAATAAAATAGATAAAAATAACATGGCATAAAAGATAGCATCCAGAAAGAGCAAAAACATCAACTTTGTAATGCCACGCCTATAGCGCCGCGTTGTTTATGTAGCCTATTCGTTGTGTTCACAAAAGTAAGTAAGTAAGTAAAACATCAATTTATATAGCGCATCGTCGCAAATGCCTTCGATGCACTGTGTACACTAGTACTCTGAGAAAAGAAATGTTTTAGTGATCGTCCAAAACAGCAGCAGTATATGACGAAAGCGTAGTAAATTGTATTCGATTTGTTTCGTTTGACAATAGCTATAAGTAAATAGTACTTTTTTTCATTTGTAACTAATAATATTGATTTCTGTCAATCAAGCTTTACATACACTAACCAATAAAAAGATTAACTAGTCGTTTTCTTTTGTGTCTCAACTTCTTGCTGGGCTTATTTAGCAATCATTACTGAACTAATGTCATAGTACACAGTGTTCGCCGAGGCCGATGGCGGCCATTTTTAAAAATGGCCGCCATCTACTCATGCACGACTTGACTTCAGGCAGACAAGGTGATTATGGTAAGTGGGCCCCTGGGCTATCCAGCGCATCTTGTCTGCCTTCCCCCAGGTGTGTAGCAGGGTCTATAGCTGGCTCATGGTCCATAATATTCGTTTGTCCGTTTGTCCGTAACACCTGTTTCGAAACGGTTAGCGTTTCATTAAACTGTTTTCACCACCGCGACGGCAGTATTATACACATGTTTCAGGGTATAAAAATTTGCCATGTTCAGCCAACGTCTGACTCTATCTCGAAAACTATACAAGATACGGACATTATTACTGTACAACATTAACAGTAAGTCATATAATTATGATCTATTGAACTGTGCTATTGACGTCATCTTGAGTGACCTTTCATTAAAAGTCGTTATTTTTATTAAAAACCTTGTCGGAGCAAATATCTCGGAAAATGCGGCATAGGCATATAATCACTTACGAAGCAAAATACAACGAAAGGCTATTATTTCTACTGCTGAGTTCGAAGTGCACGAATGTTGAAAAGATTATTCGCGGTCATGTAAATTTGTAATTAAAGGGTTCCGTGAAAGAACATCGACGTGCCCAGGACAGTCGCCCGATCTTAACTGAAAGTGTTCGACAAACACTAACAAGAGCTCAGCTAGTGCTGAGGTGGCCGACCGGAACGTGACGTGGTACGTTTTGTAAAACCCCCATTATGCATGACACATGACGTGGTACGCTTTGTAAAAACCCCCTCAGTGGGGGGATTCGGACCTCCGTCTAACACATGGTCACTGTTGTCCAGGGCAAGGTGTGTGCCAAAAATCATCCCGATCGCTTAAGCCGTTTGGCCACAATACACCAACGTTACAGACGGACGGACGGATTTCCTATGGCATAGGCCTGGACCTAACGGTCGGCCAAAAACATAACTGCAAAGTAACGCAAACAACATTACCCCTATCGCTCAGCTAAAGCGTACACTTCGAAGGATATAGGAAACACCTTCATGTAAATTACATCATATCACATCATATTCCACGACGACTACGGACCGTTCTAAAAGTCACAAAATATTAACAGGCTTGAATCATTGTTTCTTTTAAAATTTAAACTTACTTCTAATCATGAGTCACCCTCCAGTTGCGTGCGGGATGCGTTTGTTTAACTATTGACACAGCGCTGTAGGTTTGAAATATGCACAGCATAAAATAGAAATACAATCAGTTAAAGGAAGACAATCATAAGACAACGATACCTCGGTGCAGCTGACAGATGTACGAGCTCGTCTCGTTGTTCCACTGTCTTGCAGAGAACACAAACTGTCTACGTCCGGCGTCATATACAATGACCGCATGACGTGCCATAGGATTAGTCTCATCTCTCACTTCACCGCCAACTGACAGTCACATTAGCGTTCATTACTTTTGGACTATTATTATTACTATTCGCTGTTATTAGTACTATCTTACATTCTTTAATTTGCCGCGTCCTGCTACTGCTGCTGCTGCTACTGCGTAACGCCTCAGATCTCAGAAACTGCACATCGTACTTTGGGGCTTGTATGTGGGTTTGGTACTGCAGACCTCCAATAGGTGCCCATTTCCACCCCACCGCTCAACCCCCACCCGTTCGCACTCGTCTTGTTATTATTATTATTACTATTAATAATATTTATATTACCTCGCGCTGGCAACAGTCGTCAAGGTTTTTCAATCGCCTAATTAACTTTGTAACAATGTTTGGTACCATGTAACAGTACGGAAAAACGGTTATCGTCAAGAAACTTTCAAATAGAGGGGTAATGGCTCTGATTATACCGTTCAATTCGTCAGATGGCATCAGCCCGCAATTGGGCGCGTTGCGAGGTTTGATGTGTCTGACACTGTCTCAGTTGTCTGTATTAGTTTTATTAGTATTACGGGCACGCTATACTCGAAGAGTGCAACTATGCCCATTGCTTGCAGTTTAGCTCCGTAGATGCTTGGTCACAGACTACAGGGGAGAATCGTGGCTTGACAGATCGAAATGCCAACTGCCATGGGGGTTGGTCTGGTGCAAGCCACGCGCAGATGTTGGTGTCATTTTGTGTGGCTCATCGAGTTACGCTAGCTTATCAAAACTGGTGACCTTCGAACGACCTTGGAAACCCGAGTATGACTCTGACAGTTTAATGTTGGTTCGACTGTTAAATGAATTTTACGGGTAGAACAGTGGAACTGGTTCTTGGAACAAAGACTCTCTCGACCATTCACATTTCAGTAAAGGTGGTCCGCCCCAAAGGTATATTTCCCTCTAGAATTTTACCTTAAACTCCGGACTTGAAGCTTTTTCGTATTCGTTACAACACAGGTTCTGCAGGCTAAGTTTTAAGAAGCTTTACAGAATAGGCCTACAGATGAATGTTATTACACTGTGGCATCTGAATTCAAGGTCATTCGCTATCACAATACATTTGTTTACTAGGGCATTATCAGCAAAAAGCACCGTTGATGACGTTGAGTGACCTTTGAAGCTTTGGGGTCATTCCTTGAGTAATATTTTATATGTACACACTGTACATATATTTAATCGTGTTTTTTCATCGCATAAAATCGACGAATAAAACAAGGGTATCAGTTCAAGGAACAAGGCTCAGTAGCCTATTATCTATTTTTCGATGACAGTGACATCGCTGAAGAAGATAGGTCTAAACAGCAATTGCAATATACGGTGTAAGCATTGAATAACTAGAATCGTTGAGTCCGGCCGCGACGCCGCAGGTACGGCGAAACAAACTCTCCCAAAATACTCACAGCCATGGTGGTTCGCACTGCAAGACGATATCTCCAGAAAACGTTTTGGTTTATTGACAATCACACACAGACACGTTGAAAACAATACCATTTTTCGATATCACGGCTGGTAACGAGTGAAATTTTGAATTTTGCTGATATTCGCAAATACAAAGAAGCACACAAACTTGCGAGTGAAGAGCCGTCTATCCACTGAAAGCTACTAAGACCAGTAGCGTTGACAGTTACACCGATCCAAAAGCCGGCAGTTCCCAGCAAGTTACTCGTGCCGTTATTGTCAGCAGACTCGGAGCGAAACAGTTGCAGCATGTACTGGAGGTCGCTGTTAGTGATGCGCGGCAGGAAAGAATCTCGTTGTTGACAAGCCGCTTGAGCTTCATACCGAGTCAGCTGTGAACCGTCGGTCCAGAGACAAATGCTGACGTCCTCGTAACATCGGCTGAACTCCCGACACATCACTTGAGATACTAAAACTGACAGCCGACATAATGGCATCTTAAATGTTCTCAACTCTCGTATGGTTTATGGGAGGGGGAAGTTAAAAAGATCCAACACTCTCATTCAACACTCTCGTTTATATACTCCCAGTATTTTTATATGGAGCCGAAACGTGGTCCATAACCAAAGCTATAGATAAGAGAATTGATGCTTTTGACCAATGGTGTCTTCGGCGTATCCTGAACATTACCTGGTCGGAGTGTGTAACGAATTTCGAAGTCCGTCGGCGTACTGGCCAGCCACTGCTATCAGATACTGTGCGG
>Ga0209149_1000538_pt1 | contig 16099 bp, 7 predicted proteins | sample WorMetTyACAVOLI2_FD_187423 | JGI IMG/M metagenome (GOLD analysis project Ga0209149, IMG submission 187423) | Marine gutless worms symbiont microbial communities from Max Planck institute for Marine Microbiology, Germany - Olavius algarvensis... ... | reverse complement strand
CTGGCTGCTCGTTTCACAGAATCGTCATGTGACAGCACTGCCGTGTTGTCATCGCATTCGTCATCGACATCGAAGTCACTGTCGCTGTCTTCATCTGTCGACATCTGGTCACTGCCTCGACGTTTACGCACAGAGTCCTGTAATTTAACAAAACAACAACTTAGTCAAAGACAACAAGTCCAGACTGACTCATTTAGCCAGTTACCAGACATCACTCACACAGTATACAACACATCCACTATACTGTCATTACATCAGCTTAACTATTTCCATCACTTTTTTGATGCACATATTTTCAATTTCTACCCCCTCCCCCCAATAGTAACCAGGAGTACTATTTTGGGGCATGTCACACGTGGGTCTGTGAGTCTGTCTTTCCCTCAAAATTGTCAAATTTACTTCAAGTAAAGGTGAAAATGTTCCATAATGGTCCTCTATTGCCTCATTACATTTTGGAGGTTCAAAGGTAAAGTTCAAGGATGCAACAATGTTGAAATCGTTTGTGGCCATAACTCAACACAAGTCAAGTTACTTCAAGTTAGGACAAAAATGTTCCAATTCTGCGGGTGAGTACGCCTGCCGTGCCTTGCACTGCAGGTTTTCTCATTTGTCTTTTTCTCTTTTTCTTTTTTAGTCACTTTTACTCATTTACAATAACAGTCACACAACTCGATGATACATGGCCATCAACAAAATTCCCGATTTTCCCTGACCTCCTCAATTCCCAGACTTTCCAGGTCGGTGGGTATCGTGTGTCACCAGGAATACAAAATACAACATATGATGCTGTAAACACCTGACGATGAACTTAATGATAACTACAAGGACATAAAAAAACACTTAAATACAACACGTAACACTAGCCTCTACACTGTTCTCGTAGCCGGAATCGTGTTTTGGAATGTGAATCACCCGACGGATTCCCTCGATGATTGCAAGATAAGAGAAGCGCAGCTGGTCAAACGTCTGGACGAGACCCATCCGGTATCGGCGCATATCCATCAGTGTATCAAGTACACGAATGTCCGACGCAGACCTGTACTTTTCTACCTGCAGCAGCACAGTGGTCCTGCCATGTCACACAGTGATGCTTTCTAAATGCCAGTGCATCCCGATTCAAGATTCGAAACAGTTCATTCCGATTCCGGACTCAAACTAATTGGTCGGTTCGTTTTGGACTAATCAATCTGAATCAATATGTTTCGGGATTGATTCAATATGTTTCGGGAAAATAATGGCTACTAGATTCATCTGCTGCATTCGGCCATGTCTGGCAGTTCGCTGTTATATCTGACAGCACAGATGACGTCTTGTGGTGATGGTATGGACTATACATGACTGCAACTGATACAGGCCTAGTAGACTAGCAGTACTCACTACTCAGTAATCACTGCTCAGTGTTCATTTGCGCTCAGTATTCAGTGCTTATCCTTTACAGCTATTCGAAAGTTCAAAATTTTAAATGCCATACAGCAAAGAAAATAGAGAACTGAATCGAATCAAAAAATCGATTTACACCATGTCCACATAAAAAGTGCCACTAATTTTTTCACAATAACTTTTACAAATATGCACGGATTTTTATGATTTTTGGTACACAACTTTGCAAATAAATACTTATCATACTGGTAAATTTACTACGTTGCGTGCCATGTACATCCCTTACCTGGTGACGTAATGTTGACGTCACTGAAATCATGCCGTTCATCGTGCACGTGACACTGTCACCATGCTGCATGAGAGACGCCAAGAGTTTATCCCTCCAGAGACGTGGCCATCCAATTCGCCAGATTTAAATCTGGTGGACTAGAATATGTGGAGTATTCTTCAAGAGAGGGTCTACTGTTCGCAGATCCATGATGTGAAGGAGTTGAAAGAACGTCTGCTGAGCGAATGGAGGCCGCTGGACCACACCATCATTGCGGCAACAATTGCACAGTGGTGTAGTCGTTATAATGCATGCATGTTTGCGTGAATGGTGGGCATTTTGAACATAAATTTTGAGCCTCTGACTTTCTGTTATGTTTTGTTTGTTTCATCAATACTGGTTTCCCTAAATGTGATTGACACAAACATGTGCAAAGTGCTAATATTGTGTGAAATGTGTTACTTTTGTGTCTGAGACATTCACATGTGATGGTAGCAACATAACGAATGTATGGCAAGAAATTCTTCCCTTGTGAAGTCGTGCACGAAAGATTATGAAAATCTGTTAATATCTGTAAAAGTTATGGCGAAAAAATCAGTGGAACCTTTTTATGTGGATACGGTGTATTTATGGGAACTGAATTGAGATATTTTTCCTAAATAAAATGCTCTACTAAACAGCACGTGTAATTTTTACATTTGGCAGCAGCACTTAACAAAATCTCATGCACAATTGGTTGGTTGCATGGCACAGCGGCAGAATGTTGGTCTTTGACCGGTTAACTTTCCCTGTCCTGCGCTCGACCTGCAGATGACAGGTGACCACTTACATGGGTAATCCGGACGCTGTAGGTCAGCCAACCAGGCCGACTCAGCCTTTCATCCTTTTGGGGTGGATAAATGAGTATTAGGCTACAATAAGACGTCTGCAACCTAAGTCTGAGGATACGTCATCTGGTGAACGCTTACGAGGTAAAAGCAGGCATTGGTGTAACTGCAGGTAAAACTGCGTGATCCGTGCCTGAGCACCCTAAGTGTGACGTATACTACAAAATCAGTGCTATATAAATATTAAATACATTTACCTTTACTTTTACAACAGTAGCATCACAGACACAGTAGCTACACGGCCCGACTGACAAGTGGCAACAACTGTGGTGTCACAAAGCAGGCATGGCTAAAGTTTATTGAAAGAAAGTGCACAGCAAGTTTTCTTCAAATTGGTCAAATAATAGAAAAGCCTTAAAACTTAGGAAAACTGTTTATAAACAGACAGAAAAAAATACATCAAGTCAGGATCGACTCGTCGCTAATTACTCTCGAACAGATAACTTAATAAGTTAATGAATTAAAGTGACTTCTCACCAGAACCAGGCAGGCGTCGACAAGACAGAATGTGCCCGATCGACCAATACCAGCACTACAGTGTATCACAGGCGGCCCATAAACTGCTGTATCCAGAGCTCCAAAACCACGCACGGCCCATAAGAAGTCGAGGAAAGCACCGGGAGATGCTGGGACACCGAAGTCTGGCCATGCTGTGTAGTGAAACTGTATCACCTCACGTGTTTCAGAGCTCTACAGTATCACAAACTCACAGTTCAATAATAATGTCAAGAAGAAGCCTTCTATATATATATATACACTGACATATCTAAGTAATGATATTCAAAAACAAAAATAAACTGTAAATATACTACAGCTGTTATTTTTGTCCATCATTTCAGTGTTTTTGCATACATTGTGCAAGGTTGGTCTTCCGGACTTGTTTCCCATTCTAGACACCACTGCTTCCTGAATTATAAAAGAAGAAAGAACAAAATAAATATTTTAACTTTTAATGACTAATTTGATAAACTTTCACATTAAGGAACACAAAAATTTTCAGACATTTAACCACTTTGCAGCATTTCAGATCCAACTATAGACATAATGGTGATGCTCAATGTACCGCAGCGGATCCTCCATAAGCTCGGAGTGACAGTTCACCGGTGTCTCCAAGGCAGGGCTCCCCAGTACCTCGTGAACTGCTCCCACCCCACATCGGACGTTGCCAGTCGTCAGCGACTTCAATCTTCCAGGCGCCACCATCTCGTCGTACCACGACATCGTCGCAGCATGCTCGGCCGTTGGGCGTTCTCCGTCGCCGGTCCGATGGCCTGGAATGCGCTGCCTGACGACCTCCGAGACCAGTCACTCAGTGCCAACAATTTCAGGAAGACGCTAAAGACGCATCTGTTTCGGAATGCACTTGGACACTTAGCGCATTAGAGGCGTTGCATAATGCGCTATATAAATTTAAGACTTACTTACTTACTTACTTATAAGTGCGGCAGTTGCAAAGTTAAAATCAAGTTAGTCATCACCCAACTCATGGTAGTTTACTTACACCGAACTTAGTCAATGACGTGACAGACGAACACAGAAAGTCAGGAATATTTTCAGCAATGTTCAGCAATTAACAAAAACTTGCACAACATTTAGTTCCTTAATATTTTATTATAAATTTCTTTATTCATTGCTAACACTTACCACAAACACTCTTAACTGGGTAACAAATAAGAACTTGATCTGTAAAAACCAAAAACCCACTAGACCTGAGGGGTTTACAATGATGCTTCCACCAGGCCATCAAAATCTATCTTTGGCCTCATGTGACCTTGACCTTAACCTATCACCTGCTAACCTCCAAAGTTTCATGCCGTTGCCCCGTGGACCACTTGTGCCAACTGACATCAAACTCAATTCATTCATTTACAAGTATTCACAAGTTTGGTACCAGACGAACGGACGTATGGACAAACGGACGGACAGGTTGAGAACATAATGCCTCTGCCTCCCAATCTGGTTTAATGGAGGCATAAAAATCCTGCTTCAACAATCCCATAAGTTTCACTTTTGGAAGACTTTTGGCTCAACCTCAGCAAAGTAAACCAGTTATGTTAAGCAAAAAACCAAAGTAGTAGAAATAACTCAGCTACTCAATACTAGTTATCTAAAGTCTCTGGCAGCTGTAAATGCAATATCATTCGGTACCTCCGTATCGGTGATATAAAACATCCGAGCTGTGTAATGGACGTTTGATTCTTTCTCTTCAATGTACGTCACCCTCAGGCCAACATCTACAAACTCCATGTAATCGTCTCCTTCGTTCTCCCTGCCAGTCGGGTAGTACGGGTGACATTTCAGCTGACAACAATCAACAGCAGCAACAATTACAAGCGAAAATGACGATAATTCTGTTCTTCTTTTGTCTCTTAGTTGCACAGACTTAACCAAAGGATAAACCATTTGGTTTGGCTAACCATTTGGTTACTCACTGACCCGTTGCAAGAAGCCCTGACCGTCGGTTAAAGTTAACTTAACAATGACCAAGCTCCATCAGCCAGTTAACCACATGGTTAAGGTTGTAAGTACATGATGGCGGATGATTTTTCCATCGCATTTGATAAGTTTGATAAATTTTTTCCTGACCGGTGAGAATAAACTATTACCAGTAGCAAATCCGTTCAAAACTTACGATGAGATGACGTTTCGGGAACGCTATCGACTGCCAAAGAGCGTTGTGAAATGCTAATTGATGGATAAAGTGAACGTAAAACTACACTTGTTTATAAAATGCATTTCGTTTCTTTCATAAGTTTGTCTACAATGATATGAAAATGGTGTACCACCTTCATTAGTCTGGCCTTGTCACCTGTGGGCGTCTGCAAGTCTGCATAATTAGCTGCATAGCCCTGTTCAAATGCTGCAGCCTTCGCTCAGGGCCTAGTTGCTAATGTAAACATAAATAAACCTCTCAAGTCTGCGCGGTTGTCACGTGAGCGCAGCAACCAACCACGCGCTCCGTTTCTAGGTTAATATGTCGGTCACTGCATGAGGGACAGTTAACCAAATGGTCAGCTGACTGAGCTTCTTGCAACGCGACACCGACACCGAGTTAACCGCGCAGTCACAGTAAAACCGTCAGTTAGCTAACCGCATTGTCAACATTGAGTGTTCCTGCAACGCGCCCTTAGTCTTACTTGGTGGATAGTAAATTGGGGCAACTTTAAAAACTAAATATTTATTTAACTAAGTAAACAGCAAACTTGCAAACCATGTTAAGTTGCTCAATTTTTATCGCGCATCAGCACACTGACGCGCAATATTGATATAGCAATTCTGTCTGTCTGTCCGTCCGTCTGTCCACGACGTTCCGGGATTAGATGAAAACGGCTTAACATATTGTCACAGTTTTTTCACCATACAGTAGCCCAATCTTTCTAGTTTTATCAGTATCAAACATCTTCATGAAATTCTGACGGGGTCACCCCCTGCGGGGTGATAAATACTGGTGGGGTATAAACTTTTGCGATTTTCTACCAATAAGTCGCTATATCTCGCAGATGATACAAGATAGCACCATAGTTACTGTGGAAGGAGAATAGGAACTCTTATGCGATCTATTAAATGGTGCCATTTCCAATGACCTTGAACGAACTCTAACCCTGTTTTCAAGGTCACACAACTCTTTGGCGCTAGATATCTCACAAACGGCTACAGATACGGCCATAGTTACTATGGAAGGTGAATAGGAAATCACACCCAAGCTTTCAAATGGTACCACTTTCAATGACCTTGAGTGACCCTTAACTAAATTTCAAGGTCACAGTGTAATATTTAGGCCTATATATGCCCTCGACGTATTGTGTGTGCAGCTGATGCGCGATCTGTTTGCGATAGCTAAGTTATCTATATGTTTGTATAACAAATAAAACGGCTAACTGATTGGGTTCAATGTGCGAAACAAATGTTAACAAATAGCAGTAAATGTATAGAATACTGAAATATATTTACATCGACACAAATTACACTGTGGTCTGATTTATTACGTTGTAAATATACCAGTATATCAGGATGGTAACCATCAACCAAGTAATCTAATACCATTTAAACTAGTATGACATGACAAAGGATTTCAGACAAAGGCATGTTCCTCACGGTGAGCACTGCCCATTCCCTTTGTCACTGTTGAAAACATTACAATCCAGCCATCAAGGACCAGTGTACCTGCTTCTTGTTATCCATTACATTGCACAATGCATGAGACAATGAAATAGGTGTCAGTGGATTATTGACAAAATATGTCGACATTCATTAAACTATGCAAATTGCATATCCATTATAGTTTAAACAGGCAAGTATTGCAGAGAATGCAGCCTGTGCTACCTGTCCTTTTTCATAGATGCGATTTAGCATGATGACAGCTCGACTCTTCTGTTCCCAGACCATCAACCAAAAGTGACCGGCAGTGTTTGACACAGGACCCTAAAGTTCACACACACATAAATACACAAGTGCAGGCATTGGCACTCAACATCGTCAACATATCAGGCTTGTTAATGAGGCCCGAGAAAGACGAGGACGAGGCCATAGATTTTCTATGAGACTGTGTGAAAAACATATGAGGCTGAGGCCACAGTGTCTAGTGTATCATGCAACATATAAATAAATATATATCAGTATCATATCACATATCATGTATCATAAAACCAAAATTACTGCTTCGGCAACTGCTGAACTGGATCAAATGACTGTAGTGTTTCGGACCATTTACACATTTATTCGTTTGATGTATCACATAAAAATTTACTGAAGCCACGAGGCCAAAATACATGAGGGTGAGGCCAGTGTTTATCGAGGCCGAGAATGAGGCCAAGGCCACCAAATTTGGCCTCGAGGTCATATTGGCCACAAGCATCAAATCTGATTCAAATGCGATCTCCAATCATTTTCATTTCATTGGGCAAAAAGATAAATAAACATGTGGACAGACAGAGAGGTGAAATGTTAACGACAGCTGCCATCTGACTGTGGACAAGATATCATGACACGGGGGCTATAGTCCCACACACGTGCACCAACGAAGTTGACATTTGCCAATGGCAAGCCTACCTTCAGTCCCCTCCCTCGTGCCAAATTTAACTTCTGTGGGTGCATGGGTGTAAGTATCTGACCCTCAAAATCATCAAAACTTAGAATTTTGAATACAGATGTGAACATAAGGTGCGGATCGGTGGAACAGGATTCTAACAAAATTTGGTACATTGACTGACAATGGAAGGTACTATCTATATACAAAGAATGACCGCTAAAAGGGCGTGGTTTCAGCCATGTGGTCAGTTTTTAAAAAAAAATGAAAGTAAACATGAGTTTCTGTTACTTAAGGTCGTTTCTGTGCTGTCACCGTCAGGGTGTATGACGTAACTGCATCGATGGTAACGAGGCATTTTACAACAGAGCAAAAGCAGAAGCGTCCGACTGCACGTCATGACGGTACTGCACAACCTTGGACTCAGCATCCTTCGTGCACCATGCCGCTTTGACAGATAGAAATTTTACATCAAAATCACATCTTCCTATGAAATTTTCATGATTTTATTTAATTTTTTTGCCGATATTTATGTCTTGACAGTTTCTCAAAGTAAAGTATGTGCATGAAATAGGTGAGGTGGGAAAATAAAAACACCCGTCGATGGCCAATACACTCAGTAATAAGTGTGCCAAAAATTGTTGCAAACGGACAATTCTAGTTCAAGTTATCGCCGAAGACGTAGTCACATGTTTTTTGGAACACAGTGTGGAAACAGCATAACTACAAACGACTGAAATTAATGACAACAGACAGTAGTGTTCAAGTTGGCACGACCACATGACAGCCGTCGCGAGCGACTCGCTTGAGTGAACACACTGTAAGGGTGCATAACGTGCTCCAGGTTGTAACATGACAGCAGCATGCAATCAACGCGCACTGTCACACTGTCACACCGTCACACTCAGGCATCTAAACCGTGACACCACACACACTAGTAATACTCGTACGTGCCGTAGTAATAACAATAGCAGGACAATGTCTAATGTATGCGCAAAAACTGACGGGTCGCCAGCTTAATCCGTTGCCCAGAAACGTTAAAACACACAGTTGCGTGAAAGCAGTTTGACACTCATAGGCCTTCGACGTACAGTGTCTGACGTAAACTCACACTCTGAGTCGACTGGGTTAATAAAAACGAGAAAAAAATATAACTGCACAAAACCATACCAAAGTAAAATAAACCATATTACAACAAAAAAACGTCAAATCATCAGATGACTGCAATGCTGATTCAGCAGTTGTAAACGTTTAACAAATAAAATTACCACTTAACCTTAATGAGCACGTTAATGCCGCAGAGCAACGGGTCGTTAAACAGCAATACGGTGACTGGTACACTGGCCGTTGGTGGGTGGGCTGTTTATTTGGTACAGCGAAGAGGAGCCTGGGCAGGCTGCGGCCCCGCGCCGTCCCCTCATCGCTGCACCAAATGTAACAGCCCACCCATCAACGGCCAGTGTACCAATTTCGTATTACTCGACGCGGCACTATAACTGCCTTTGAAGTCTAAAGGGTTAACGTCAGCAGCAGATGAGTTGGAACTAACGTGACTATAGACACGTGACAAGGATCAGCAAGTCGTACTGTACGCTTCACGTCAGCAGTCATGCGACGTATTTACGTAGGACGAATTAAACACTACACAATGCCAACACACCCAACAACGCCGCCCGCCGTCACATCTATAGGCACTTCTCAGAACACACGCAGTGCTGACTGGCAAACGCTCACACCTTCAACTCTGTAAATCACATACAATCTAACGATTCCTATCGTCCAGCTGGTCACATACTGTTTCTATGCTTGACTTTCTAGTGTAACGTGAGCTGATTGATTCCAGTCTTCGTTCAAAAAACAATTTAATGACAGATGATGATGTGGCAGGCAGAAACAACATACAGGAAACTGTGTGAGGACTATGAATAAACATAAAGACACCGAATAAAGTGTCAGCCATGAGTGCCACGACGTACATTAACCCTTTATGACGAAGAGGTGATTACAGTGCCACATCGAATAATATGAAGTTGGTACGCCACAGCCTGCCCAGTCCCCTCCTCGCTGTACCAAATGTAACAGCCCAGCCATCAACGGCCAGTGTACAAATCACCGTACTGCTGTATGATAGTCCTCTGCTCTGCGGTTTTAATGTGCCCATAAAGGGTTAAATATTGTACATGTATGATCTGGGAGCCTTTTTGATCTGACCGTTCTCTAAAATATCTGGCTCATCTATCAATCATCAATCAACCAATCAGTCATCAGTCGTGTCGTCACGTGGTCAGTGACGTAATGAACGACTGGACAGATGAGTCTCGAGATGCTTTGAACGTTGTGAGTGATGACACGTCGCTCCTACTAGATGTCCATGGGTCTACTCAATGGATTGTACATCAGCTGGTAGACTGTTCCGTGCCGCTACCGACTGTTTTAACCCTTTAATGGTCACATTAAAACCAGAGCAACGAACCACCACCATACAGCAATACGGTGATTGGTACACTGGCTGCGGCCCCGCCCAGTCCCCTCCTCGCTGTACCAAATGTAACAGCCCACCCATCAACGGCCAGTGTACTACCAACTTTAAATTATTCGATGTGGCACTATATCACCTGTACACTATAAAGGGTTAATAGGGAGTTACGACGATGCAGCTGGTTCTCAACTGTGTGACTAGACTAGATTGACTACTGACCAGAAGTAGGACGGTTTGACGATGTAATACTTCTTTGTTACCTGAGCGATGTTGTAGTTGATTCAAGCCTTGATTGGTAGCTAGTGAAGCTGCTAAAATGGGCGAGAACCGTGTCCTACGATATTTGGGACATACCTTAAATTATAAGGCCATCGTCTGAAATTGGGCCAACAATCTTTACAGCCATGGGGGTAATAAATCATTTTGTGTGAACAAAGCATACAGCAGCACTGGTGTGCACTCATGACAGTTCAGCAGGGTTTGTCACAGTTATAACAGCCAGGCTGACAATGCTGACAGAAACCAGCCTCACCACGGACACCCCCAGAGAGCGACCAACAAATCCCAAATTGACAGATGTGGGTGAGGTCAAAAGTTCACGTTTCATGCTTTATCATTCTGATGTTACATGTTAGCCATTTTTCTTTTTTTTATTATTTCTATACTGACATGTTCACTGACATTGTATTGCATGTGCGTTTGTCACATTTTAAGTAAAGATTACTACTACTACTACTACTACTATTGATAACTGGGTTAAGTCAACCGCACGGGCACTGAGTGGCCTTGCCGCACCCATGCCACTCCTTCAGAATTATACAGCCGACCTAGTTCAAGCACGGTGGGTGAAAAATACGCAGCAATAACCGCCACACACACACTCACTGGCAGTCAGCGCCCCAAGCGAGGCACATCTGGTAACTGTGATGATCGCTGACAGCTTTAGACCACCAGTGCATCCCGTCGTTGGTGTTCAATGTACGTCCCAGCAACAGTAAGCAACCGCAGTAAATTCAGGGAAAAAACATCTGCCCAAGCAGACAGAAGCAGTGAAAACTAGGCCACGCGACAAATATTCAACAAGTAGCAAGAACCGACTAAACTACTGACGCCTGTCCGCCTAGATAAGTCCGCTGCTGCTGCTGCAGAGGTTAAGTCCAAACGTAAAATTTCAAAAATTTGGCAAAAATTTTAAAATAAAAATTTCGGAATTTTGTTCTAGTCTTTTTGCATATTGGCACAAAACAAGTGAGTGCGCTTCACTGCATGCGACATGACACGCGGACCTCGCTCAAACCTGCTCTTATCAGTTACTGCTGACGTCACGTCAGTGACACATTTGAACGTTGTGTCTCTTCTCTTCTCGACAGCTGTTAAACTGTCTGGCGCTGAGGCCGCCGATCGGGCCCAATGCGCTGCCCCTGATTAACCAAAAACCCAACGACAAAGGCGAAGGGCTACATCCTCCTTAAAAAGGGCCAAAGACAGTTAGCGAAAGGTTTTATCCTTCTTACATAAAGGAATAATAAATAACAACTCCTTTACATTGGAGTTAGTTATCAATTAAGAATATTATAACCAGTAAGAAGACAGACCGGTATTCTAAGATCCCGACGACTAAGTCGAAGGGTAAAAAAATGAGAAAAATTGACCCTGCTTAAGCAGGGTCAAAAATTACCACCAAATGGCGGTAACATGCAGGGCTTCCTCCGAACACCCTGAAATGCCACAAGTCATACTACTGCTTAAGATGCATTGTGACAGCACATTCTGGACAGAAACACAAGTAGCCAACCATTCATGACCCCTTGCGCTCCCAAGTCATGAACAGGATCCCCGGAAACGTAACGCCCCCATGAGCCGGGTGCTGAGGGCCGCTCCACTCATGCTCAATGAGCAGAGCAATATACTTACCAGCACAGATAAACCGACAACCAGCAAGGCCGACCCCCCAGACCGAGGCCCCCACCGCACCCAGGCAATTAAGGCGACCTTGTGTCCGGTGTTGCTTTAGCCCGCAATATGGAATCATCTCCACATTGAAGATTCCTGCGGTTTCCAGTGGCGCGACGTGGACGCTGTAATTCCGGAATTTCCTCTGGACTTGCATAACACAAGTGCAGAGTACTGTCGCCACCTTGAACGTTGTGTGTGGTCTTCCGTTGTTAATTAGTTACCGGTGGGCACGAGACAGGCGGACAGACAGACGCCACCTCCTAGCAGAGTGCCGAAGATAAAGACAAAACTACTTAAAGCAATCATTCCACGCCGAAGACAATATATCACGTGTCAGGTTCAGTACATCGTAAAACAGCCGGTGTGAAGGACAGCTATATTCTCCTGCAAAGCAACGGCCCGACAGGCGCATTACTGTTTTCACTTGCCATCAATTCGTTCACTTGTTGAAAAAAATACGTTTGAAACGTATTAACGCAACAATCCGTGTGCTAATTCGTTCCTTGTAGATATAGATTACCGTAATTTTGCTGTTTGTATTTAGCTGTGTGTATTCTTTTCCTGACTTTCCATGCTCTGTGTTGCTGCATTTTATGTGAAATAAAGTGTATATAATATTTAGGGAACACGTACCGGTAACGTAACATTTCACTTTTAATTCTTACTAAACTGTATGGCAATAATACGACGGGAACCCCACCAACGGGGGCGTCGAATGCAAGGGGGTACGAAAAAATCGCGACTCTCGGCCAATATCTCGCTTTATCTCGGAAATAATACAAGATAGCGCTATAGTAACAACGATAGACTGACAGTAAATCATATGTGGTCTATCAAATGGCGCCATTTTCAATGACCTTGAACGACCCCTAACACAGATTTCAAGGTCACGCCATTATTTGACGCTGAATGTTTCAGAAACGGTATGGGATACATCTTTACAATGGAATACTAATAGGGACTACGCACGCCCTAATCAAAGGTATCATTTCAAATGACCTTGAGTGACTTAGCGAAATATTCAATGACACTAAGCATCGCGCGGTCTCTCTGCGACAGCTGAGCTTCTTGTAGTACATGGCAGAATTACCTCACAACGCCGTTTCTCGTGTCTTGAAGGTTACGACGTTACATTAACATAAAACACGTGCGGACGTGCTCAGCGTGACAAATAACTCCGTCTTTTACAAGCACACATCAACTAAGGCTCCAATTTAGCTCACAAAGGTGGACCACGTCTCCGTGTCCAGTCCAGACGGAAAAATAAAAACATGCACATACATAATATCAACAGCTGGCGATGACTCACAGCAGGCCGGGGCGCTTCGTTCAGTTGCCGCCACATCCGCCCCTCCCCCCCCTCTGGCGTCAATGAAGAGACAGAACTGGCAGGCGTACAGACCGACGGACGGACAATATGCCAACGCGCACCCATACAGACGTCCTCCCACATGGACCTGAACATGTACTGACATCAATTACCACCACGACCGGCCGGATGCAGGTCTGAACTCAGCCGACTCTCGAAATTAGTCAGCCACAACGACGTACAAACGTCTTCCGATTACCAAAATGTACCTTCTCTTCGTACAAACTGCGGATGTCGGGTAGAACTTGGTGCATACACGACCATTCAAAAACCTCGAAATTGCCATAAATGACCAACAGCACAGGCATTCTAAACAGAGGGGAACAAGAACTTAGCTATCGCTAACAGATCGCGCGTCAGCAGCGCACACACTATGCTGAGGGAATCTATAAGCATAAATATTACACTGTGACCTTATATTTGAGGTCACTCAAGATCATTGAAAGTGGTATCATTTGAAACCTTGAGTACGGTTTCCTATTCGCCTTCCATAGTAACTATGGCTGTATCTTTAGCCATTTCGGAGATATTCAGTGTCAAAGAATGGCGTGACCTTGAAAACCAGGTTACAGGTCGTTCAAGGTCATTGAAAATGGCGCAGTTCGATAGACCATATGCGACTTTCTACTGGTCCGCCATTGTAAATACAGCTCTATCTTGTACCTGTACCATTTTCGAGTTAGGCCTATTTGACGTTGAATAATATCGTGACCTTGAAATCGGGGTTAGAAGTCACTCAAGGTCATTGAAATTGGTGCCATTCAAAAGCTTAGGTACGGTTTCCTATTCGCCTTCTATAGTAACTATGGCCGTATCTGTAGCCGTTTGTAAGATATTTAGCGCCAAAGAGTGGTGTGACTTTGAAAACAGGGTTAGGGTTCGTTCAAGGTCATTGGAAATGGCACCATTTGACAGATCGCATACAGTGTACGAGTTCCTATTCGAACTTCCATAGCAACTATCGCGATATCTTGTATCGTTTGCGAGATATAGCGACTTATTGGTAGAAAATCGCAAAATTTTTATACCCCACCTGTATTTAGGCTCCCGCAGGGGGAGACCCCGTCGGAATGCCGTGAAGATGTTTGATGCTGATAAAAACAGAATGATTGGGCTACCGTATGGTGAAAAAACTATGACGATATGTTAAGCCGTTTTCATCTGGTACCGGAACGTAACGGACGGACAGACAGACAGACGCGGACGGACAGATAGATTTTCTATATCAATATCGCGCGTCAGTATGCTGACGCACGATAAAAACTGACATTTCACCCGAAAATTCGTAACTTAATACATTATATAGCACCGAAGCTGTGCTGTTTTAGCGCTTTGACAGTGCGCTGAGTGTTAGGTAGGGAAACTGGGGCAGTAAACGCGGCTTTAACAATCGCCTAAGACTTTTCCATAGAGAGTGCTTTGGACGGCGCAGCCATACGAGCACAGACCTCGTTAGTAAACAAACAGGAACATATATAAGTGTCGTATTGTTAAGAACTAACTGCTAGGACACAGTTAATCAGTCACGAGACGAGACGGTTGCCGGGCAAGTAATCACACTATACAGTACATCTGCAGCTAGACCTAACCGAGATCTAGCACTAGCACAAGTGGGAGCCGTAACAGCGACGCATTTGAGCAGCCGCCTAACACACACAGACACACAAAGGTGCATTCTGCGTCGTTGTACACTAAGACCATTATTTATTATTACAATGAAATCGTACAACAATAAACAAGGCGTGTGGCTACCAGGTTCGGCCGATACGGTATGCCCCCACCCGCCTCTAATGACACAGGTACAGCATTTTGTTTCCCAAATTAAGAAGAGGCAAAGGTGAGACGTACAGACGATGTGAGCTTATGAAATTGACGTTGGAGGTCATGGCGCCTGTGGCTGATGAGACTCGTCGTCGTCTGAAGTTCGTAGGCCTTGCCATTCGGAAGATATGGCGCACGATGTGTGTCAGCATTAGTGGGTTTGGTTACCCTGGCCTGTGACCTTTTAACCTTGAAACTGGTATTCGAGTCGCATCTAAGGTGGGGAACATTCCTTCCAAATTTTGGCACGCTAGGCCTTTGGATTCTCGAATTATTCGCTATGTACGCGACAAACGGACAGACAGACAGACTGACGGACGGACGAAAGCAACGCTCATTGCCCCCTTCCCCACGGGCGACGGCATAAAAATGTTAAAAGCAATCAATCAATAAGCAGCTAAATACTGTACAATACAGCTGATTTCACTCCGAGACAACAAATTCGAGCATCCCTGACGACCAACAACATCTCTCATAAATATTGATTCCTGCATAAATTCTGCTGCATTAAAACGTTTGTTAGATAACTGAAAGACAATGCTGTCTGATTATATGATTAATATTAATCCATTAAAAAACCGACTTACTGAATCCAAAACGGGATACACATAGAAGAAAATTACTACCTAACGTAGTGTAGTACAAAGACAAAGAGACAACAGCACTAAGGCGCATTTGCAGCTTCTTCCCGATATTGCGCTAATAAATGTACTTAATAATAATAATAACAAGTGCGTCAGTAAAACTGACACAAACCCGCCATTCGCATTCCAAATAGCTTTTCCACGGGGCACAGATTTTGCAGGGTTTCTACAGGGAGGGTCAAAAAGTAGAGATTTCCGTTCGAATCGAATATCGAATCGAATCGGCGGATAGTCGTTTACAGCTTCAGTGTTAATTTTTTTTTTGATTG
>Ga0209149_1000537_pt1 | contig 16099 bp, 5 predicted proteins | sample WorMetTyACAVOLI2_FD_187423 | JGI IMG/M metagenome (GOLD analysis project Ga0209149, IMG submission 187423) | Marine gutless worms symbiont microbial communities from Max Planck institute for Marine Microbiology, Germany - Olavius algarvensis... ... | reverse complement strand
TAATTGCTGCAATGTACTAATGTCTCTACTGATTTCGTTTACGGCAGATGCCACAACCGGGTACTTTGACGATAACTAGGCGCAACATTAGAAGTCGACCGTCAGTGCCCGTACGGGACTAATTTTTTACATTAATAATACTAAATAGTGAATGCCAGTATGTGTGTTAACTGAAATAAATGCGAACATTTATGGATTCTGACGCAATTTATGTACAACAGCATCAGTGCAGACGTGCACCGTTAGACCGCTCTCGACTGTAATAACAACATATCATCACCACAGTCAACACAGCTACTGCACTTCACAACAATGAACAGTACACAATGCGACATTAATTGCACAACAATGTAGAGATTTTTCATAATCATCTCATCTCAGTGACAAATACACAACAACGACACAATGTACATGTAGTAGGCATTTAGACAGATGCCACATGTATTCCAAATGATTGTATTGTATTCCAAATGCATCACATGATGAAATAATTTTCAAGTAGTGACAAGCAGAGAAACGACCGACATGCAGTTCTGTTCAGTTTTGTACAAGAATTCAACACGTGTCTACAACAACTAGTCCTCGTCATTCCAACTTGCTTGCACAATTGCTGCCACCTTTTTCTCGTACTCTCGGCGGTTTTCCCGGTACAGCTGTGCAGCTTCGTTGTTTGCCGGACTGTTTGGGTTTGGATCGTGCAGAAGTGACTGAAACGACACAAATGTGGACTCATTACTCAAACATTCAAGCCCGAGATGTTTTGTCTTAATGAGCACCAATCCGTCAATGCACCAATCCGTCAATGTTGTCAGTGGCAGTGTCACTGACGAGCTGGGGCACTACGGCAACCACCCACATCCCCAGGTTGCGGATAGGGGAACGCCCTCGTGAATGGACAAAAGGGTAGCACCGGACAAAGAAGGTGCCCCGCAGACAAACAGTGCCTAGGAGAACGAAAACTCCAAACCGGTGCAGGTGGCGCTCACATAGCCTTTTCAGGCAAATCCACCTAGGAGAAGGTTAACTCTGAAATAACACCAACTTGCTGCCTTGCAAGTAGATGGTGGATCGTCAAAGGCTAGGCCATGGCCGATAACCATGGGTCAGGAAGGCAACAGAAAACCATCTGACTATTTTCTCGGCATGACCGAAAATGGCCTGAACCTGCCTGAAAAGGCAGAGCACAAGAGAGAGAATCCCTCAATGTCAACAGAAGTTTCAGAAACCACTGATCACTTTCAGTATTAAAACGGTTATATGGACAAACTAGAAGGGCACTCGGTTGAGCGCATTACCTCTGACAAAGGTCGTTATCAGACAGGTCAGTTAATATGTGTTTTTGTTGTGCTTGACCTTGACCTTTGACCTTGAGCTTCTACAGCTTACTCAGCTCTTCCCTGTCGCAGGCGCCATCTCTGCACCAAATTTCGTCAAAATCCGCCATAGTCAATCTGGGTAAGATATGGATACTGCATCCCAAATATGATCCATATCGCTCCCAAAATTAAACGCAGTCTTCCGTGATTCACAGGCTATTCATTCATGAAATTTCATTGAATCCGTCCATTACTTTTAGCGCTCTCCGCCTTGCAGGATCAGGACTCTCATCCGGATCCCGTTCAAAACGTAACCAAATCGTGCAGACCCCTGCAGCTATCGACCCATAAAATTTCATCAAAAGTCATGACTTCAGATATCCCACTAAAATTCAAAAAACGGTGTAAATCCAGTTCCAGGATCTGAACTCTGATCCGGATCCAGCTCAAAACCTAATCAGGTCCCTGCGGCTTTGTCACATTAAATTTCATCAAAATCTGTCCGTAACTTCTTCAGATATCCCGCTGAAATTCAACAAGAACTTAGCTATCGCAAACAGATCGCATGTCAGCTGCGCACACAATACCTCCTTGAATTCTAAGTTAAGAGTCACTCAAGGTCACTGGAAACGGGAACCATTGAATAGATATTACACGACTTACTAGTAGTCGAATTATTTGACATCGAATATTATCGTGACCTCGAAATGTAGATTAGAGGTCACTCAAGGTCATTGAAAATGGGGCGGTTCGACAAAGCATGTATGACTTTCTATTAGTCCGCCATTGTAACTATAGCTCTATCTTGTACCATTGGCGAGTTATTTGACGTTGAATAATATCGTGACCTTGAAATTGGGTTAGAGGTCACTCAAGGTCATTGAAACTGGTGCCATTAGAAAGCTTAGGTGTTGTTTCCTATTTGCCTTCTATTGTAACTATGGCCGTATCTGTAGCTGTTTGTGAGATATTTAGCGTCAAAGAGTGGTGTGACCTATAGGTATAGGGTTCGTAAAAGGTCATTGGAAATGTCACCATTTAACAGATCGCATACGAGTTCATATTCGCTTTCCATAGTAAGTATGGCGCTATCTTGTATCATCTGGGAGATACAGCGACTTATTGGTAGAAAATCACGAAATTTTTATACCCCACCTGTATTCAGCGCCCCTAGCAGGGTGACCCCGTCGGAATTTCGTGAAGATGTTTGATGCTGATAAAACCAGAATGATTGGTTGTTCAAGGTCATAAGGTCATATGGTGAAAAAAACTGTGATAAAACCGTTTTCATCTAATACCGGAACGTCACAGACGGACAGACAGACAAGATGGACAGAATTACTATATCAATATTGCACGTCAATGTGCTGAAGCGCGATAAAAATCCGGTGTAAATCTGGTTCCAGGATCCAAACTCTGATTCGGATCCGGCTCAAAACCTAACTAAATCGTCCAGACCCCCACAGCTATCCACGCATAAAATTTCATAACTTCTTCAGATATCCCACTAAAATTCAAAAATCCGGTGTAAATCCGGTTCCTGGATCTGGACTATGATCTGGATCCAGCTCAAAAGCTAATCAATTCGTCCAGGCCCCCGTGACTATCAATTCATAAAATTTCATCGAAATATGTCCATAACTTGTTGAGATATCCCGCTAAAATTCAAAAATCCAGTGTAAATCCAGTTTCTGGATCCAAACTATGATCTGGATCGGGCTCAAAAGTTAATCAGTACGTCCATGTCCCGACATCTGTCGACATGCAAAATTTCTTCCAAATCCATACACGCGTTTTTGAGTAATCTTGCTAACAGACAGACAGACAAACGCGGGCAAAGCATTTACCTCCTCCTTTGTCAGAGGTAAAAATATTTTACAGCCATTTTAACATTTAAAAAAGTAATACACACTTCTATTATTAAATATTCATGTGCTCTGTGATGGAGGCAAAAATATGAATTAACTATTAATAGATTAGTTAACCCTGCTGGTCAATGGCCACTAAACTGCTGTGCAAGAATAATGCACCAACGACTGAAACATTCTGAACATCTATGCACTACATAATGCAGTTACTGGGTGTCACCTGAATGGAAGTCAAAATTGCAGATACATCATACGTGGGACTCCATCTATTCTGCAGGATATCCAGACATATACTTCCATCAGCATATACTGCAACATTTGCAAATAAAACAATCTACAATAAATGATCAGCCTGTCGGTTGAAACAGTCTGCTGTGTTTTGACCTAATTAGTATAATTTGTGCAAATTTTCAAAATCCGCTCTGTAGCTTTGTAATCACATCATTCACACCAAGTTTCATGACAGACAACCTGACAGAGAAGAAATAATCTAAGTAAAAGTGGACGTACAACGACAACATTCGACGACGGCTCACGGTAGCTGACACGTGATCTGTCTGAACTTGATTGATTGAATTGCGTTTATTAATTTGTAGCTCCATATTAATAAACGCAATTCAATCAATCAAGTTCAACTGATGACTTACAAGGCCCCTCCATATGTGTCGTCAGGCAGCGCCATATAGATGTAACATAAAACCTTACAAGAACTTAGCTATCGCAAACAGATCGCATGTCAGCTGCGCACACAATACGTCGAAGGCATTTATAAGCCTAATTACCCTGTGACCTTGAAATCTAGGTAAACGGTCACTCCAGGTGACTGGAAACGGAACCAGTGGGTAGATCATACATGACTTAATATTAGTCGAGTTATTTGACGTTGAATATTATCATGACCTTAAAAGGTGGTTCGAGGTCACTCAAGATCATTGAAAATGGTACCATTTGAAAGCTTGGGTATGTTTTCTATTCACCTTCCGTAGTAACTATGGCCATATCTTTAGCCATTTTGGAGATATTCAGCACTAAAGAATGATCTGACCTTGAAATCTGGGTTTAGGGTGGTTCAAGGTCATTGAAAATGGCGCCGTTCGATAGACCATATGCGACTTTCTATTGGTCAGCCATTGTAACTATAGCTCTATCTTGTACCATTTTCGAGTTTTTTAACGTTAAATAATATCATGATCTTGAAATCTGGGTTAGAAGTCACTCAAGGTCATTGAAACTGGCGCCATTCAAAAGCTTGGGTGCGCTATACTATTCGACTTCTATAGTAACTATGGGCGTATCTGTAGCCGTTTGTGAGATATTTAGCGTCAAAGAGTGTTGTGACCTTGAAAACAGGGTTAGGGTTTGTTCAAGGTCATTGGAAATAGCACTATTTGATAGACCACATACAAGTTCCTATTCACCTTCCATAGTAACTATGGCGATATCTTGTATCGTCTACGAGATATAGCGACTTATTGGTAGAAAATCGCGAAATTTATATACCCCACCTGTATTTAGCAAGGGGTGACCCCATCGGAATTTCATGAACGCGTTAGATGCTGATAAAACTAGAATGACTGGGCTACCGTATGTTGAAAAAAGTATGACAATATGTCAAACCGTTTTCATCTGATACCGGAACGTGACGGACGTACAGACAGACAGACGGCCAGAATTGCTATATCAATATCGCGAGTCAGTGCTGATGCGCGATAGAAATGAGACGTAAAAGTACACAAACGTTACACAATTTGCACATTTTGTATAAATAGTGTAACTTACTGGTTTAACTGTCATCTATCAATATTGGAAAAGCTGTTCACATGCATTTGCCCAGTAAGATGTAGAAGTTATATTGCCAGATATCAGATATTACTAGGACTCATTATTTAACGAACAACGTTTTCATGGTAAGGTTGGACATTTTCCTCGGTGTTCTGTAGATTGCAGTTAGATATGCACTATCTGTAGATGTTATTTATTGATCTACTATCAACATAGCATAGGAAACTGATTCAACAATGCCATGCAAGTGACGTTGGGGATTAAGTTTATTTCCAGGATCCTACTTTTATGTCTCACAGATGTTTAGAGTTCAGAATGAAGTTCGCGTTATGGTGTATTGGTAAGCACTGATGCAAATTAAGCCAACTTCAGCAACATTGTGGCACGCTCCTAATTATGCATAATTCTATAGCATTTTCTAAACTTCTGGTGCATGGCACATAATTCTACAGGCCACAGAAAATCGTGGCGATAGTGACAGTCGTGCAACATTTCTTGACAACACTCATCACTTGGTTGCCTAGACCTTCTTGGCTCAAGTCATCCTCAAGCTGACGACTGCTGGAGCCACTGTGGATGATCCTTGTGCTGTTTTTATTTCCAGTCTCTTTTATTACTTACTTTATTCAGTTTTAATCCAGTCAAGTCTGTAACATTCTCCATCCATGCTCTCTGGTCTGCCTCTTCACCATGTACCACACACCGTGCATAATGCATGATGTCTTTCTCCAGGCTTTTATGCTTTTCAATGTATGACACCCTTCATATATACCTGATTCCACACCTCAAAAGCCTGTATCCTCTTCATGCTCAGATTACATAACAAACTATTCATAGCTACCACAACCACTTTTTCTCTGTCAATTCTATTTCTAAGGCTGTCATCACACTGCATCGCCTCTAATGAGTAGTGCCGACTGATCTAACATAGTGGAAAGTTGAAAACGATATCACTTGCAACAACGAAATGCCACTGACCTTAACAATGCACAGAGTTTTACCTGATGCCACGACTAACCAGCTAACTTTACATCCGACCCAGTCATATGTAGATTGTAAAATTTTTGTTCATGCAGCAAATTGATTCAATTGAATGATTTCTAGTGATGGATAATGGGAACCTCTAAACATGATTTATCAAATCTCGTCTTCAAATCTGGCACAACTATGGCTTCCAGGAAACATGTACAATGACGCCATTAATATGCACTGTAGTTTAGTGTAACATTTTCAACATGTTCTTTACATTATTTGACACAAGAAGCTCAGCTGATGCTTCGTGTCACTGAATATTTTGCTACGAGTAACTCGAAATGACACTGTTGAGTAGGGAGTGTGTAAGTCCCTATTAGTATTTCATTGAAACTATGTCTGTATGTGGTACCATTTCTAAGATATTCAGCATCAAAGAATGGCGTGACCTTGAAACTGGGGGTAGGGGTCGTTCAAGGTCATTGAATATGGCACCGTTCGATAATCATATACAACTTTCTATTGGTCGGCCATTGTAGGTATTAGCTGTATGTTGTACCATTTTCAAGTTATTCGGCGTTGAATAATCATGCCCTTGAAAAGGTCACTGAAGGTCTTTCAAACTGGTACTATTCGAAAGCTTGGGTTCGGTTTCCTATTCACCTTCCATAGTAACTATGGCCATATCTTTAACCATTTATGAGATATTCAGCGTCAAAGAATAGCATGACCTTGAAAACTGGGTTAAGCGTTGTTCAAGGTCATTAAAAATGGCGCCGTTCAACAGACCACATACGACTTTCTATTCGTCTGTCATTGTAATTATATCTTTATCTTGTACAGTTTTTGAGTTATTTGACGTTGAATAATATTGTGACCTTGAAATCTGGGTTAGAGGTCACTCAAGCTCATTCAAGCTGGTACCATTCAATAGCTTGGATGGGGTTTCCTATTCACCTTCCTCAGTAACTATGGCCATATCTTTAACCGTTATGAGATATTCAGCATCAAATTATTGCATGACCTTGAAAACTGGGTTAGGTCATTGAAAATGGTGCCATTCGACAGACCATTTACGACTTTCTATTGGTCCGCCATTGTAATATAACTCTATCTGGTACCGTTTTTAAGTTATTTGACGTTGGATGATATCATGACCTTGAAATTTAGGTTAAAGGTTACTCAAGATAATTCAAGCCGGTACCATTCGAAAGCTTGGGTGTGGTTTCCTATTTGCCTTCCATAGTAACTATGGCTCTATCTTGCATCATTTGCAAGATGAAGCGAGATATTGGTCAAAATCGTGATTTTTTTCATACCCCCTTGCATTCGACGCCCCCGTTAGGGAGGTCCCCATCGGAATACCGCCATCTCGTTTGGTATGGGAAAACTAGAATGGTGGGCTACCCAACAGTGAAAAAATATGAGAATATGTATAACCGTTTACACTCAATACCGGCATGTGACAGACAGACAGACAGACAAACGGACAGAGACATCTTGCCACGGCATAATCCGCACTATGCACACGCATCATCTGATAATAACCATGTAATGCATGACACAATTTGCTTCATTTACAAGTGGATCCAGATAATATGCTCCATAACTTACATGATGATAATACAAGCTTATAAAATACACAATCATAATGAAGCATTTGTATAGCACCATCGAGTCGAACGACGCAAACTTAGGGGACACCTATTTATGACGTCCACACAATTTCAGCACAATTTGATTCCCTTCTCTCCCTGTCCACATGCATCCACATTAGCCTAAACCCCCACTCACCCATTGTGGACGTCCACAAAATTTTAACTTCGTCAGGTAGAAAAAGTCGGCATTTATAAAAACTGAATCATCGATGCAGACCATGATATTTATGGAATAAATCTAGATTATGTTTTTTTACATTGTAAATTGTTTTCAAGATGTTATGTCTGCGATTTTTCTCGAACTGTCTCTTCCTACCACTGACTGACAGTTCATTGTCAAAATACTTTTTTGACCTGGTGCATTGCAAACTGCACTGAGACTACACATTGGTAAGTAATTAAGTCAGGCTAAACTACTGTGTGCCTGAAAGTCAGCTTAACTGGCTTAATCTGCTACACACTCCCAACTTTCTCACGCGTAAGAACACTCTGACTTGGCAATATAGGTATAGTTCTATTAGTTAAAGTAGTAGTTTTGCTGGAGGTTTCATAGCTATGGACTTTTGTTTGATATAAACACAGATATGATGATGATGATGATGAATACTGTGCTTTCGTAGCATGTATTAGTAGTATTCCATAAATGGCGTAATTTTTTGGAAATTCGTGTCATGAAACAGTCATTTACAGCTAGAAACAAAAAAATGGTCTCACTTATGCAGTGTCGATTTTTGTTGTGGACGTCATAATGGCTTTGACCCCTCCCCTCCCCCTGTCCATATGCGTCCACTTCTGGCTCAACCCCTATCTCCCCATCTGTGTGGACGTCATAAATGGATGGTCCCTTAAGGCACTACAGAAAAAGCACACATACCATTTGGATGAAACATTTTCGACACAAATCGTACTACTGGTGGCTTGTTTGGGTATTCTTCAGAAAACTCCATTGTTAGTTTGAATGTGCCGTCTTCAAACGGTGTTTCATGTGGACTGTAAAACCCAACAACGACACACAGCAAACAATTTTACAAGCCAGCACCACTTCTGAAATTTCACTGAACTTCTGTGCATATGGACACGTCAACTTTTTAAGATGAGAATTTATAACGCGTAAGGACAACAACTGTTGTTACTTAGTAACAACTGGAGTGATAACAGCAACAAAGCCATTTGAATGTTGCAAAGGCACCTTATGAAAGTCAGACTGCTACTTGTGCAGATACCTCTAGATAGACACATAGGCAGTGTAATGAAAGAAAAAAAACACGTTCACAGGACAGTTATACATGCCTTCAAACACGACTACAACAATACAAGTTAATATACTGGTACACAATACTTATCTAACTTAGGACTAACACATGTCTGAACATATTGACATTATCAGCTTCAACAACAGTACATGGTTATGCATTCCACATATCACAAAAAGAAACACTTGTATCCATTTACTTCAGAACATACACGGTGACGCAAATTACCAGACCCCCTAGCAAACGGCATAATTTAGTTAATATACGGTTTATGCATCTGAAAATTTCAGACAATATAGCCGAGGAAATGCTGAGTCTGCAAATCAGAAAATAATTTTGTCTCTTAGTTAAATGTTTTTTGCTGGCAGCAGTTTAAACAGACATCAGCAGAAGCGCTGGTTAATTGCTATAGGCCAACGCCCTACCATTACGTCACACCGAAGGTAGGTCATTTACCCCCGGTCAAGTGTCCCCCGTCACTTGCCTCCAGTCAAACGCCCCCCCCCTCGGTCACTTGCCCCCTTGGTTAAAGCCAACACTAAACTGCCAATAGGCTACTAGCCACATATCGTTATCTCCCAGTAATCTCCACTTCTGTAGCCCACTGCGAGATACGGATATGCGGCTAGTATTGGCAGTTTAGTGTGGACCTTAACCAAGGGGGCAAGTGAACGGGAGGAGGCGTTTGACTGGGGGCAGGCTGCAGGTGACGGGGAACACTTGACCAGAGGTAAATGACCTACCTTCGGCATGGCATAATAGTACGGCATTGGACTATAGCGATCGAGCAGCACTTCTACTGATGTCTATTTAAACTGCTGTTAGCAAAGAACATTTAACAAAAAGACTAATTATTTTCAGATTTGCAAACTCAGCATTCCCTCAGCTATATTGTCTGAAATTTTCATGTACATAAACTGTATGTTGACTAAGCTATGCTGTTTAAAGCTAGGGGGTCCAGTAATTATGCCTCACCATGTATATATAAACAATCTGAACCTATGTCCTCTGATTGTAGAAAAAAAATCAGCAAACATAAAAAACTAATCATTGATATGTATAGTAACTTATTTAGGAATTATTATATAACACAACAGGAGATCACTTTTAAGCCTTCCGATATGCAAGGACTCTAAACCAAGGTATTCTAACCAATCATCATATTTTGAGTCACACATTTTATAAAGAGGCTGTCAGAACAGATCATCAAAGTCAACTCAAGAGTTACAGTTACACATTGAGTACACATATAGTGTGTCCCTAACAAGAACGACAATGCCTTCCAGAATCTCAGTGCATAGTTCTTGCATGTTTGTTGCAGATCGACAAAAATGAAAATGCCTTTGAGGTTTGTTGGAAGGTGATAAAATTACAGTTCAGTCTGAACAGATGCACGGACTCCATGCTCACAATGCATTGTTTATTGTCCTATTTTGCAGTGGTCTAGTGTTGTCGACGACACTTATGTTATGACATAAGTGTCGTCGACAACACTAGACCACTGCAAAATAGGACAATAAACAATGTCTAGCAACTTGACAGATGTGTTGCCCAAAATTTCATCATCTAAGATCACAAATTTTGTCCAAAATGTTGTCAAATTTTTAGTTCTAATCCATAGTTTTCCAACTTACCAACACTACTCAGTTTACAGACTAGTAAAAGTTATTGTTATTATGACCGTCATTAATGTTTATAATTTGCTTATTTTCTCATGCCTAATCGCAATTATTGTAATTTTTAATCGTCGTTTAATCGCAATCAAAAAAATTAATCATTCTGCAGCCCTTGTTTTATTTGCCGGTCATACATTGTGGCAGATTAATGTACTGCCAAGTCAATGACAATGAAAGAGCAAACATACGGTACCCAAAGATAACTGCATTCCACAACATGATGTTGTTTTCTGTCGGAGCACCACTAACACCTGCTGGTGGATCTTCTTGCAATCTGCACAGAACAGTTCACGTGACCGTCAGCAGCTGCCAGCTGTACTGACTAGGCTTCAAAAGTATTCCTGTAAATACTTCACGATGGATGTAAGATAGAAGACACCATGCATGTATAACAACATAGAAAATGTCACACAACAGCATGTCACAAAGGACACATCAGTGCATCAGACGCCACTAGCCCAGTACACTGTCTAAAAAACGCGACGACTTTGACCAGCTGTAGTTTCGACAACGATGGACTAATTCTGATGATCTTTGGTAAACACCATCAGCACACTTTTTAAAATGATGTGCATGCCAAACAGTCCGGTTGACTACAGAATGTGTGGACTGATGCAGGAACGTGTGTACATTGTACAAACGTCTGTCTGCAACACCAGCCGCTTTCACCAGCGACTTGAAGCAGCACCTCATTGACATATGGGCAAGCATATCACAAAACGTCATCGACAAAGCAGTTGGTAAATGGAGAAAGTGTTTACATGCAAGCATGAAGGCAAAATGACATCACTTTGAACATCTGCTGAACTAAAACTGGCTCTTTTCAGAGCCAAAACACTACACAACCGGCTCTTTTCAGAGGCACCAACAGTCTACCCAGGAAAACACATTGTTTTGCGTCATTTCCATCACAGCTATTTAAAAGCAAATAAAGTAAGTAAAGGTAAAGGAATAAGGAAAGTTGAATATGCATATCATTTTTTGAAAGTGTGCTGATGCTGTTTACTGAAAATTATCAAAATCAGTCCATGTTTGTTGAAACTACAGTTTGCCAAATTTGGCGCGTTTTTTGAGACACAGTGATGGCCGGCTGTCTGTGCTCATCGCAAATACAAATACATACAACAGAGCACACAGAAAATTACAGTGAGCAACAATCAGACTTGTGTGCTTAGTCCAGCGATGTTGGACTATTTTAGGCCAAGCAGGTGACATAATTAATTGAGGGGCCACTTAGTGATGCTTTTACTGCTGCTGCGAGACTACCTCGGTGGCTAAACTCAAGGTTTGCTCAACATCACTGCACATCATTGTATATACGCCACCTGTATTAGCTGCCACCATTAATTTGTATAGTTTTGAGAACTCCAGATAGATACATACAATCAGTGACGGAAATGTTGGGGAGGTGGGGGTGTTGCACTGCACACAGTTGTAACTGCCCCTTCCCACGTTTGCCGGATATGCATTTTGCTGAAGCACTTGTTAATTATCCTTTTACGGTGTTTCAAAGTATTTTGTTCTAGGCGGCAAAAACTATTTTTGACGGGATGGTTTTTACCACTGGGCCTATAAAAACTTTTTTCTACCTAGTGGATAGCATCCCAGCAGCCAGTACCAAAAGAATCCACTGCTACAATACCGGTTAAACAAACTCCCTCCAGCTGATTCCCAAATATCTGCACTGCAACTATTTTAGCACTGTACTGAATTACGCCTTCACTGTGCGCACTTCCAGTCCACTACAGGGTAGCACTGCAATGTTTTTGGGCATGCTCTAAGCACTAACCTTTTGTGTATTTTTTACCCCTGCAAGTAATTGCCAGTTACATTGCTAGGACTGAAATACCAGAAATTTAAAAGCATAGTGAAAGGTGCAGTGTGTCACAATGTAGCTGTCAGATACATGCTCAGTTAGGACCGTACGCTGTCTTACAGAGTATACTTGACGAAGACTGCAGGCAAGCTGAAGAACCGAAACAACTTGTTGATGAAACTAGCCGGTTCCACCTGGGGTGCCAGTGCCAACACTCTACGGTCATCTGCTCTGGCGCTTTTCTATTCAGCAGCAGAGTACTGCGCCCCAGTCTGGTCACGCTCTGCTCACACAAGTCGGGTCGATGTGCAGTTGAACTCTACCATGCGCCTCATCTCTGGTACCCTCCGTTCTACACCTCTCCCATGGCTTCCAGTGCTCTCCAACATTGAACCACCAGCCCTATGAAGAAAGGCTGCCACTGACAAGCTGGTGGAGAAAATCGTCAAACATGACAGTTGTGAAGACGAGTCGTATGGCCGCTTTCATCACTTATTGCAAGCGCTGTGCAAGCTGTAATCGAATGCCAGCCAACACTGCATTGCAGTAGTCCAGCCACAGTAGCACCAGACACGACACCAGTGACTGGAAGACGGTCCTTGGTACCGAGCGACGGAACAATATCGTGGCTGACTGGCTGTTCAATGTTGTCACCAATAGCAGCTGAATGTCTTCGAAAATGCTTGTTTCATGATCTAGGTCATGACTGCATAAAGCTAAAGACCGCATAAAGCTCAAAGAAACGAAAAAGAGCGAGAGAAACATGCACATTCCTGCAATATGTAAACGATATCACAGAACAGCACTGCGATAATTTGCCTAGTGAGCAAAAAAATATAGGAAATACAAGACATTTTCTAAAAAAATACAGGAATTTGCAGGACAATCAAAAAATACAGGAAATACAGGACGCACTATATGCACTGGATAAAGCGAGATACTGGTAGAAAATCGCGATTATTTCACATACCCCTTGTATTCGACGCCGACAGACAAACATCTTGTGACAGCATAGCCCACACTATGCATAGCATCATGTGGTAATAAAAACAGGTGCATGCGGCTATTTATTATATGTAAGCTTAGGTCGATGCTGTCATATAGCATTAATTACCAATACTTAGTGACTTTGCACCAGCGCCACAATGCCAGTAGAATCTAGGTCAGAGTTAAACCAGGGCAAGTTGCAATTGAGAAAATATTGTAATTGTTGTAACTAGTACAGATAACACGATGCTAATGCAGCAGTAAATACCCCCATGCAAAATAAGTAAAACTGGCTAAGTAGCAACAAATACCGCCACTCATAATCGGCACCAAAGTGGTGGTAAATACAGCCATGTAAGTAATGAAAATGGCGGTAAGTAATTTCTGCGTTGGTCCAGTTTATGCTGCACTAGAGAACACTGAAACCTAAAAACATAACTAAACTAAGCTGTACTAGTAAATAATGATGATGAAAAAATACCACTAACACCAAGCCTCGAACTACACATCTAACCACTACATCATTCGAATCGCTGGTTGAATCACTATAAACCATGCAATGCATATTAACATCCACAATTGAAAAACAGCAGTAGCACAAACTCCTGACCCTAACGGACCCACGAGGGAGTTCTGACCCTAAATGATTCACGAGTGCAGAATTTTGCACATAGATAATTTCATTTACTGCTGTACTAGTCAGTAACGATGGTTAGCGCAGTGGGATTTACCGCCACAAATAGATTTGTTCGTACAAACATTGCAACTTAAATTACAACTTGCATTGCAATTTGGAAAGAACTGTATTGTTGTAATTGGGTGACGTGATAAAATAGATCAGACTTGGTTCTTAGACCAAACTTCGATTTAAGACCTACTCTGCATAAATGTTTCAAGTGACGACAAGCGTTTGGTCTTATCTTCAACATCAGTCTGGAATTCGGTCTGATCAGACCAGACCAAATATCTGGTCTAAGACCGAACTTAATCTGAACACTTCGGTTTCATCGGCAACTGCATAATGTAAAAATACAGACCATTCCTGCTAATCTCTAGGAGATCAGACTAATCTCTTAGAAGAAATCACTTGATCTTTCTTCTGATCACAAAAATGTAAACATTTGTATTAAATGTTCAAAATACACACCTGAAGACATTTGCACTGCTCTTCAATTGCGTCACTGATGACGCCTTATCTGACAATGTAAACAAAAGTGATGTGCTGATCATGGTAGGTTTTGTAGTCTAGTCTGATCCGTGTTCTAGTATGAACTTCGGTCTGATCTGGTAATTTGCCAATCAGATAATCCGTTTGGTCTAAGAACTAAGTCTGATCTATATTTTCAAGTCACCCATTGTACTTGGGTTGTGTTGAGTCAACATGAGTTAAGAGTTTATAAAAATAAAACTGGCTCCATTTTTATGGCCCACAGTGTATTTTACCGACCAACTCATGTGCATCGCATTGTATCAACCGTTATCGAGATAAATGTTCGTCACACCGGTGGACCAGCTCAACATCAACACTACAGTTTGGTGTTGATAATGGGTATTGGTAAAATGTGGAAATGTGGCTAACAAGCGATGTGATCATGTGACCTTGCCCATTCAGCAGTTTACCACTTCATGTCTGACAACTCATGGCAATGAAATGCAGAAAGATATATGCGGAAAGGTTACATTATGTGTAATTACCTCAAAAGACTGTTATGCAATGATCCGTATTGACAGTAACATTGTGTAGGCCAACTGTGTAGTATTTTCTTTGATATTTTGACGCTGCTGAATGAAAATAGCTAATGTACATTGTACAATGATGCGTTGTTAAGTGGAATAGACCTTACGATGCAAACAACGCATGCGTAGGCCTAAGTTGCCAAACATCGACATGCCACTCGTGATAAATCAACGGAGACCTCGTTACATTTTTATGCAATTCAGCCCAGACACCTGTTGCATATAAGCCTATACTGCTATGTGCTAGCCGTGAGACTAATTGCTTTACGACATAATCAACGCACAAGCGAACTGTTCGCCTGCGTGTTTTCGTTGAGTGGTTAATGTAAGCTGCAGGTAACGTCAGCAATCAAAAAGTAATTTACAGCCCTTACCAAAACACGGCAGCGCGTGGAATAACTACTCAAGCGGAATATATTTAAATAACTTTAACGTAAATTCATCATCGTCATCGTCATCATTTTATTGCAATTTAAGACAGCATAAAAAATATTGAGATTATAAGATATGCCTATTTTTTTGCGGTGAACTACTTCTGATAACGTTGTACATAGATTTAATCCAGTTTAAACTATCACTTCTTTAAATAAAATAGAATCATCATCATCATCATTTTTTACATTAAGACAGAATTACAAATTTACCGTCGTTCAGACTAGGCACTAAACTGCATGCTTCCAAGATGGGGATATCACCAACATCAATACTATATGTCATAAAAATAGTTCATTGATTAACAAACAAGGCACTGCTACATCTACGCCGACATCAACTTAAAACTTTTTTAAAAGATTATTGAAAAATAACAGCATTAATTTTTTTTTCTTAATTTGTAAAATTTAAGAAAACAAGTGCGTCAGTAGAACTGACACAAACCCGCCATTCGCATTCCAAACAGCTTTTCCAGGGGGGACAGATTTCAGTGTTTCTACAGGGAGGGTCAAAAAGCTTCATACGCTGCTTGTAAGCCTCTATTTTTAGCGGTCGCTGAGATATAGGGGACGTAAAGGCTAGAAATGGTCAAAAATTCGAAT
>Ga0209149_1000536_pt1 | contig 16100 bp, 10 predicted proteins | sample WorMetTyACAVOLI2_FD_187423 | JGI IMG/M metagenome (GOLD analysis project Ga0209149, IMG submission 187423) | Marine gutless worms symbiont microbial communities from Max Planck institute for Marine Microbiology, Germany - Olavius algarvensis... ... | reverse complement strand
AGGAAACCCTACCCCAGGAATTCAATGGTACAACTTTCGACCCCCTGGGGTGACCTCTAACCGGGGAATGGGCCCCCCGTGAGGCGCTTTTTGTCAAATTACTTTGACCTCTTGTTCTAATCCTTAAGGCACCAAGACGGCTGGGCCGACGTCGACGAAATCTGGCACGTAGCCTATATATAGGTCTATTCTATAGGTCGTGGGACAAAACTTTCAGGAAGCGAAATTATGAATTTCGGCCGCTGCGCCGCGCGGGACGACCCCGAACTTATAGTCCGCTCGAGAGAGATGACCCACCCCGGCCAAGGTGCTTCTTTACATCCTTAGCCATATTGTCTAAATTTTTCATTCAAATCGGTTGATATTTCTAAAAGTTGTGCGAGAAGTTGGGCAAGAAAACAAAAAGAAGTGTCTTTTTTTCTGAACACAGTGTATACATAGTCAGAGTGTTTGTTTCTTTGTTTCAAGCTATATTACGGGTAAACATTTTCACATAGCCTAATAAACAAAGAAACGGTTATGCCTACACCTATCATAATGAAACTCTCAGAATACATGGGCAGTGGTTCTGGGTTCATACCATTAAGTTTTGGTTTAAGCTGTGCAAAAATCCAGATAATTGTACGTAAGGACGTGTTTATGCCTGTCTGGTATTCGCCAGGTGGCAGCACCCTGTAATGGGCTCATATTTTACTTAGCTATTGTACCGTCTCTGCGGGGCAACGTTTGCTGAGCTTGGCGCCATTTGCTTATTCATATCTCGTACTTCTTAATATACCACTGCCTTGGTGAATAAAGATGAATATATTTTAATTTAAAAATGAAAAACTTCACATGCAAAAATTTATATTATTTTGGTGGCTTCATAAACTGTTAATTTTTTTAATGAAAATTCACCAGAGGACATCGCTGTTAACGGAAACAGTATCAGCAAGCTAGCTTAGTGTGAAATGCTGGTTGATCTCGACTGCATGGGCTGATAACCATCAACACATTTTAATAGTTAAATTTTCAATAATTATTTACGAGTTATTAAGTTGCCGTTGAATGTAGGCTGTTATATATCGTTAATTTCGATCAAAACATTAAAAAAACATCTCAGGGGCGGATCCACGATTTACGAAATTGGAGGTTTAAATCAGATGTGAAGGGAGGCGCTGTAGGCGTGGAGACTGAGACACCGAAGGCGTCGAGAAGCGAGGTGCCAAAGGCAGGCGTCGAATGGGAAGGAAATGGGGAAGGGAGTATCCGTTTCCCCAGCCGACAGGTGGGTCTGGGTGAGCGTCTTAAGCTCCCTCAGCCTGTTCCGGGGTTCGGAGCATTTTGAGCTTGAAAGAACCCATGAGTGACAAAAAGTATTTTTGACACTTTTGTGATACACAAAAGATGCCTTAATTAAGTTCTAAAACCCAAACAAAAAGGCTACCTCAGATACTGTGAATCAGATATGTAACAAGAACTTAACTAAATGCAAACAGATCGCGCGTCAGCTGCACACACAATACGTCGATGGCATCAATAGTATCCTCGTGACCTTGAAATCTAGGCTAAGGGTCACCATTCAAAAGCTTTGGAACGGTTTCCTATTCACATTCCATTTCGGAGATATTCAGCGTCAAAGAATGGCCTGACCTTGAAATCTTGGTATGGCGTCGTTCAAGATCATTGACAATGCATGCCGTTCCATAGAACATATACGACTTTCTATTGGTCGGCCATTGTAACTGTAGCTCTTGCGAGTTATTTGACATAAAATAATAACGTGTCCTTGAAATCTGGGTTAGTGGTCACTCAAGGTCATTGAAACTGGTACTGGTACATTCGAAAGGTCGGTTGTGGTTTCCTGTTCGCCTTCTTAGTAACTATGGCGCTGGCTTGTATCGTTTGCGATAGCCTATATAGCGACTTATATGTCGGCGAAATTTTCATACCCCGCGTGTATTTAGCGCCCCCGCAGGGGGTGACTCCGTCGAAATTTCGCGAAGGTGTTACGTATACTCATAAAACTGGAATGATTGGGCTACCGTGTGGCGAAGAAACTACGACAATATGTTAAGCCGTTTCCATAGAATACCGGAACGCAATGGACAGACGGACGGACGGACAGACAGACAGACAGACGGAGTTGCTATATCAACATCGCGCATCAGTGTCCTGACGCACGATAAAAATTACATTGTACCAGTAAAAAAGGAGATCCGGTTCCCCTGGATCTCCATTGGGATCCGTCCCTGATTTCGAACGAAAATAACAAGTTTTAGCTCGGAAAACAATTTTAATTTTAATTTTAGAGAATGCGTTACCGATTCTGACTCGCGTGCAATGTATTGACGATCCCGAATGCGTCCAACGTTGGTAAAAACCTGAAGTTACATACATTGCCAATGGTCACCAAAGTGTCAAAAACCGTATAGTCCATGCCACGTTTTTCCGTAAAAAATTGTCACCTAATTGTGCATTTTAACTCCTTAAAATTCAGAGGCAATTACAGTGCTACATCGAATAATATAAAGTTGGTACACTGGCCGTTAGGTGGGCTGTTACATTTGATACAGCGAGGAAGGGACTGGGCGGGGCCGCAGCCCGCCCAGTCCCCTCCTCGCTGTACCAACAGCCCACCCATCAACGGCCAGTGTGCCACTCACCGTATTGCTGTGTTATAGTCCGTTGCTGTGCAGTTTTAATGTGGACATTAAAGGGTTAAGGCAGAACATCGGTTCCACGCTTCTCCATATCTGCGTGTTTACAGTTATAACGGGAATGAATAAAAAAAACAAATGTCACAGAGAGACCGCGCGATGCTTCGTCTCATTGAATGTTTCAATAAGTCATTCAAAGCCACTCAATGTCATTCAAAATTAGTATTAGTATTCCATTGTAACTATGTCTCCTGCCATTTCTGAGATATTCAGCGTCCAAAATGGCGTAACCTTGAAATCTGGGTTAGGGATCGTTCAGGCCTAGTATTGAATTGTGTTGTCTTGTTGTGTTTGACTTATCTTGCAATGTTTTATTTCGCATCTTTTTCTTTGTTTTTTTATTGTTGCTGCCTTTGATGGCGAATAAAGTTGTGTGTTCAAGGTCATTGAAAATGGTACCATTCGAAAGTTTCGGTGCGGGTTCCTATTCGCATTCCATAGTAACTACGGTCGTATCTTGTATCATTTCCGAGATAAAGCGAGATATTGGTCGAAAATCACGATTTTTTCATACCCCATTGCATTCTACGCCTCCGTTATGGGGTCCCCGTCAGAATATTGCCATAACGTTTGGTACGGAAAAATTAAAATAATGAGGCTAGCTGGTGGTGAAAAAAGGTTTACAGTCGGTTTTCTAGTCCAATACCGGCGTTTGACAACACGGACAGACAGACAGACGGACAGACATCTTGCAACGGCATAGTCCGTGCTATGCATAGCATCGCGCGGTAATAAATGTTTCGTCGTGGACCTTCGTTTATAGTGCGGAGGGTCTAAATATTTTGAGGCTTTAAGTTAGAGATTTGGGACTTATACTTTGTGGATGTCGATGTAGTTTAAAGACCATACAACTGACCGACTCGTCTACTCTTTAGCATGCATAGTTTGCAGTAGCCTATGAGATAGCTTTTATCAAAATTATTTTAACCAAGTGCATATGAGGCCAGGGCAATGAGGTACTATTTGTCCCGTGTGAGTGGTCATTTTTTCAGGTACTCGCTAGACATTTCAGCTACTATACACTTTCTGCCTTAAAATCACAAAGACAAAATTATTCCATAGTCTCAGACATAATGTGGCGGTTTAGCTTGATAGTAAGTAATGAGTTGGTTTCAATCAATGAAGTTGTTCTTCTACACCGAACCCGGTTAGTACATGCATGGGTAACCACCTGTTGGCGCGTAAACCATCTCGTTATATATATAACCAACCATCCAGGTCAACTCATCCTGGTCATCCGTCCGTGGGTAGGCGAAATGACTACCAGCGAAAGCTGCAGACGCACCGCGCAATGCACTAGACCCGTATCTGTGGTCTAGGAGTGTAAGCTGGTGTCTAACGAAGCGGAAATCAGCGCCGCCTAGTGGGCCCATGGGGCTCATACTGACTTTGCTCTGCTTGCTCAGACAACAGAAGAGGAGCTCTTTACACTTGTAACTATTATAACAATCTTTATTCACCAAAATGAGTGATAGGATCAAAATAACATAACAAAACAAAACAAAAATAATAAGGACAATAAGAAGAAAAATTATGTCCCTGTTTCGTTTTAAGAGTTTCTATTAAGTAATATATTTTCAGTATGAATATATTTTGTTCGCATAAGCTATGTGTATTATAGGTTTATCAGTGTTTTTGAACGAAGGCCTTTGTCCCTCTAAATCTTTACGTCTCCGACTCAGCGTGGGAATTATCCGAAGAGAACTAAAGGGTCCGAAGCCAGTCGCCGAAGGCGTCGAGATCCAGACGTCGAAGAGGAGGAAAATGGCGAGGGGTGTCTCTCTCCCCAGCCGACTGGTCTGGGGAGCGTCGTAAACCCATGGCATGTGCTGACAAGAAAATTTAGTATTTTTAACATTTTTGTGACAAATAAAAACTTGTAAGTGGGGTAACATCTGACCCCAAGACAAATAAACAAGCGCAACAAAAAGGTTGAAGACATTAAGTGGGGGGTTGAACCTCCCCAACCCCCGGCAATTCACACACTGCTCCGACGATGATAAATTAAACAAGAATTGTGGCCGTGACTGACACGTAGAAGTGCTGCGTCAGACAGCGGTCCGATGCCACCGAACTCGACCGATGTGAGGTTGGAACACGGCCCGATGTGGTACTGTCTGAACGGACTGCGCCCGTCGATGTTCAACGTGCCTCCTTTCTCGCTGTGACCATACGTCATCTGCGCAGTCACACCTACCGTGTCATTCGTCTTATCGGGCTTATGCAAGAAATTCAGTTTTATCATTAAAGATCGTTATTTGATTTCATTGCATATTGCAGTATACATTACAATTCAACTTTATTTCCTATCCTGACCACGAACAAACTGGAACATAAGGAACAGCACTCAAGATCTCAAAGATGTTGAAGGCGACTAGGCGTATATGCGTATGTTTCAGTTGACAGTTTTATTAACGTCACATGTGCTACAATTTTTGCCGCGATATGCTATGCAAGCGCGGCCTATGCTGTCATCCGGTGTCTGTGTGTACTGTGTCCGTGTCTCCGTCCGTCACGTTCGTGAATTCTATTGAAACAAATAAATATATCTTCAAATTTTTTCACCGTTGACTAGCCACATCATTCTAGTTTTCTGTACCAAACGTTATGACGACATTCTGACGGGGACCCCCCTAACATGAGCGTCGAATGCAGGTGGAGTAGGCAGTAATCGCGCTTTTGAGCCAATATCTGGTTTCATCGCGTGCTGTTAGCGCTGCGACCGCCAGGTGTTATCAACACGGTGCCGCCGGACGGTAGCAAGTTGTGACACATGTGACACGGCTGGTAGTAAGTGGCGGAGTTTGTTGATAGCGGGAGACGACGACGAAATGCTAATGACAAGAAGTCTCAACGTTACTCCAAAGACAACAACAGAGCAGCATTTAATTGCACGCAGTGATAAATCTGTAGCTTATGTAACTAACAATAAATGACTGTGCTATACGTTTTGTACTATTGAAGCCAACTACTGACAGACACGAAGCATCGCGCGGCCTCTCTGCGACAGCAGAGCTACTTGTATAATTAGCACTGCCGACGAGTCCACGTTGGCACGTGACATCCAGGACAGCGGGACATGGTGAAAACATGATAACCTCCGCCGCGCATAGTTTGCTTGGGAGCAGACACATAAATATACAGTTGTGTCACCTTGCGAATGTAAACAAAACGGTGAGGTGTTTTAAGAGACACTACAAACCGAGTGCCAGCGCATGTCGTCATATCGTTGATGGTAGGTCTCAACGGCCCGTCCGTTGTTGCAGCGGCGGGCGAATGTCACGTGACCGTGGTGAAGAAACGCAGTAATAATGTCACCGGCGTCGTAGTCGGCCAGCACGAAAATGAGACCAGTACTCGAATCGGACCGGAAGTCGATGTGTAGCGTTCGCCTGTATCGAAATTTAACATTGTATTCGCTTCAGTATGTTGTAACTGAATGAACTAAATCGAAACCATGTTTTTGAATACATTCAAAAACTGTAAACCTCCGATAAGGTGTTTTCTGGATGAAACTGAAGAGATTATCATCAGACTCACTTGGGAATAGTGTTTCCGATAACTGAAACAGCTTCACTAAGTACTGAGACAACTGGCAATAAACATAAAGCGCATGTTATGGAGCCAGACAACAACCTCTTTTCCATGCACGGTTTACTGAACAATAAAAACATTAATAACTTGACGAAAGGTAGTTGCACTACAGTAGTTAATAACTACTGAGAACTAGTTTAACTACTTATTGTTAACTACTTTTTCTCAGTAGTTAAAAACTACTGCTTAACTACTAAAAAGTAGTTTAACTACTTGTAGTTAACTACACGTAGTTAACCACTGCCCATCACTGCCAAAAAGTTCAAGTTTGAAGTCTCTGCCTATAGGGTGCAACGTCACAGAGAACAGACAGACAAGTAGATAGACGGACGGCTCATGCCACACAGCGAACACAACGTAGTAACGTTCGCCTAAAATTTGTGACGATACATTAAGCCATTTCCATTCCACGCGATATCGTTCGACGGACGTCCAGAGATCCAGACAGACGCCAAAACGGATTTGCTGCACTTTGCATTGGCTGTGCAGTGTGCCTTGCTGAGCGCGTCAAAAAAATCAAACGTCTTGTCGGAGGCATTTTTACTGCGTGACGCGTTGCATGCAGTATTTCTGTGTCGACGAAGACCCATGTAGTTTCGTAAATTATTATAGCATTACGGTATAGAAAAGACAGCGGACTACTTACCCAGGAATGATCTTGAATCCACCAGGAAAGGGATTGTACTCGACCCGACTGCCGGGAAGCTTGTTTACGTGTACTCCGTGCGCGTCGCGAATGTCCATCGGATTCTGCAACGCAATAAAACCGCAAACGATATACAGCACAACAAGTGAATATTTATTTGATCACGTGTATATACTGCGTCTGAACTGTCAAAAGTTGCTGGCGAAACCATTTGGCACTGTCCAAGTCCCATTGCCACTACACATCTAAAAGCAATTAGTATTTTCGTTAAATATTCTTTGTTAGCAGCGATGCAAATGACGTTAGTAAAAGTGCCGCTACAGCAACGGTACTTACCACTAAAGATCAATATTTAACTAATGCTCGTAAATAATTTTTTTTTAAAGTATGAAGTAAACCGTTTTCTTAAGATATTTCTTGACACAGGAGAGAGTTTTAGTGGATTAAACACTTAACACAGAAAATGATAGTACTGGCATCCACTCATGTCCGGGTTGTGGTCGACCACACACTGCCCACCCAATTGCAAAGATCAACAAAGTTAAAGATCTAGCACCGATTTTATTGATCAGTGTCTTTAGACTATCGAGTCTTTATGTTCTGTCAAAAAAGCATCGAAAGCAATTGTTTTCCTAGACTTTTTACTCACTTATAGCCTAACCGTTTAATGAGATGTTTATCTTCAATGGTATATCCCGTTGCTGTAACGGCACTTTTACTAACGTCTTTTTTACATCGCTGCTAACAAAGAATATTTAACAAAAAAGGCTAACTGTTTTCAGATATATAAATCTAGCATTCACTCAGCTATACTGTCTGAAATATTCATTTAAGTTGGCTAACATTTGCAGAAGCTATGAAGAAAGATAAAACCGCTCTTTTTTCCGTTCACTCAGGGTGTTACCAGGCACACAGTGCAAAGCTGCGTAGCATGAAAATTAAAGGTAGGCCCCTAATGTAACCGTTATGTTAACGCATTACAGTGTTAACGAAAAAGAGCCCAAACAGAGGCATAGTACAATGAATTTTTACGAGTGTTAAAACTGTTAATAATTCATGAATTTTTATGAATTTCAAACGTTGTTGTTACGAATTCTCGAACTGTGGCCTACTGCAGTGTCCTATAGGCTTAAAATGTAGCGCAGGCTAATATATAGCGACATATTATCACTGCACATTGAACGGCGGATAAAACATGAACAAACACTTGCCCGGCAGATGAACCTGACAGCCACTGCACCAGCTTGCCGCAGCACTTCGACGCTGCTCCAGACACAGATGATCGCCAGCCAGTTCACCAGGGTCGTCGTCGACGTCACCTTCATGTCGGTCGTCGACGTCACCTTCATGTCGGTCGTCGACGGGCGCCCGATCCCCACACCGTCTAAATCCCAAGATTCAGTGCAGGTACGAAAAATTTACACAGACGTTGGAGCGACGTGCACTGATGAGGAGACGTCGACTGCGTGGCTCGGGAGATCTCAGCGAGGTTGACGCCAGGTCACGCCGTCCGTCGTGTCGCTGGGTAAGAACTATCTCCGTTACTGATGTTGTCCCGTAGCGATATGTATATATAGCTCGCGGCGCTGGAAGCGTGGGCGGTTACAGCGCCTGGAAGGCTGGTGCGTGACTTGTCGACTGGTCGGGCGGGATAATCGCGTTACAGTGACGATCGAAAGAGTCGAGCTGTGATTAGGTACGTGCGCTGCTCTGATGTACAGGCCTATCCACGCCAAGACCAATTGTAGGCCTAGATTTGACAGACTATTCTCGTCTTATTATGCCCCCGCCTAGGGGGCATTATGCGGTGATCGGCGTCCGTCGTCCGTCCGTCCGTCTGATGTCGCGTACATCGGCTCTAACTCGAAAACCAAAAGGCCTAGGAAGACGAAACTTTGCACAGGGGTACCCCAGGTCACATGCGACTCCCACACCGACTTCAAGGTCAAAAGGTCAAAAGTCAAGGTCACGAGGCGGGGGCATATTGTGGCGGCCACCTAGCCGCACAGCTTGTTATTTTTAGGCAAGCGTGCACGTAACACGTAAGTACAATAATAAAACAAGTGGTGCAAATCTCGCCCCACATTTGTGTCGCCCAACTTTTAGGACCAAAATTGGCGGGGATCTGAGCTAGGGGAGCACCCCAAAATTTTTGCGACCCCTTACTTATTTCTGCAACCGTTGAATCTAACGACTTCAAGTTTGGTACGCAATTTGGTTTTGGGGAGTAGCTTAGGAAAAACAACTTTTATGACCCAAACTAGTGGGGTCTGGGCTAAGGGAGCATCCAAAAATTCGAGACCCCCCTGCTTATTTCTGCAACCGTTGAAGCTAGCGACTTCAAGCTTGATATATAACGTGAGGTCGGGTTTACCCAGCCGAAAACAACTTTTGAGACCGCTTCTTATAACCGGCGGCGCATAATGACAATGTCAAGTTGTAATTACTGTACAATTCCACTTTATAACTTTTAAACGGTTTAAGATCAGCGACGGAAATGTAGCCGTGAAAAGATCGAGCTTTCTAAAAAAATGTATAGCGCGGATTGGTACCTTCCCCGTAAGACCAAACATGTTTCATTTTTGAATATTTTTGGAGCATCGTCAACAATAAAGCCTAATAACTTTTAAGCGATGCAACATATAGGGCCTAGAGCCATACTATATCTGCGATGGAAATGCTGCTCATGCAAAGAGCTGTCTAAAAACTTACGGCACGGGGCGGTAACCCCCAGGGACATCTATGATAAAGCCAAATATGTTGCATTTCTGTGGCTATTTTTAGTATAGTCAACTTTAAAGCTTTATAACTTGTAAACGGTTGAAGATAGAGGCACACAATCAGCGACAGAAATGCTGCCCATGAAAAGAGCTTTTTAAAAATGTATGGTACGTGGCGGTCCCCATATGTCGCATTTTGCGGCTATTTTTCCTGCATTACTATTTCCATTCCCTCCATATCCTGTCCCTTCTGTACCTCCGTACCCTCTCCCTTTCTCTACTCTCCCCTTCCCCTTCCATCCTCATCCCGCCGTTCCCTTCCCCAAGGAGATGAACAAGAAATTTAGCTGTCGCAGACAGAACGCGCTCAGCATCATAAAAACATGAACGGGATACGTTCAGCGAACGTTTACTATTTTTATACCTCTGCCAGTTTAGACTGGCAGAGGTATAATGTTGTCGACATGTCCGTCCGTCCGTCTGTCCGACCATCAAATTATTTACTTTAAATAACGATGTAATAAAGGTTTATTACGTATGTCTACTTTTAATATTTGTACTTCTTTTTCCATTTAACACACAAGTAGCAAATTGATTCAAACAAACCCAAGAGTTTAACGAGTTCATAGTTTTTTCGCCGTCGCTGGCAATGGCGAAGGCGGCTTAATGCGTTGGGACTGTCCATCTGTTTGTCCGTTTGTTTTTCTGTCTGTCGCCAAAATGCATACACTAAAACTCGATTTTCTCAAAAACTAAGCAGTTTACAGCTATGATCTCTATTGACGACCTATAGGAAGCCCAACACGGGCTTTTCGAAGAACCAATTATTGGATCCAAAAATTCAAGCTGGCGGATCGACATGACGTTATTTTTCTGCTGTGGGGTGCAATTTGGATCAAATTTGGCAGACGGATGTAGAATAACATTCCGACTGCGGTGATTTGGTCAAAATCGAAACCGGAAGTAGCAGTCCAATATGGCGAACGTTTACTTTTCTAAACCGGAAATAGTTATATCTCAGCTGTGGATTGAGCTATAAATATGAAATTTGGTTTGCTGATAGATACGGATCTTCTGAAGAGAGCGACGTCACCAAATCCGAAACCGGAAGGTAAATTGCGTCGCAGCGCATGCCATCTTGAAAATTGATGTAACATCATATCTCAGCTGAGAATTGTCAGATTTGGACGAAATTCGGCTACCTAATGCAAAATAACATGCTCAATACAATGCTATGATATGGTCCAAATCGAAACCGGAAGTAGAATTCCATTATGGCGGACGTTCGATTTTCCAAACCGGAAATAGTTGTATCTCAGCTATGGATTGAGCTATAACTTGTACAATGTAAAATGTACAAAAGTGTCACAAATGTACCAAAACGCATTAGAGATGATGCCTAATGTACTAAACACTGATCCTATCCTTAGTGTACCAAACGCAACTGGTGTACCAAACGTAACAAGAAGCTCAGCTGTCGCAGAGAGGCCGTGTGATGCCTCGTGTTGTTGAGTATTTTCGTTAGTCGCTGAAGGCTGCTCTAAGTAGAAGGATTAATATGGTGACTTTCGCAAATCTAGGCTCCGTCCGTCTACCAAGTTTGAAGTTCGTAAGCCTTCGCGTTAAGATACGGCGCATTTAGTGTGTCAGCTGTCTATCTACAACAGTTTCCCAGTACTGTTATTCGAACCATTATTGCAAAAAAATCGTCATTTTTACGTACCCCGGCCTTAATTTTTTGTTTGCCCTGGGGACGCCCCTGTGGCAATCACGCAAAACGTTGCATAAATGAAAAGACAATTCAGTGCTTGCCAAACTCTCGCAGCATGTACCCATCTATCTTCAACAGTTTCCCAGTTATTCGAACCGCAAGTGCAAAAAAATCGCCGTCTTCACGTACCGCAGCCCACAATTTTGTTTCCCCTGGAGACGCCCCTGCGACTATCACGCAATATGTTCCATGGATGGAAAGACAATTCAATGCTTGCCAAACCCCTCGCAGAATGTACCTATCTATCTTCAATAGTTTCCGAGTTATACGATGCTTAAGTCAATGTGTAATTCCAAAAATCGCTATTTTACTACATTTTGGTTTCCCCTAGGACGCCCCTGCGACTATCGCGCAATATGTTGCATGGATTCGAAGACAATTCAGTGCTTGCCTAACCCCTCGCAGCATGTACCCATTTATCTGCAACAGTTTCCCAGTTATTCGAACCGCAATGCCAAAAATCGCTGTTTTCACGTACCGCAGCCCACATTTTTGTATCCCCTGGAGACGCCCCTGCGATTGTCACGCAATATGTTGCATGAATGAAAAGACAATTCAATGCTTGTCAAACCCCTCGCAGCATATACCTATCTATATTCAATAATTTCCGAGTTATACGATGCTTAAGTCAATGCGTAAGTCTAAAAATCGCTATTTTTACCACATTTTTGTTTCCCCTGGGAACGCCCCTGGCGCAATTACGATAAATGTTGTATGGATGGAAAGAGAATTCGATGCTTACAAATTGTCTTGTTGCATGTGCCCATCTAGCTATAACCGTTTCTGAGATACAGCGAGATATTGGTCGAAAATAGTTATTTTTTCACACACCCCTAGCATTCGACGCCCCCGTTAGGTGGGTTCCCGTCGGAATAGCGCCACCTTGTTTGGTATGGAAAGCTAGAATGACTTGTCTACCCGATGGTGAAAAATTTCGAAGATATCTTTAGTCGTTTTGGTGCAACTCACGAACGTGACGGACGGACGGACGGACAGACAGACACCTGGTGACGGTAATAGCCGCGCTATACATAGCATAGCACGGCAAAAACTGTACCCAACGTACCGAAAATGACAATAATGATACTAGTTTGTCAAAAAACCACTTAGTGTACCAACAGTGGTATAGTGTACCAACAGGTGTACCAAACGTCGAGTGTACCAAGGTGCACCAAATGTACCAAAACTCACTAGAAATCATGCCTAGTGTACTGAACACTGACAATGATCCTATCCTTAGTGTACCAAACGCAACTGATGTACCAAACGTAAAGACTGCACCAAACGTGCCGAAAATGACCAATAACGATCCTAGTGTACCAAAACCCACTTTATGTATTAACTGGTGTAGTGTAGCAACCGGTGTACCAAACGTCAAGTGTACCAAAATGCACCAAATGTACCAAAACTGACTAGGAATGATGTCTAGTATACTAAACACTGATACAATCCTCAGTGTGTTAAACGCAACTGGTGTACCAAACGTACCGACTGTACCAAACGTGCCAAAAATGACCACATGAATGATACAAGTGCACCAAAAATGACACCTGGTGTCCAACAATAAACACTTAGTGTGCCAACCGGTGTACCAACGTCAAGTGTACCGAAGTGCACCAAATGTACTAAAACTCACTAGGAATGATGCCTAGTGTACTAAACACTGAGCCTGTCGTCAGTGTACCAAAATGCTACTGGTGTACCAAACATTAACGACTGTACCAATCGTACCCAAAATGACCAAGAACGATCCTAGTGTGCCAATAAGCTGCTTGATGTACCAACAAAACGATTACTAACACACTTAGTGCACCAAGCAGTGTTACCAAACGTAAAGTGTGCTAAAGTGAACCAAATGTACCAAAACTCAGGAGGAATGGTGCCCAGGGTACTGAACACTGATCCTATCCCTAATGTATTAAACGTAACAACTGTATCAGACGTACCGTAAATAACTAAGAATGATCCTAGTGTGCCCGTATTCTGTTCTGTGCATTTCTACATCGGCGTTTGAAAGAACCCATTATTAGTCCCCTAAGTTCAAGATGGCGAACGGCCGCCATGTTAAAAGTCGTTTTTGGCCGCATTTTTTGCTATCCTACTTCATTTTGGGCTTCGACGAGCGGCGGCTTTCGTATCGTCTCCGATACACCTGTTATTGTCATAGATTAAATTAGCTTGGGTTAAAACAGATGGCATGAAGACGAAGATGGATTCGCAGTAGACGAGGCATGAAGCAGACGGGAATGAGTTGATCGATTGTTCTATCTTTGTCGTATCACGGAAATTCAATTTCGAGCGTTTGTCTTACAAACGGTCGACTTTCGACCCGACAGCGGCTGGTCGCCGAGCCGTGAGGCTAGTGACGCTGGGAAGGGTAAATGCCTCCTTTCGAGAGGGAAGCGCTGAAAAGGGAAAGGTCGTCGACGCGTCGACATCGGGACGGAATGCAGGAAGGTCGTCGTCGTCTGCACTTGGACGGCTTGGTGCAACGCGCGAAATGGAATTCCGTTCTCCGGACATCCGCCATTCTCTATCCATCAAGACGTTCATCCCGTGAAGCCAATGAAACTAAACTTAAGGCGTCCGCACAAGTGCAACAAAACAAAAATAAAGTTGTTTCAGCGTCGCCAAAAAATTGTTTTTGTTGTCTTGCAGATGTGCGGACGCCCTTATCCATTTTGCTCATCCCTCCCTTGCCTGCTGTTTTCTATACTTTGCACTGTTTCCCTATGGTCGACACCCTTCCCATTAATTAGCCACGATAATTTGACCATCCATCAGAGACAGGATGTTCTTCACTGCCGCATCCCATGCTTCGACTCGGTTGTCGACATACTGGCGTTCGAAAACCTCTTTCAGAAGAAAACTGGAGAGCTTCTTCTTCAGTTTTTGCCGCGCGATGCTATGCAAGCGCGGTCTATGCTGTCATGCGATGTCTGTCTGTATGTCCGTCTGTCACGTTTATGAACTCTGTCGAAACGAATAAACATCTTTAAAATTTTTGTCACTATCGGGTAATCACACCATTCTAATATTTCTGTACCAAAAGTCACGACAATATTCTGACATGGATCCCCCTAATAGCGGCGTCGAATGCAGGTGGGGTTGGCAAAAATCGAGTTCTCGACCAATAGCTGACTATCGATCGATGAATGCTGCAGTGCAAACAACACGGTCGACCGTGCAGTTTACCGCGAAGACCGCAACGCATCAGTGAATCTTTGTTTATCACAACCAACATGGTAAACCACGACGAAGAGAACAGAACAAAAATTGATTGTACGCAGCCGTAAATCTGAAGCGAAACTTGAAGTCCACGTATTGTACTATGAAAGCTACTGACAGACACGAAGCATCGCGCGGCCTCTCTGCGACAGCAGGGCCACTCGTATTTACGTCCGAGAAAACTGAACTGAAACTCTTGAATGCACTGCTGGCAGTGCACTAGGCCTTCATATAACAAGTTAGTGGTCAACGCGATAAGCCCCCGCCGCCATCCGTATGTCAGGCACTGGCCTGACTGGCCCAGCAGCGCTGTGGGGCCCTATTGCTCTACTGGGCCAGTCAGGCCAGTGCCCGACATGTACGCGCTTCAGGAAATGGTTCTTGCGTAAAGCTTCCGCTTTGCGGCGGGGCTAAAATAAGTAGCCTAGAGGCGGACATTGGCCAAGCGTGATGGATGAGAGCCTGAGAGACAGCCTGAGTCTGTTCACCGCGTGTCAAAGACACATTGGGCCACACACACACACACTCCGACGCCATTCTTCTACGAGTATGTCGACAGCAAGCTGTCGCTTCTTCGCCGGTCATGCCAACTCTCTTGAGATCTTGACGTACATGCATTGTGTCAATAAAGTTCTTTTTCTCTGTCTCTGTGGCTTTCGCTTCGTCGAATGTTCTTCCATCTCAACTCAACTCAACTCACAGGTTAATAAGAAAAGACCTCACAGGACACACAGAGCCAAATGGACACCTACATATGCCCATAATAAAACTAAAAAAGATAAACAAAACAAACATGCAAAATTTATGGTAACACTGCCACATGGCAGACAGCAACATTATTTAGCAGTCTCTTGAATGTATTCAAAGAAGGCGCTTCGACAACAGTATGAGGCAATGTATTCCACGTATCACAAATACGGTTACAGAAAAAATACATTTGATCGATGCTTATACAGTTTGTATTTATGTCCTCTTGTTTGAGTAAAGTCCGACAAATCTAAAAGATTGCAATGCAAGGAGACTTCGGAGAAGGGTCACATTCAGGGCTGTTTGACATGGCTTTAAAAAACCTAGGTTTTTTAGGTTTTTAAAAAACCTAAAAAACCTAAAAAGTCCGAATTTAGGTTTTTTAGAAAATAAAAACCTAATGTCCGGTTTAAGTTTTTAAGCTTTTTTTCACTTATTATGCAACTAATTCAATAGAAATGTTATCCAACTTTCCAATTAATATGAATTGCATTTTTTTGCGTTCACATGGCCGAATCTTTGCAGTCAGCTCTTCATACATAATACAGTGGTACAGTGTAAATAATAGACCAGTGAAATGACTACCGTAATTGTCTCTGCAGTTTAGTGTCTAATCCGGATCAGACTTCTTATTATCAGTGCTGGGTCGGTATTGTTGCGAGTGTGCCACTGCTGTCCAATTCTTTAAGGTCACG
>Ga0209149_1000535_pt1 | contig 16115 bp, 9 predicted proteins | sample WorMetTyACAVOLI2_FD_187423 | JGI IMG/M metagenome (GOLD analysis project Ga0209149, IMG submission 187423) | Marine gutless worms symbiont microbial communities from Max Planck institute for Marine Microbiology, Germany - Olavius algarvensis... ... | reverse complement strand
ACATATATTATAAATAACAGAGGGCCGAGTACGGAGCCTTGTGGGACCGAACAAACGATGTAGATGACAGATGAAGTGCTGCCGGCATAAATAACACGGTACGACCTGCCCGATAAATACGACTGAGTATGAGTGATGTTAGCGTGGAATTCTGAGGGATATAATTAATTATTAATCATAGACGGACTCGCACTTGTTGCTTAAATCGCTGTGCCATAAATTTAGAGTGTTTGATTGCGGTTTGATAACGCAATGCTCAAAAGTAGCTGGCTTTGTTTTTGTTGTTGTTACATACTTCTGTTGACCTGCATTCCAGTTTCCTCCCCCGATGTCGCGTCACTCAGTGTGTTTGTTTGTTTGCTATATTTCGTAAAACGGTTAAGTTATCATCGCGATCTTTCAGAGGAGATCGCCAATCGCTCAAGGATCATCATGCCTAATGGCTCAAGGATCATCTTGCCTATTGATTTCGGTGTGAATTGGTCCACAATTCACACCGAAAGGTAGGTTGATAGGTAAAATTAGTCGAAAAGTTAGTCGAATGAACTTTTTGTAATCGATTAAAATTTTCAAAGACTATTCTGTGAATTTGTTGGTTAAAATACGAAGCCTTAGTGAACGCCAAAAGAAACGAGTTGTATGCATGCATCTGAGTGTGACATGCGTTGTTTCCAAACTGATGGAACGTATAGTCTATAGCAGCATTATGAACCACGCCAATATGCATAATATCTTATACCCGCTTCAACGTGGTTTTCATGCTCGCCGTTCTTGTGAAACTCAACTAATCGACTTGGTAAATGATATTGCAAATAACATGCAGTCTGATCTTCAAACTGATATCTGCATATTGGACTTTGCGTACTTCTAATGTAAAATGCTATGCTCCTTATGTTTTACAAGATTCACTACAGCTTGGTTGCAACTCCAATGACCTTATATAGACATCAAGTTGCATCCTGTACCCACGTATAAACAGAAAACAGAAAACTCTCTGGCTTACCACATCCCACCGTCATCATGTGACTATCACCTTTATTTTTTCCCCCGCACTGTTCGTGACTGGAACATTCTTCCTGAAGCGGTCGCCAGGGCCTCTTCCCGTGAGGTATTCAGGGGTATGATTCATGAATAACCCCATCTGTATCCTGGTACTCCACCGACAGTCGGTGCAGGGAGTCGCGCCCATACCATGAGGAGCCACTTTTCAGTTGCTTTTTGTTGCTTTAGTTGCTTAGTTTTGTTGCACCTTTAGTTTGTTTTTGTTGCTCACTGCACAGCACACCATCGATTACGTGACACGTCTACTAACGGCTCGGAATCTTCAATATATTGAAGTTGAGTCGTAACTCGGAAGAAGAAGATTGTGTCTTGCCGCTATTCCGTTGGTTGCTTTGTTATGCGGCCGTCTCACTAACCGGTTACATTACGATTGTATTTCGTTGGTCTGTCTGTCTGTCCGACAAACGAACGAACGTGCTGTTAAGCCGAGTTGCTGAGAAATCGACTGATTTTCATCGTTTGATCAGACGACGAACTACGGAATGCTGTGACAAGGAACCACTCTCTCTGACGTCTGTTCGCTGGCTGGCCGGACTGGACCGGATTGGCCGGACCGGGCCGGGCCGAACCGGGCCGGGTCGGCCGCCGGCCCGGCCCGGCCCGGCCCCGTCTCGTCCGGTCCTTCAACACAAATCCACATTAAACACGGTGTCGTCGTCATGCCAAGAACAGCTAACTAACTTATCAAGCACAACTAACCAGCGGCTTGCCAGCGACCGTAATTGGCAAAGATGGATGGCCTGTGTGTAACGACCGGCGGCTGAAACAACGGCTTCAGCAACAGTAGCATCTCTAGCACCATTACGGGCGCATCGCATTGATTCACTGGTAAAGAGTGAAGCCTTCCTGGGAATAGCAGCTAGTCATTCGTATCAGTTACTTGGTTGGCGCCTGCAGCGTACATTAATATCGCTGGGCGTCCGCAGCTCAGGAGAATGGTGCGTTAAGGCTTATTGAGACGAAGCAGCACGTTCTACCTTCTCAGTGCAATAGCAATTATAGTTACCACTTTTTAATGAATAGCAACAATATTTATACCAGTATTTTGTCGACAAATACTTGATTATTAAGTGTAGACAAGTAGCCCTGCTGTTGCAGAGAGGACACCCGATGCTTTATGTCCGTCAGTAGTTAGCCTCAACAAAATAATAACTCGTGCGGAGTCTTTTATTATTGTTACTTGGCTTCAGATTAACCACTGCGTAACGTTGTCTTCGGGCGTAAGGTTGAGGCTTCTTGTCATACACTTCGTCGTTTTAAACTGGCCACGGTCCGTCGCAGCTAAGTGTATTGCACTTGCTGCTGGAACGGTTCACAGCACGCAGTGAAGGGAGATACTGGCTCAGAATGGCGATTTCTGCCTACCCCACCTACATTCGACGCCCTCATTAGGGGTTTGCCGTCGGAATATTGCCATGCCGTTTGGTACGGAAAAACTAGAATGGTGTGGCTACCGGATGGTGAAAAAATTTCGAAGATATGCGTATTCGTTTTGATAGAATGTACGAACGTGACAGACACAGAGACAGAAGGACACCGCACTTGCATAGCATCGCGCGGTAAAAATGTGGGTTTTGAGCCTGGAGTGAAAACGGAAGGAGTTTTGGACGGATGATAAAAGTTGTAATGATAACATGAACTAGCGTGAGTCACTCAGTGAGTGAAACGAGTTGATGTGAAGGAGACTGATTAGGATAAAGCTGATGAAATGAAACAGGAATTTGATTCAGAGTCAGCGCGGTGCATATTTGTAAAGCGGCCAGCATTGTTGGGCCTTATAGTTTTATGGTAGCCTGCCCGAACATCTTATTTAGCTCTTTATTCTCATTGTTGTATTGGTCAAATAAAGATACTTGATAGCTTAACCCTTTAGACTCCAAAGCCAATTATAGTGCTACATCGAATAATACGAAGTTGGTACACTGGCCGTTGATGGGTGGGCTGTTACATTTGGTACAGCGAGGAGGGTACTGGGCGGGCTGCGGCCTCGCCCAGTCCCCTCCTCGCTGTACCAAATCTAACAGCCAACCCATCAACGGCCAGTGTACCAATCACTGTATTTCTATATGATGGTCCGTTGCTCTGTGGTTTTAATGTGGCGATTAAAGGGTTAACTGTCTCGCACATATGTGCCATATAATAGGTAATATGAAGTCGGCGCATTGGCCTTGATATGTGAATTGTTAAACTCCCGTTCGCAAATGCGGAGGCTTTACGCGACGGTGCTGTGTATCTGTTTAGCCTATCTGTTTCTCTTCGTCTGTTTGTTCGTTCGTTATTCTATTGCCCGAAATTTGTTAAATCATTCGCGAGGTGGCAGCATCTTGTGGCGAGCGAGGCTTATCGTATTAAGTCCGATAACTTTGTCGTATTCGGTACAGCGAGAAGACTGGACGGAGTGCTCAACAAAAGCCGTTCGGCCAAAAAAGTAATTTAAAAAGTTATTTGGACAACTGGTGGTTGCAGCGCCTCCAGTTCTTGGTCACGTGTCGCCGTCGTTTCTCGTCCACAAAGACGGCGACACCGTCGAGCTGTTCTGCGACGCCACCGCCACGCCGGAACCGCTCGTCACGTGGCACAAGGACGACCAGGAAATGACGTCATCGGAGCGAGTGCGCGTGACGCCGACGCGCGTCGAGATCCGCGACGTCGACCGGATGGACGGAGGCGCTTACACGTGCACGTTTCGCAACGTCGTCGGCCATGTCTCGCACACCATCAAACTCGTCATTGAGGGTCAGTCGTCAGTAGTGTCAACAATTTGGTAAGTAAGTAAGCAACAGAACATAATACTATGACAACAGAGACATTTGACAGACTTGAGCGACCACTTGCGGCAAGTCGGCTGAAGGGAATGAACGGGCAACAGTGGTCACGTATTCTTAGTAAGACGGCTCGGCGCTAGAGGTCGCTGCTGAGCTTTCGTGTCGTTTCTGTGGTGATTCCGGCGAATAGAACGTCACAATATGACATGGCGATTTTCGACGTTTGAATTCTTGACGCAGTCAAACGAACATAATATGACGTCGTCGTTTCGATAGTAGTCGTGACAAAAAAGGTCGAAAATCGCCAGATTTAAATGTGTGGCTGTTTGGCTGACGATACAGAGGAAGGATGGAACTTGAAAGGTATGATTCCTTCATACTGCATGTATTGTGAACAGTATACACGGCTCAAGCAGTTAATGATGTGTTATTTTCAGTGAAATATTGTAGCATGAAAATGTCAACGAAAATTCCGCGAAAATTTCGTTTACAAGTTCACAAATTCCGGACTTTATTTCCAAACGAACCAACTACCTCACGATGTACTAGTACACCGTGCATTTATTACTGTGCACGGTGCTAGTGTTTTATAAAATGCGATTTGTTCTAATGATGTACACCGAAATGTGTACACTGACGAACTGGATACTTTTCGATATGCAACCGCATTCTTAGTGCATGAGAACAGTATGTCACTGTTGACGCTGACAGATCACATCTAACTCTTTAGAGTGCAAAGATAATTATAGTGCCACGTCGCAGGTACGATGTTGGTACACTGGCCGTTGATGGGTGGGCTGTTACATTTGGTACAGTGAGGAGGGGCCTGGGCGGACCGTGTACCAATCACCGTTGCTCTGCGGTTTTAATGTGGCTATTAAAGGGTTTAATGCATGGCTTTCAGTTAGCTCCAGACGTACCATGATTACTCTGTAGTCTTCGATGACAGAAAATTTATGTCCAGTATTTCAACGAAGGTTTCAAAATGGGGCTATAAACATTTAAAAATGTCTCCAAACTTTGGAAGTTGAAATTTTCACTGTGTGTCTCTTGCAAACATTTGCAATCATGGGTTGCTGGCTTTATGTCGTCTTGATAAAATTGGAATTTTATGCACAATGAAGCAATTTACATATTTCATGTCGAGGAATCTTGAGCCTGATTGTTTCGTTGTGTTGCATGCTTCGTTGTATTCTAGTAATTTCGCTCATCTGACTCGTTTTTATATAAACAAAGGCTTACGTGAGTTATTTTCGGCGTTATAAACAATGAATAAACGGACTATAGCTAAAGGCCCGTTTATAGCGACACAACTCAACTCAACTCGACGTCGAGTTGAGTTGAGTTGCGTCGGCGAAGTGTCTATAGCGACGCCGACGCAACTCAACTCTACGTCGAGTTGTCGACACGTTCACAGCGTGAACAACTGTCGCCTATCAATGACCGTAGTGACCCAGTTGACTCAGTTTGTAGGTCGTGACGTCATAAACAAAAAACACGACTGACTTGGCTGTACGCGGGTCAGTTGAGTTCAGTTGAGTTGAGTTGAGTTTTGTCGCTATAAACGGGCCTTAATATTGCTACAAAGAGCCACATTCTCACTCGCCGTATATATATAGAGCACGATCAACGGGCATTAAAGCTGGTCCTTTGACGATGACGGTAACGATTAAACAATTATAAGGTGGCAGTGTGTGGCAACACAGCGACACGAAATGTGGCTCTACGTGCTTGTGTTTAGCTTGATATAAGTCGAGAAGTCAGGATTCTGCCATTCTGCGCGCGCAGAATTTTGCGCAGAATCGGCAACCCTGCGCAGAAGTTGGGGTCCTGCACAGAATTAAGGAAAATTTACCAAATGGCGCAGAAAATGCGAAAATTTTGCTGATTTTTGTTAACCCTTTTACATACAACGGTTACAAGAAGCTAATCAGAGATTAAATGGCCGAACGTAACATTTTGCTCTAAAACTTCAGCCTACAGAGAATATCGCAGTTTAAAATAAATTCTAACACTAAGCCTAACTTTAAACCCTAACCCATGTTAAACTATTGCGCCCATGGTTCTACACACTAGCCAAGGATGGGTCCCTGCAACTCTGACTCGTGTTTCGCCCGCCGATAGGTCTGTGGTTAGATCGGTCGTACTTAACAGTGACGAAGTGTAAGGACGGTTGATGCAGTAATGGCTTGCCATAGTGAAGCAAGTGAAGCACGGATACTCTGAGAAAAGCAGTAAAACCAGTAACAGTGATAACAAGAACTTAGCTATCGCCAACAGATCGCGCATCAGCTGCGCACACGATATATACGCTGAGGGCATCTGTAGGCATAAATATTACACCGTGACCTTGAAATCTAGGTTAAATGTCACTCAAGGTCACTGGCAACGAAACCATTGGATAGATCATACACGACTTAGTAGTAGTCGAGTTATTTGACGTTGAATACTATTGCGACCTTGAAATGTGAGTTAGAGGTCACTAAAGGTCATTGAAAGTGGTAACATTTGAAAGCTTGGGTACGGTTTCCTATTCGCTTTCAATAGTAACTATGGCCGTATCTGTAGCCGTTTGTGAGATATTCAGTGTCAAAGAATAACGTGACCTTGAAAACCAGGTTAGGGGTCGTTCAAGGTCATTGAAAATGGCGCCGTTCGATAGACCATATGCGACTTTCTATTGGTCGTCCATTGTAAATATTGCTCTATCTTGTACCATTTTCGAGTTATTCGACGTTGAATAGTGTGGAATGGTTTGGCTACTCGATGGTGAAAAAGTGTGATGATATATTTAGCCGTTTTTACACAATGCCGGCGTGTGACAGACGGACAGACAGACGGGTTTGGCTTAGTGGTAACGCGTTGGCTTCGATCAACGTAGTTGCGCTACGTCAGACCCGGTTAGTACTCGGATGGGTGACCGTCTGTGGACGGGTAAACCATTTCGGTATGTAACCAGCCAACTAGGCCAACTCAGCCTTTCATCCTTACGGGGTCGATAAATCGAGTACCAACCTGCCCGGTTGGGGTGAAGGCGGGGCGGCCACCTCTGTCGGGTAGCAGATAACACTGTGTGATCCCATTTGACTAGTGGCGTCCCGTAGTTCTGAGGTGAATTTCACGAAGAACTATACGCTCCTTTACCTTTTTTTACAATGCGGCCTAGGGGAAGGCCGCATAATAAACCAAATGCCAATCGTTCCCGAATTACAAAAAAACTGTGATGCTTACATTGTACTGTTTGTGCTACTGTAAAAACAGAATGAAATACGATTGTAAGTGCTTTGCATTTTACATGTATTGATCTTTCTCAATCATTTTGAAGCTGGTTTTGTGTTCTGTGGATTTTTGTAGTCTGATAATAAACTTCATGTGATTTGATTTGACCTAAAAAAACGGCCAGAAGGCAGATTACTTAGCGGCGCGCGAAACACCTAGCGGACGAAACGCTTGTTGCGGACGCTGAAATGAAAATCCTGTTACTGCTCGGACCAATTTGTTGTCCAGGCAGGCATCTTTGCGTGCCAGCAATGCTTCGTTTGTCTTGCAATCTGATTATTTAACTCGCTTGCACGTTTACCGTCTAGCGCCGTGCATGTATGTCTGTGTTTTCATCGTTTGCCGGTCGACAGTCGTCGAGTCGGCGTGTTGGCACTGTTGCTGGACATTCTGATGTTTTGACTGCGCTTCATTTAGTGCCAGAATGTACCACGTCAACAGTCGCTTGACACCGGCTTGACTACTGCAGTTCACACGCTCACACACAGAACATGAAAAAGTTTTTGTAATAACCTCTATAAGGTGCGCAGTGAATCTGAGGATGAACTGTGTACAAAGGTTACTTTTGGGACGGCACTTGAAAGTGTCAAAGTCGGGAGATGTGATTTGTCAAGACTTGAAGACGTAATCTATGTACCGTAATGTTGATGTTATTAGACGACATTATACGACATATTCCACTACAGAACAACTGGTGTTTTGTTAGAAAGCTTCGTACACATATTTGTTAATTACCGGCAGGCCTGTGCGAAGCCACTAACATTGCCACTAATGGAAAAGCAGATGTCATGATTCAGATTACCACCGCTAGCTCACCCTTTTTGAGCTAATTTATACCAAAAATTACCAATTTCGGCGATCTTGGGGGCTGTAAGCCCACATTTTAAAAGTAACACTGGTTAAATTTGGCAAGAGGGTGCGAGCCTGGGAGTCGCTCCCTCACGCCAAATTTTGTAGAAATCGCTTAGGGGGATATACCATTTTAAGGAAAATTTATACCAAAAAATATCAATTTTGGCGATTTCGGCGCCTGTAAGCCAACATTTTAAAAGCCACAATCGTGAAGTTTGGCTACGTACCTGGGACACCCTCCCCGCGCTTAATCTTGTAAAAAATCGCCCAAGGGGCCTGCCGGTATTGCATTTCCCCGCGGAGGTGAATGGTGATGCATATTGATTTATAGTTAGTAATTTCATATATAAGTCGTCGACAAGACCAGTTGTCCATACAAAAGATTTTTATTGGATATTAAATTTTACACGATTAAACAACCGAAACCTTAGTATTTTATAGTTTTTGAAAGATTAGAATTAGTGGCATGAAACGCAGGAGTTGAAGTGAATACCCTTGGCTGCGGTCATAATCATTCTTTATTACGCCAGATGGCAGCACAAAAACAAAAAAAAACGCAGCAGTACAAAATGAAAAATACAGCATAGTTCATCAAAGTGATTATATTTTACATGTAAATTAGATAGTACACTGTCCAGATAAAAAGTGGACCCCCCTAGAACATCGTCATAGCTTCTGGAAATGTTAGCCAATTTAAATGAAAATTTCAGAAAGTATAGCTGAGATAATGTTGAATATATACATCTGAAAATAATTTGTCTTTTTTGTTACATGTTCTTTGTTAGCAGCGACATAAAAAGAACGTTAGTAAAAGTGCCATTACAGCAACGGAAGTTATGGTTTAAAATCAGTACTTAAGTAAATGCTCGTAAATAAATTAAAAGTATGAAGCAAACTGCTTTCTTAAGATGTTTCCTGGCACAGAAAAAGAGTTCTAGCGGATTCAACACTTAACAGTGAAAACGACAGTACTGGCATCATTGAATCATGTCCGGGTTGTGGTCCACCACACACTGCCTATCCAGTTGTAAAGATCAGCAAAGTTAAAGATCTTGCACTGATTTTACTGATCAGTGTATTTGAACTATCAGGTCTTCTTCATCTTCTGTCAAAAAGCGTCTTAAGCAATCGTTTTGCTACACTTTTTTTCACCCATTCACGACCGTTTAATGAGATGTTCATCTTCAGTAGTAAATCCAGTTGCCATAGCGGTACTTTTACTAACGTCCTTTTTAACATCGCTGCTAAGAAAGAATATTTAACGAAAAAAAATTATTTTCAGATATGTATGTTCAACGTTCTCTCATCTATATTGTCTGAAATGTTCATTTAAATTGGCTAACATTTTAGAAGCTATGACGATGTTCTAGGGGTCCACTTTTTATCCGGACGCAGTGTTGTATATTTCTCAGTATCAAGTCTACAAAGCGGCACTAATAAGCATGGTTCTAAAAAGCTCGTTAATGTTAATCAGTTTATATCTGATTTTCGGATGCCGGATTCAGGCCTGTTTCCGCAGCTGGTGTAAAGGCCTGGTCACACGTACGATACGACGGCGATACCATCTGCGAGAAGGCTACAACAAAGCGTTGATTTTTCTCGACTCCTCGTAGCGTGTTGTAGCGTGTAGATCGTGCAAGCCTTCTCGTCATATCGTAGATCCCAGCCAGCCTGGCGTAATTACGATGTGTATGATTGTGTGTAATAGATTTTTCTTCTTAGTTTTTAGTCTGCTTAGTATATTTTATTTTATTGCTTTTCATAGGATCTATTCTAGGTCAGATATAAGTGCTGGAAGCAGCCTATCTGTACCGCAGTATTCAGCTGTACCATTTTGTTGTACTGATGTTTGATTTTTTTCTTTGTGATGTGCTGTTTACTGAAAAAATGCTGCTAACAGTGTCGTCATCACTGCTAATGTATGCAGGCAACACGTACATCATGGTTCCTCCGCAGAATACGACGGCGCTCGATGGCAGTCGCGTCAAGTTGAGCTGTCAGGCGGAAGCGTTTCCGAACAACGTGACCTACGAGTGGCTGCACGACGGCAACGTCGTACCGGCGTCCAGTCGTACGACAGTCTACGCCGACGGCAGCCTCGTCTTCGCGTCGGTCGACGTCGACGACGCCGGCTGGTACACGTGCAGACCGACGAACGGGCTCGGATTGACGCCGGAAGCCAGAGCCTATCTCAATGTCACCTGTAAGTCACGCGTGACACTTAATAAATCACAGAGAGAGAGAGCCGCCAAAGCTCATAAATCTATTTACCGCACCATCACTCTATTACCACACAATGGCATCCTGTCACCAGATCCTTCGTGTCCATCGGTTTCCTTTTTGGTTTATTTTTTGTTATTGTTTCTGTCTGATTCCGTGCGGTAGACTAAGCTGGCCCCGTCAGTTTTTTTTTGAAAAAAAATGATAGAATTTCAACACTTAAGTTTAATAACACATTTAAGGTGTGACGGAAAGTATGATAAAACTTTTAATGAAAATTAAAAATTTATTGCTGAGTCAAAAGGTATAATAATTTTGAAAACCGGCCAATACGTGTCAGTGTTATGAACGAAAGTAGAGTGGCGTGTTTTTGACTCACAGTGTATGCTGCAAATGTATACTGTACTTGTTTATCCAGTGATACAGCTTATGAATTACTGAGCTGCTCTGTTTGCCGTAGCTTGCCGGCATTTCGTGGACCGCATAAACATTAATCTAACTGATGGGCAGACCTTTATCGTCCGGAGGGATGCGTGTCGGTTACTACCGTCGCTGGTGCTGGTGGTGGCGGTGACGGTGGCACCGCTAATGCCAGACCGGCGGCTACAGCAACAAGTCGCAGGCTTTACGGTCGACCTGCTTTGGCGTCTGTAAGATAACTGGCGTTATGTCGAGCATTCTAATCATCAGTCATCGCAAGCGATGCTTTCTACACCTTGTAGTGTACCGTGGTCGTGTGTGTTGCAGTGCACTACATCGTAATAATTTATAATCGAGCAGCGTTCAGTGCTATTTCCCAGCCAGTGTCGGAATTATGAATGCAGGGCTGCATAACGCTGGACAGCTGACACGCAGAGTGTGGATTAACAGCATTGCACAGCTGTAACTGCGGACGTGTGATTTCTGTACAGGGCATCTTGCAACATTTCTTGAGATAGTGTCAGTTTAATCTCCACATTTACTGCATAAATATAATAATACTAATAGAATGATACTGTTGCGCAGCTTGTCTGCATGAGATGAGCTACGCTGCACAGAGCTGGGACGAGTGGAATCAGTTAGTTAACAAGATACGATATGCCTCCGCTCACTGCCTGGTGCTGCCGCGTAGCGAATGACTTAACAAATTTCACAGGCGACAGACCAACGAACGAACAGACAGACCGACAGATGGACATCGTAATCGCGTAAAGCACCCGATTTGTGAGCGGGGCTTAACCCTTTAATGGGCACCGCTAATTACAGTGCCACATGAAATCATATGAAGTTGGTACACTGGCCGTTAATGGGTGGGCTGTTACATTTGGTACAGGGAGGAGGGGACTGGGCGGGCCGCAGCCCGCCCAAGCCCAAAATGTTACCAAATGTAACAGCCCACCCATCAACGGCCAGTGTACCAATCACCGTATTTATGTATAATGGTCCGTTGCTCTGCGGTTTTAATGTGGCGATTAAACGGTTAACAAAGCGACAATCTTCAACAGATGATCACTGTCTGATGACGAGGAGAAGGAGGACGAGGAGGAGGGGCGGAGCTGGAACGCCAGACGAACCTAGCAGTTGGTACAGGATAAACAAGTAACGATTATGTTGCACATTAAATATGACGCTTCCGTGGACTATATATACACGACGACGTGGGTGGTACATGTTTCAGATCTACCGCGCGTGTCCAAACTTCCTGCCGAGATTTTCCTCGCCCGCGGTCTCCCAGCTAGTCTGGACTGCCCAGTGACGGCCAATCCTCCGGTGACCAGCGTGGTGTGGGCCAAGGACGAGCGTGTCGTCGCTCCGCTCGTGCCGAAGGACTCCGCCAGCGACGACGGCGCTCGGTTGACGACAGACCGGCGAGGGTCGTTGCTGTTTCGGTCGGTGTCGACGCAAGACGAGGGTCGATACGCCTGTACACCGTACTCACCACTCGGCGTCGGGCAGGCGTCCCGACCTGTCCGCGTACACGTACGAGGTTGGTCGGCAAATCCACCGTCTTTTCGGACCAAGCACAGTAAAGAAATAGGAGAAATCCCTACCACCGCAGATAGGGTCTGTGGTCTCCCCGGATTTTTTTTTTTAAATTTAACAATAAATAGTGTAAAATGAGGCAGTTTTGAGCATTAACATTAACATTTGGTGCACTTTTTGGCGATTTTGACGATGTTTATTTGACTTTGTTGTAGCCTTGTTCGCTTATTGTAATCGGTGTACGATGACTGCCATGATGATGACGATGATGATAAATTCTGGGAGCAACTTGAACTTAGGGACAGAGGTGGATTATGTTTCTCGATCTGCAGCTGATCTTTGTCGCGGAATTGTACTGCCTCCATGTCCAGACTTGTAAAGTAAGGAAGTAACACTTTAACGTCAGTATACTCAGTTCCTGTAGGCCAGCTGCGCACTAGTCCATAATGTTGTCAGTACAGTGCGCTAATTCCGTTTATAACTCAGAAAACAATCAACTCTGCATTGCTGCAATGTGAGACTAGGTCTGCAGTCAGCACTGCAGCGGTATGTACAACCGAACGAGGTCACAAGCCTCGTTTTTGCCAACTCAGCCCGGTGAACTTCAAACAAGAAACTCAGCTGTCGCAGAGAAGCTGCGCGTTGCTTCGTGTCATTGAATATTTCGCTAAGTCATTCAAGATCGATCAAGGTCATTCGAAATGATACCCTTAAGTAGGAATATTGCCATGATATTTGGTACGGAAAAACTAGAATATAGGTGTGGCTACCCGACTGTGAAAAAAGTTTGAGAATATGTTCATTCGTTTTGTCGTTTCGACACAATACACGAACGTGACGGACGGACAGACGGACAGACAGACGGACACCGCACGACAGCATAGGCCGCACTTATGCATAGCATTGCACGGCAAAAATAGTCCATCCTCTACGTTTTCATAGAACGGGGAGAACAAGTGAGATGTTTTTGGTGTTGCATGCGTCAGCGGCGGTGTCAGTGTGGCGGGCACTTTGCAGAGGCAGTAGAGTTGTTGGGCGTGACGCTCGACTCTACGTTGACATTCAATCAGCACGTAACAAATGTTGTCCAAGCCTGCACGTACCACACACGCGCTCTACGTCATATCCGACAGCTGCTCACCGTTGATACCGCGAAGTCGATTGCCATATCCATTGTTGGTTGGTTTAAGGCCGGACTATTGTAATAGTCTATTGTATATGGCACCTCGGAAGGCAACCTGGACAGACTTCAGCGCGTACAGAATCAACTTGCGCGTGTTGTACTACAGGCACCATGGACTGCTACTGCTACGGACATGCGCCGTCAACTTCATTGGCTGCCAGTAAGACAACGGATTGTTTTTAAACTGGCAACTGTCACGTATAAGGCACGGCTATCTGGACTCCCGGCGTACCGGTACCTACAGTGTGAAATCTACGATTACGATCCGTCCAGAACTCGTCATCATCATCATCATCATCATCATCATCATCAACTTCATCTGTTCTCCTTCAGCAACAACCAGCCACTATATCATGTGCAGCGAGAGCGTTTTGTGCAGCCGCTCCTACAGTCTGGAACTCTCTTAGAGTCTTGATGTCCACACCCGTTCAGCTGATACGTTTGACATTTAAGAACCGGCTTAAAACTGAACTGTTTAAATCTTCCTACTTTTAACTGTTCTGGCGCCATTGCAGCGCTCCAGATTCGCTTGCGAATTGACATGTAGGGCGCGTTAAGAAATTTATTTGTATTGTATTGTATTACGTATGATTTGTGCCAAATTTGTGGCGTAATCGGACCGTTTTGGGGGACACACAGTTCCACAGACATAACCACAGCATAATCATAGCGTGACGCTGCTGAAAACAGAACTCGCAGACCAGGAGTAACCGCAGCTGGTATGACCCGGCAACATGCAGACACCCCCAAACCTTGGGACTTTACGGCGTGGGTGCAGTGGTGTAGCGGTAGAGTATCGGACTCGCAACCGACAGGCTGAGGGTTCGACTCAAACCCGGTCCACTGCAAGCAACCTTGAGCAAGTTGCTAACCTACTGTGTGCTCAGGCCAACTCAGCCTCCTACCCTCAGCGGGACTTGAAATGAGTAGTAGCTACGGCTACGGGATGAAGGCCCAGTGTGGCTGATTGGGGCGATGGTGTGTCTGCTAGCTGCACCGTGGGTCCAATTGTCCGTTAGCGTGGGCAGTGGATGGCCACATAATGCGCTGCGGCACCATTGGCTCATGCCAATCAGCTGCCACTTCCGAGATTGTGAAGCGCTGCTGGTCACGAGTCTGACTCATGTAAGCGGCGCTATAACAAGTGTCTAGACCTTTACCTTTACCTTTCGCATATCGATTTGTGGATTCCCTTTGCGTGCAGTTATCTATTCGTACTAGTATGCAGTTGATAACTGACTGAAAGTGTGGCGATGGTGTGTGTTAAGAACCTCCGGTGATTGTCGTACGACCGCGACCTGTCTATCAAAAGCGACCGTACTCGTCGGTCATTATGCCGTGCAGTGTCGCCGCCGGCGATTCGCACACAGCTCGGTCGTGGATCAAGGTACATATGCTCTGCCTGTAGACTCAAGGACTTTCATATGACATGACGCCGCCTCATAGTGCGGAATTAAGCTTCATTTACACTGACGAGACAGGCGACATGTCGCGGAAACATGCGACATGTCGCCTGATTTGTAGATGATGCAGCACGTGATCATGTCACGTGGATAAGTGACGTAGTTGTTTTCATTTATAAATTAAAGGCCTTAGAATTACTACTGCTATGTCAGATGATGATGATCGAGCCTATTAGCGTATCTGACAGTGACAGTGGTGGCTGCAGGCGTTGTCAGACGCCGGCGGCGACGTAGACGCATGGTCATGTTGGATGCATGCGTTCATGGATGAGTCGCCGATCAATTTTTGGCGGCTAAGCACCACTATTGAGGGACATCAATAACAATGACCTGAAGGCGTATCGTAACTGTTGTCGGATGTGCCCCGATGACTACGATGAGTTGTTCCATCCATCACCGACAAGGATACAAACTGTCGAAAGGCCATCTCACTTGACGAACGAATAAACGTTCAACATGTCGCCAAAACACGCGACAAACCGTCCACACTGCGGAAACCTGTCGCTGTTTCTTTTTCGACATGTCGAAAGAAATTGAACACTTTCAATGTTTTATGACATGCCACATGACATGTCACCGAAGCAGGCGACAATATGAAAATATGGTTTCGATCGGGCTTAGTGACGTGATGTAGCTCTGGACCCGTTCACATATGTTAAGCAAGAAAATAATCGATCGAAAGAAACTGATTAAGCGCCGTGGAGTTGGGTCACCGTAACCGCCAATTTTGGTCCTAAAAGTTGTTTTTGGCATGCTACTCGCCGAACCCAAATTATGTACCAAATTTGAAGTCACATAGGTCAACGGTTACAGACGTAAGCAGGGGCCAAAACTTGGCAGAACGCCAAATATGAGAGAATCCCACCTTTTTTGGACGATTTGACCCTACCGCGATATTGCTTGTCCTCACGTTTCATGTCCTGTTTTTTATTTGTAGCACATGTGAATCATTATTTCTTCTGCCATTCGTGGTGAATAAAGATGTTCAAAGCGAGTTTTAAAGGGAAAAAAACTAATCTTTATAATGCAAATTTGCAAAATTCAAGGTCATCGAAATTGATACCATTCGAAATACCACATGCAGTTTCCTATTAGACTTCCATTGTAGCTATATGCCTATCTTCTATAGTTTCCGATATAATGACGGTTTATTGGTACAGTCTCGTTTGAAGCCCTCGCAAGGGTGTTCCCCTATGACCTAGGGTACGAAAGTTAGCCTCAAAAAACTAGAGTCGCTGGGCCACTGGTGGTGAAAACTGCGTATCCTACGGTTATCAGTTTTGACTCAATACCAGCGTGTGACAGACAGATGGACAGACCAAAGCCGTT
>Ga0209149_1000534_pt1 | contig 16123 bp, 6 predicted proteins | sample WorMetTyACAVOLI2_FD_187423 | JGI IMG/M metagenome (GOLD analysis project Ga0209149, IMG submission 187423) | Marine gutless worms symbiont microbial communities from Max Planck institute for Marine Microbiology, Germany - Olavius algarvensis... ... | reverse complement strand
CATAGTAACTATAGGCCTAGGATGCACCGTTTGGCCACAGTGCACGCGCGTGACAACCAACCAACGACCAACCAACCAACGACGTCACGACACAGCCTATCTCAATAAGCGCCTCTTTTACTAACGTAAAGTGAGGCGCTTAAAAACCAGAATGGTGTGCATACCTGACATTAAAAAGAGTTTTACAATATGTTTGGTCGTTTCGACAGAATACCAGCAATGGCATGTTACAGACAGACGGACAGACATCTTGCGTCGCGCGGTAAAAACTGTTGGCAATACACGTGTTGTCAGTGTCCAGTACGACGCGCAGTTTCTCTGCGACAGATAAACTTCTTGTTGCCTGCAGCAAAGCCGACATCAACGACAGGTGGCCGAATGGACGGCGCTGATCGCCGTTGATCGTTTCAGTCGTACTGATTTCGCCACTTTTATAAACACATTAACTTTGGCCTCATAAAGTTTTCAAGTCCAACTTAGGCTACACGTTGCAAAAACGCCGACTCAGCAAGAAAGCTGCACGCAATCGTCGCAGGTTCTGAGTGATCGCCTGTAGATTTGCACCTACCTGCATTGTACATAGGCTTGTATGCCGTGAGCCATAAAACGTGCCACTCGATATTCGTTCATAACTCGGAGAAATGTTGGCCGATTTTAAAAATTCCATCAACTTGATGAGTGTTGGAAATGTTTCCATGCATACATCCATGCCAAGGAGGACATTTTAGCATTTACTGCGACTCAAGATTACACACACAATTACACTTATTTGGTTAACTTTGTCAACAATAAGGCAAAAGGCGGTACTGTGTTATATATGTTAGAATTTTGCTATTTTTGGTATGTTTTCACAAGGTGGTGTAGCGACACGTTGTAGGTGTGGTGGGAAATATAACACGGATTTCGTGGCAAATCTATTGCTGAGTCCAACAGTGAAATAATTATTTTAAAAATTGGTCAACATTTGTCAAAGTTATGAATGAATATCGAGTGGCACGTTTTTTTGTGCCTCACGCGTTGTATATATAGGCCACCGCAGTGCACCGTAAGCTGTTAATATCTGACGTCAGATCACTTCACTTCCTGGTCCTGCAGTGCGGGCGGATGTGACGCCGATCAGATTTCCCGTACACTGATATGACATTTCCGCGTGGTACGCAGCCATTATGACACTGAATACGATAAAATGACAGGACGCATGAACACGACACGGCGCAATATTGCGCACCTACAGCTGCGCAGACTACATAAAACAGAACGTAATAATGAAAACCAGTTAACAAACTATACATCTAACACAAGAAGCTCAGCTGCTGCAGTCAGGCCGCGCGACGCTCCATCTCGTCGGAATTCTGCAAAGTCACTGAATGTCATTGGAAATGGCACCATTCAGTACATCGCATACGAGTTCTTAGTAACGTTCAACAGTAACTATGGCCATACATTGTATCGTTTCCAAGATATTCAACGTCAAATAATGGCGTGCCGTTGAATTCAGGATTAGGGGTCATTCAAAGTCACTGAAAGTGGCACCAGTCATAGATCATATTCTGCCACTGCAACCACGGCTCGAGGATACGCGTACGCTAAAATACAAAACGTTAGGTTAGCGTAGGTACGACGTACGTACCTTTCGAAAAACAGAATACGTTACGCGTATGATATGTCTCGTATACGCTAACCTGAATTCACATAGAAATGTAACGAGTGGAAGCACATAAAGGTGTTGCAATTGGTAAACAACTCCAGGCAGTTCAATTGTGACGAACAATTCTGGAAACTATTTACCGTCTTTGCTACTGAATTACACTATACTGTGTTATAGTTGCAACGTATTCTATAACAGAATACGTTAGCGTGCGTACGTATCCTTCAAAAAACAGAATACGTACGCTACGTATCCTCAAGTCTTGACTGCAACTACAGCTCTATCTAGTATCATGAATAATATCACGACATTGAAATCTAGGTTAGTATGGTGACTCGAAGATCACTGGAAATGGTACCATTCGATAGATCGCATACGAGTTCTATCGCAGTAACTACGGTCCTATCTTGTATCAGATAAAGCGAGATACTGGTCGAAAATTGCGATTTTTTGATATCCCACCTGCACATTCGATGCCCCCGTTATGGGCTCCCCGTTGGAATAATGCCATAGCGTTTGGTACGAAAAATTAAACGTGTCTCAAAAAACGCGCTGTGTAGTTTTGACATGCACGGGCTAATTTTAATAATTTTGGCTAAACAGCATCAGCACACTTTCAAAAACAAGTAGCTCTGCTGTCGCAAAGAGGCTGCGCGATGCTTCGTGTCTCGCAGTACTTAACTTCAATAGTATAAAACGTCAAGCAGAGTCTTTTATTGTTAGTTACCGGTACGCAGGCTACAGATTTATCTCTGCGGATACAATTAAATGCTGTTCTGTTGTCTTTGGCGTAACGTTGAGACTTCTTGTCACAAACATTTCGTCGTCGTTCGTCTCCCGCCAGCAACAAACTCCGCCGCTTACTACCAGCGATAAGTGTCACAACTTGCGGGACCGTGATCCGGCGGCGGCGTGTTGATAACATCTAACCTGAGTAACCAGTCGCAGTGTTAACAGCAAGCAGTGAAGCCAGGCTCAGAATCGCGCGATGCTATGCGATGGACAAGACACACAGTTACAACGACATACTAATAGGGACTTACACATGGCCACTCAAGTGTGTTATTTCGAATACAATACAATACAATACAATATAAAAAACTTATAAAGCGCCATATGTAACAAAAAAAGTTATTTGTAGGCGCTGCGGTGACACGTGACTAGACAATATAGGCAATGCTAAAAAGATGACTTTTAAGTTTACGCTTAAAAACGCTAACAGAGCTACAGTCTCTAATGTCATATGGTAGATCGTTCCAGTTAGTAGCTGCAGAGTGTTTGTAACAACGCGAAGATGAAACAGTTCGCATGTAACCAACAGAGAGGAGATGGTGAGAAGATGACCGTCGTCGAATGGCCTTGAGTGACTTTGACACGAAGCATTGCGCGGCCTCTCCGCGACAGCTGAGCTTCTTGTAAGTTGTAACAGTGCCGGCCAAACGATTCGCCTAACAGACTACCATCCTCACTCATCAACATAATCTGTTGGTAATTTGACAACAGGTTAAAAATTTACCTGTTTAAATGCTCAGTGATGCCTTTAGCACACTGCGGGCGGTCGTAAACTGGCGCTACGTAATGAGCTTATTAGATATGACCAAACAGGTCAAACCGACACGGACACGCGTACACTTGGACTACGTATAGCGACTGAACACGACGTCTCAGAGCTAACGACAATCATCAGTACTGAATACACAACGTCAGACGACAGCGAGCGGTCGGTACTCGAGCGACAGAACGAACGACTCGGTCGAGTGGCTGGCGCCGGCCGCACGTGTAGCACTACTGGCGTACAATTATGACAAACAACGTGTATGACATCAGCGTGACACAAGCGCACCGTGTCGCCGACCGACACCGACACGGGCCGTCTTGCACAGCTCTGTCAGCTCTGGCGCAGTGTCACCGTCGAAGCACGTCGATGAACCATCACTCAACCGTTATCTCTACGCACGGCCACCGCGCTCGCGCGTACTAACCCTTAACCCTTTTCGTCCGCTATATATAACCTACACAATTTGGTTGCAGTGGCAGCAGCAGCGCTTGGCAGTATATAGCGTCTTCACTACGACACTTTGACAAACGCCAAGTGCTAACAATGGACAGAAAGTGCATAAACACCTCAGTTTACAGTATACACAATACTAGAAGGGCAATCGGTAGAGAGATTTACTTCCGACGGCTCAGTGAATAAAACCATTTTAAAACCACGGCTCGCTCTAGCGGCGCGGCGCCAATACGTATACGTGGGATTTTCCCGACGTAAAATTCCGCGTAGCAGCGAAGCTCGCTGGCAACCTAGGCAAGGCTGCAAAGTTCCGTAGCCCACACGATATCGGAGAAAGCAATCCGGTTCCGGCATCCAGACTATGATCCGGATCGGGCTCAAATGTTAATCAGTTCGTCCATGTCCCGACATCTGTCGACACGCAACATTTCAAGCAAATCCATGTACGCGTTTTCGAGTAATCTTGCTAACAGAAAAGACAGACAGACAAACACGGGCAAAAACTTGTACCCCCTCCTTTGTCGGAGGTAATAATCTACTACGGTGCACTGTCCGTCAATAAAAAAGTGCGTCATTACCCAACTTTATAACAAGACCGATTATACAATCGGCACATCATCGCAACGTATTGCATGCATGTAAATGTCATAATAGAACATGCGGTTAATGAAGCTGCTTTGTAAGAAACTAGACTGAAGGCGAATGCGACAAACGACTGCGTGTTGGAAGATTATAAATATGATTATATCCAGTTTGCTTAAGATGAGGAAGTACACGTAGACGCAGGACATACAGGGTTATGTAAAACTGCAGCAAATAAAACTGACTGACTGTAGCGACTGATGTCAACGCAATCAGCTCAATGTATTTCCGACGTTATCACACTATGTACGATAACAGTAAAATTTCTAACACGTGCGAATCTGCAAAGGGGACAATTCAATCCAATCCAATATTCGTTTATTAAAAAGATGACAAAACGCACCTAGGACAAAAGGAAAATAAAGATGAATGATAAGACGATAAAATACAAAAAAAAGTTTTTTTTTAAATAAACGAGCGAGACATATAGTTAATACATTGAGTGTTATACGAGACCTTGTACAGCTGACGTATTAGAAAGTTATTAATCTGCAAACTTTGGAGTCTTTGGAGGTAAAACTGTCGAGATGACGACGACTGAGATAGTGTCATGTTGCGTTGAGATCGGGTAAGAGTAAGTGTAAAACGTGGTTGGGATTGTATTATAGGATTGTATAAAATGCGTTGGAAATACCGTCCATCGCCGACAGTGAATATGTAGTCCTGCTCATTCCGCTCATATCTGTACAGTTATGTACAGCATTGCAGAGAGCCTAGTTAACAGGTACTCCTCGTAAGCCTGAACACTTGTTATAGCGCTGCATACACGAGTCAGACTCCCGACCAGCAGCGCTTTAGAATCTGTAAGTGGCAGTACCGCAGCGCATTATGTGGCCATCCACTGCCCGCGCTAACGCGGTGCAACTAGCAGACACACCGTCGCCCTAATCAGCCACACTAGGCCTTCACCCCATAGCCCACAACAGGTAAGCTACTACACATTTCCCATCCTGCTGAAAATAGGAGGATGAGCTAGTTGGCCCGAGCACACAGTATGGATTTGCAGCTTGCTCAAGGTTGCTTGCATTGTACCGGATGATAGTCGAACCCGTAACGAACTCGTCTAATACTCTACCATAGACCAACTTCACGCATACATACAACTCACACGTTGTTGCTGTAGGCTAAAGGGACGACATGCATCTCATAGACCACACAGCCTGACAGGTAACGCTACACATACCTGCATGTAGCCTGTAATAAATTGCTAACATGTATCGGACGACAACCAGCCCCCCCCCCTCACAGTAAAAACTGCACGCAGATTCGACGGAGTGGAACTATAAATTTGCGAATATATGCATATATCAGTCTGTCGACAGACTGGCGTGCACAGGCAATAGCCGGACCAGTGTGATAACAACGACAACTGATCCACTCAACCAACAACAGATCATAAGATATACATGCAGCTAAAAGCCGCTGCAGCCGTGTTATTTCGCCATTTTTACCCGCCCAGTCTCGTTTGAACTTTGAAGCTATCGCAAGAGGCGACCTACGGTATGCAATTTAGTTTTAAACAAGAACTTAGCTATCGCAAACAGATCGCGCGTCAGCTGCGCACACTATATACGTCGAGGGTATCAATAGTAACCCCGTGACCTTGTATAATCTAGGTTAAGGGTTACTCAAGGTCATTGGAAACGGGACCATCGGATAGGTCATACACGACTTACTATATTAGTCAAGTTATTTGATGGTGAATATTATCGTGACCTTGAAATGTGGGTTATAGGTCAATCAAGGTCATTGAAACTGGTGCCATTCGACAGCTTTGGTGCGGTTTCCTATTCGCCTTCTATAGTAACTATGGCGCTGTCTTGTATCGTTTGCAAGATATAGTGACTTATTGGTCGAAAATCGCAAAATTTTACCCCACCTGTATTTAGCGCCCCCGCAGGGGGTGACCCCGTCGGAATTTCGCTAATATGTTTGATATTCAAAAAACTAGAATGATTGGGCTTACCGTATTGCGAAGAAACTACTACAACATGTTAAGCCGTTTTCATAGAAATACCGGAAGTCCGGAACGCAACGGACGGACGGGCGGACATATCGTGCGTCAGTATGCTCACGTGCGATAAAAACTAGATTCCCTTAGGTACCTGACGCTGAACACCGCGTGATCCTATGATCACTGCCTACATAATGGTACCGGCTTGTGATGGACAGTTGATAAAATGAAGAGCCTGGTGTAAAATAATCGCAATATTCATATTCCAACATAACTCGACGACCATCCGATCGGCGATCTATGAAATCTGTTGTGTGTGTGTGTGTTCACTATACAGGATGCCAACCGGCGGAGCCGATGGGGACCGAACCTGGCACATGGATTCATCTTAATCCAGAAAGTTTTTTTCTCAAGTCACGGTCAAGGTCAGAGATGGATGAGGCAGCGAAAATACTGTACTGGGCCAACGCCGTGCGCGTGAAAATGGATCCTCCATCCCGACGACGGGTATAACAGCGTTAGTACACAAGTAATCACAACGGCACCAATATCGCTCGGATATACTCAGTGTTATTATTAATATAGAAATCGTGCATGAGGTACACAAAAAGAAAAAACACACACACATAAAAGTATAGATCAGTCTACACACAAATGCTCTATCAGAGAAAGCACATCGCTATGTGTGAAGTCATCCGTAGACATGCACAAAAAACCATCCCTAACCATGACCAGCTCTTGAATCATTCCTGAACGAGAGACTATACCCTCATCAACCATAAGATTCTATTGATTAGATGAGTCGATTACATCAAGACTGCATACATCAAAACGCTCACAGAAATGCTGCACATTACGACCCGTAACAGAGCACGTTCGACTATAAAATATTGCATGTCGTGACACGAAATTTACTAAAATATTGTCACAATTTAAACATTTCCGTACAAAGTTATTTAGCTATTGCTGAGATCATGAGATCAAAATCAAAAGGGGGACATAAAATCAAACATTCTGGGAGATTCCGAGTTTCCGACCCCCATTTAACACAACATGACTTTGATCACAGTCACACCAAGAGGCATATCGATCTATCCAACCGTTTGGCCACAATCAGGCACGTCTTTTGCCAGTGCGGGGCCCCTGCAGCTGGCACCTGCCGACCTACAAGCCCCGCATCCCACTCTCCCCTTCCGTTTCCTTCCCTCCCCTCCCGTCACCTCCATCCCCTTACCTTCCCCTCCCCTCGCTCCCCTTAGAAGTAGGCCCCCTTAAATCCAGCTAGAGGATCTGGGGGAGCGCTGTAAGCTCTCCCAGCGGAGTCTGGGGACCCAGCCAAAATCGAATTTGGTGCGTTTTAGCCTTAAAATCCGACATCTGGTGGCAACAATTTTAATGATTTTCGTGAGAAACAATGAAATATCATGCAGGGTGCATGATGCCGTCTTTTGCAACAATCAGTTGCAAATAGTGCCATAGTGCCACTGACTAAGAACGAGCCTGGCCACAACTCTCACATGCATGGCGTTTTTCTGTGACTTAATAAATACGTACGTATTTAAATACGTACGTATGTAACTATGGTGATACATTGTCGAGCGCGGCGTGTACATAGGCTACAAAACAAACGTGCAATCTTGAGTCGAACGGGAAATCATTGTAACTGGATTTAGTGTGGCGCACCTGCTACGAGCTCAGGCCTCTTATACTCCACGTGACCGACAGCGTATACGTGAGCTGCATTGTGAGCTGACCAAGTAGGCACTTAGCCGTCCTCGACTGACACGCAGCAGTGCATTGTAAACACAGGACACACGCCATGCACAATATCGTTATTGAACTCATCGATATAATATCGACTTTCAAGATGAACGCACCTGCCCGGAATTCACGCTACACCTTTCAGTATAACCAGTACCAACAACAGCGGCCTATATTTCTCAGTGCTCACGAAATTCCATGGTTTCTTGTTCAAGCCGAGTTCAAACATATAAAACTTATTGTCAAAACACGTGATGCCGGGGACAACAAACTTCGCCCTGCACTCCACTGCTGAATTAACCATTTATGGGCATGATACTAAAACCGCAGAGCAACGGACCATTATACAGCAATATACGGTGATATACATATACATTTGGTATAGCGACTAGCGAGGAGGGGCCTGCGCGGGCTGCGGCCACGCCCAGTCCCCTCATCACTGTACCAAATGTAACAGCCCACCCATCAACGGCCAGAGTACCAGCTTCATATTATGCCATGTGACACTATAATTACCTGTGCGCATGGTTAACAGCATGACATCACAGCCATGCCATTGCTTATCTACTGCGAAAGATTGACGAGGACAGTTGTAACCGGTTTCCCCTAATGTTGGTCACAAACGTGGTTAAACAAAGTTACAAACACTGTAATAAAATTACACACATAGATGACAGAAAACAATACCCGGGCCCCAATTATCGCCAGGGCGAGGTAAATATGTATCAATTAAATTAGCCTGCAACCTATGCTCCGAGCAGATGCAGCAGTTCCGCAAGAAGACCCACACAATTTCTGAAGTTACGGCTGAATGAAAATGATACTGCTTGCTGCATGGCCAGATTTCACAAGTCGCACGACAGACTTATAATACGAGGGTTGTTCCATAAATAAGTTACAAAATGGCGTCATTCTGTTAGTTTCAAAATTTGAAAATTTCGAAATAAACGTTTTGTAGAGGATTTAATTCTGAGTACCAGCTATGGGTTTTATTACGATGACGGAAGAGTTGGCACTGAAAGCATCCCGTAAGGAACAGCATTTTTTATTCGTTTTCGGTGGACAAAAGGACTTGTGCAAATCTCATTCACTCTGAGATGCGTCCAGTATTTTACCGAGACCAGCAATACAATGTTTGGTGTAAAATTAAAGTTTCCTCATGGTCGAGAACGTGTTGTTGAAGAGGAACGACCGGGTCCCGTGTTGTTTCGACGACTGATGCAACGATCGCAGCAGTCAATTCTGACGTCCGCGTGTGATGGTGAAAATGTTTAAATGAATTTGGCCGCTACGTTGAACAAGTAGCTCTGCTGTCGCAAAGAGGCCGCGCGGTGCTTCGTGTCTAGTCAATAGTTAGCTAGAACATACCTACAGCGCAGTTTTTTTATCACTAGTTACTGCGGCTTCAGATTTACTAGTGCATAACATTCTATTAAATTCTGTTTTGCTGTCTCCTATTGTCTCTGGCGGTGTCCGACCAACCCCCCCTAGACAAACACCCCCTAGGTCATAACCCCCCCTTGTTTGCTACCGTTCGTGGGTCGGTTTGGGTCAGGACCCCGCCTCGCGGGTCGGATAGGGTCAGGAGTATGGGTTAGTGTCAGTTTTCAACAGAAATACCCGCCGGGTTCTGCCGTACGATGTCCTACGGCAGCAGAAATCGGGGGTTATGACCAAAGGGGGTTTGACCTCCCTTCGTCTCCGGCGTGTAACGTCGAGCCCGTAACAAACACTTCGTCGTCCTCTTGTGCGAACAACGGACGACGGACGCCGCGGTGAGTGCTCTACGCTTGCCGCCGTTCGTCGCGGCTTTGTTTTTCACACTTCGCGACTCGTACGGTTGACAACACTGTAGACCTGTGTGCAGCGAAGCCATGTATTCGCCCAGAATCGCGTTTTTTTGCTTACCCCACCTGCATTCGACGCCCCCGTTATGGGGGTTCCCGTCGGAATATCACCACCCCGTTTGGTACGGAAAAACTAGAATGATGGGGCTACCCGATGGAGAAAAAATTTTGAACATACGTTTATTCGTATTGACATGATCCACGAACGTGACAGACAGACACACACACAGACACCGCATGACGGCATAGGCCGCGCTTGTTGCATCGCGCGGCAAAAATGAAACGCTACGTCTAAACATGTCTGCTTGTTGAATTTGTTCACTTTCTTGTAACTCGCAATGCAGTTTAACACTTGCAAATTGTAAAAGAAAACTGCTGGGCAAAATACTGCACTGACTGTGTTCTAAGTACAAGTGACGTCACAATAATGACGTCATCATCACAAAAATTACAGTATATGTCCCCAATTAAATTCCCTACAAAATGTATATTTCCGAATTTTTATATTTTGAAAATTAACAGAACGATGTCGTTTTGTAAGTTATTCATGGAACGACCCTAGTATACGTCTTGTGCGCTGTCAGCCACTACCATACCATTATCATCATTACGCCAATGATACAGACGAACAAAATCATGTTCCTGCATTCGACCTAAGATGTGCGTAGACCCCTATATGAAAACAAGCGCGGAAGCACTCCGTTCAGGCAGGGTTATCTCTCCCAACCGGGCTAAGTTCAGGGTGGCCCCGCGACGCAAGGGCCGAAATTCAAAATTCCAATTCCTAGAAGTTTTGTCGGCAGACCCGTAGAATACACATGTCAAGTTTCATTGACCTCGGCCTATCGGTCTCGGAGCCTAAAGGCCCGTTTATATAGCAATGCAACTCAACTCAACTCGACGTCGAGTTGAGTTCAACTCGTTGTCGCTTCTGACGAGATGTCGTCGTGTGCCTCTCGTTCACGAACTTCTGTGACTGACCGTCGGTTGATCCAGACTTGCCAACCGCGCCGTACGACTAGAAAGATCTTTCGTCTTCTGTCGAACGTAAACTTCTGTGGAGTCGTCGACAACAAAAACACGGCTGGACCTATCAAAAGGCCGAGTTCGTCGACAAACACTCTTCTCCACAATATAACAGGTTCAGTTGCTTCCTGTTGCAAGTCCCACAGACTGTTAACTTGTCTGCGACCACTAAACTATACGTGGTTTGATTCACTACTATAACGCGTCGTTTCAAAGTTCGTCCACACTTCCTTCAAACGTCTATCAACTGTCGTCCGTGACGTCATCAATTAGTGATGATCCTTTGACTCAATTCACAGTAAAACCGTCTTTTGCAACGCAAGCAAGCGCATGAGGCCAATGCAAGCAAGCACGTGAGGCCATTTATAGGTGCCAACTACTTAAGGCCATATATATGTAACAATATAACCTTGTGCCAGCTTGCTACTACTTTCACATAGGCCTACAATGTAAAGTGGGCGACCATACTACTTTACAGAGCCAGCGGTCGCAGCGGCCACACATCCGAACAACGGTGTCAGCACGTTCAGTAAACGGCACAGGCACGGGACAGACGGACGGACAGACAGATGGACGGGGTGTACCGCATGCATAAGCAACACTTGGACGGTCCACTGCAGGTTATGGCATGTATGCGTCCGATTGCATCTACTGTCCACGCGATGTTGCAAAAAAACTCAAAAAAATGCGACATATTTTGTTTATAATGGACCCTGGGGGCTATTGCCCCGTAACTTACATTTTTAGAAAGCTCTCGTCGAGCTGATTGATGTTAGGCTCCACAGCTGACATGTAGGCTAACGCTGCGACTTACCGCTTTCAATGTAGTTGCGGTCAAATGGCTTTTTAGAGGCCCCAAAACTGACCCCTCTCCCTCTTTTGGTCTCGCATTTGGTGACCCCTAAAGATATCATCACCAGAAGGGGAGAAAACCTGTCCAAATGACAGATGTACCGTCATGCAAACCTTCACGTCGATCGGTGGCTCCTCCGCCGATATATCAGCCCCTGGACAGATATCTCGAACTCGACCGAACTTTGAGTTGAGTTGAGACAGAAAGAAAAAAGATAGACACAAAGAAAGAATTACAACAGATTTAATATCCGACAAGACGCATACTAGCGTTGCATTTGCCAGATAAAAATACTTGTATGTTAACTCATGCAACCCAAATCGTAAGGTCTAAATGTTTACGATGACGAGAAGAATGCGGACAAAAGTAGCTTACTATATGCGCACATCTGAAATGTCAGCCCAAACTTTATAAGCCAAATCACACTGTAATACAGGCCCTGTAGTGAGAATGTTTCCGTACGACTTACACGTCATCAATGTGCAGCAAAAGACTGAATGAGAACAAAGGCACGACAGGACGTCGGTGCATACATCTATACCATTCACAGGCAACGCTAAAACGTTTTCACAGCTACCTAACAGGCCTCGAACACATGAATAGATCGCCTGCAAGCCGCGCGCACCCACCCCCACCACCAGCTCAGCTGCAGTGTCGCTGAACCATCTCAGTCACAGCGCTGAGTTATGGCTCACCGCAGGAAGCCTCATCATAAGACACGTACAATACCGTCATGACATGCGAACAATAAGAAAAGAATAGCATGCGGTGCTAGCGTAAGTAAACAGGTAAAAAGCAACGCTCCAGTCATTATGATTCATGCTAAACTGGCACCGTGGCGATAAGGCAAGTCAACGGGTACACACGAATACATTTTAGTGACTCAACACAATTACACACGTAGCCCATAATTACAACTTAAAAACGACATCACATTATTTATGATTGATGTCACATTTCATCTAACAGAGCTACTGTACAAAACACGACTTCTATTAGCAACGTTATATCAGTTACACTTCAGTCCATCAGGTTCAGTAACAGCTAAAGATATGAGGGGTGGTCAAAAAGTTTTAAGCCTAACCTAGTTAAACAAAAGACAGACGGATGAGCATTTGTTTTGCGAAATAATCGCCTTTCTCAATACACAGTTTATAACTAACTCGTCGTTTTTCAATGCCTGTAACATAAAATAGTTCTGACTGTCCCTTCAACCAGTCTTCGATAGTATACTAGAGCTCATCATCAGTCGAAAATCTCCATAGAGATGTTTCTTTAAATCTGAAAACAGATGGTAATCAGTCACTTGGTGCCAGGCCAGGAGAATGTGGTGGATGGCACGTTTCTTCAACTCCACAGTCAAATACAGAGGTTTGTCCAAGTGGCCTGACAGCAGGTGCATTGTCACGCAAAAGTAGGGGTCAACTTTCCTCGGCGCTTCTCTTTAACTGCGACATGCAGTTTGCACAGTAAATCAGCTGCTCAGCATAGTAGACTCATGTAACTGTCGCTTTGTGAGGCATATAGTCAATCAGCAGTAGGCCCTATAACTTCAGCATCCCAGAAACCAGTGCAGTGAGTGTCAGCTTGCCAGCTGATGCCTGTACCTTGAATTTGTAAATTGTGCGGGTTTGAAAAACTACACGTTTCCACTGCATGCTTTGCTGTTTAGTCTCGGGGTCATAGTGGTGCATCCAGGTCTTATCACCTCTTACTACGTGCCACAAACTGCACGAGCTTCAGATTTTCACTTGATTCCTCGCATCAACAACCCTTTATCTTTTTGGTCAAGCATTTGGGGGACCCACTGTGCACAGACTTTTGTCATCAACAAATGTCATTAGCTTAGCCACCTTCAAAAAAAAACAATTACAAACCAGATGCAACCCTCAACTGTCTTCAACAGTTGTAACACAGTTACAAAAGCAAAATCTCCAGACATTTATCGCGGTATTCAGTTATTCACAATCACAGATACACACGGTTGGTACTGTACTTTTCTAGTATTGCAGTCCCGGCAATGAAACTTTCATCTATTCACCATGCAGATAAAAATTATATGCACAACAATGACAGAACACGAAGACTGCATGGTCTGATAACTAGTGGAATCTTCACATTTATTCAGTTCCATTACGCATTCATATATTCATGACCTGCTTGCCCTCCATTTCAAAAATAATGAACCGGAATTAACACAACAACACTGAATATTTAATCGGCCATGTGCATTTAGTTTCACATGTCTATACACACGACTGACCGTGTGTATAGACACTTCATACAGATCAAAATGGATCGGGTGTGAGGAATTTATTTGACCAGTACTTTCGCTGCCAGCTGCCAGGATGCTATAAAAGTCGTGGATTTGTATAGCGCATCGTCGTGAAGCACCTCTAATGCGCTACCGTTTTCCCGTAAGTCGGCGCTGATCTCCGCAAGCCAACCCGACAACCAGGCATCAGCGAACACTGCGAGACCACGTGATACGGGTTGGTGTATCATGCGATATGCCTGTTTACTTCCAAGCTTTCGCTGGTACCAAATTATACTGCTTGGTCACAGAGGCAGTAGGGTGTGAATAACTTGCCTAAGGTTGTTGCGCAGCAGCGTTGCGGCCGGGCCTCGAACCTGCGCCTCCTAGATCGCAAGTCCGACGCCCTACCACTAAGCCACCGCGCCACCCAAAAGAGTCTATCATTGTCAGTTATCTACTACGTTCGTTCGTTCGTTCAATGACAGACTAAATGCCTGGTAAGTCACTTATAAAGCACAGTGTTATTGACCGTGAATAAGCAATGTTCTCATTATTTTACCGTGCATGCATACAAATGTGCAAATGATGATTAAAATTAAAATTTTGTGATTAATTTCTTCAACTGCGTTAATTGCGCGATTATTTTTTAAACCGCTCGTTAATCACGGTTTTAATGCACAATTTGTTATATTTTTCAATCTGTTTGTGTTCCATTTGCAGGTAGACGTCATCCGCCCATTGCTGTTAAACACTAAGTAGGGGTGCACCGGATCCACAATTTTCAGATCCGGCCAGATCCAGATCCAAACCAAATCTTGACATTTTTGATCCGGCCGGATCCGGATCCAAACCGGATCTAGACATTTTGGTTCCGGCCGGATCCGGATCCGGACCGGATCCAACAACTCTGAATCTGGCCGGATCCGGATCCATACCAGATCCGAACTCCGGGATCCAGGCATCATATAGAGTTTTCACATAGGCGTGGTTTCCCGATAATGCGCATATTGTGGTGTTCAACCTCGCCTACCATTGGCCTGCAGTATACCACAATAAACATCACAACTTGAAGCGTTTTGACTAAGACTTGCTTACCAGCGACTAGTGTTATAAACTCGCTATGGTTCGTCGCAGCTAAGTGTATTGCACTTGCCACTGGAATGCTTCACAGCATGCAGTGAAGCCAGATATTGGCTCAGAATCGCAATTTCTGCCTACCCCACCTGCATTCGACGACCCGGAGTTACCGTCGGAATATTGCCATGCCATTTGGTATGGAAAAACTAGAATGGTGTCGCTACACGGTGGTTAAAAAATTCGTATGTTTATTCGTTTCGACGGAATGTATGAATGTGACACACATACAGACACTGCATGATGGCATAGGCCGCACTTGTATAGCATTGCGCAGCAAAAATGAGCCAACTTTAGCAAGCTGAGGTTTCAACAAGCGTGTACTGATTTTGATAATTTTGGGTAGATGGTATCAGCACACTTTCAAAAATTGCATGCATTGCATATTCAACTTTCCTTGTCTCATTACTTCTGCTTACTTTATTTGCTTTTTACACAGCTGTGACAGAAATGACGCGAAACATAAAGCATTTTCCTCGGTAGACTGTTGGTGGCTCTGAAAAGAGCCGGTTATATTTTAGCAGATGTTCAAAGTGATATCCTTTCAGTACACACATTCACGTAACTGCTTTATTCCACTGATCAACAGGTTCATCGATGACATTTTGTGATATACTTCCCCATGTTCAATGAGGCACTGCTTCAAGTTGCTGGTGTCGCGTCATTTCCATCGCAGCTACCATACTTCGGTACTTCGGTGGAGTATCCAGCTATGGGCGTGGCCTGTTACTGCTGGAGTGTTATGGTTCTGCTCAGTGAGATGACATGGAGATAGTGAGGTGCTGGAGACCTGTACGGAATGATTCAACCGACGGCTTGGCTCGTAGTGAGAATAGTAGCGAGTTCCAATCGACAATGGTGCACGGTAAGAAGTAGGGTTTCCAACCCGGTTTTTACCGAAACCGAAAAACCGGGTAACCCGGAGTTTTTTCAAAACCGAAAAACCGGTTTTTGGCTGCCTGTAAACCCGGTTTTTCGGTTTTGAATTTT
>Ga0209149_1000532_pt1 | contig 16129 bp, 9 predicted proteins | sample WorMetTyACAVOLI2_FD_187423 | JGI IMG/M metagenome (GOLD analysis project Ga0209149, IMG submission 187423) | Marine gutless worms symbiont microbial communities from Max Planck institute for Marine Microbiology, Germany - Olavius algarvensis... ... | reverse complement strand
CGCATGTTGGTTGTGCAGTGTGCACTAATACGTATCATAATTCGCTGGGAAAGAGTTTTTTTCGTTTTCCAACGGATTCTGAACGGTACAGCAATTTGTTACAACATTTAGTATGGTATTTGTCACTCCACCAAAGATATACTGCGGGGAAAAACTCGTGAAAAAACCGGAAATTCCAAGATCGGACTAATCACCTATACATTTTGGGCTCAAATAATTATTTCGCAACAGCGCAATTAGGAACAATTTTGCTATAGAAAAATATCTGATAGTATATACTTTCCAGATGGACCAAAAAATATATATGCAATTCTGCGCCGGAGTGTCCCTTTAAAGTGTTATCCACCACCCTGGGTGAAAGCTTGGACGTTTTCCTGGAGCACTGGAGCCATTTTGGTCAGCCGCCCTTCTACACACTACCAATGACTTTGTGGGAGTACAACGTGGGTCATCTGAGTCACAATCCAATATCCTTGACAACCAAGGCCTTGGCTGCTGCTATTGTATGATCTTGCAGGAACTAATGTAAGATAATGTCAACATAAAAATTAACCACCAAGTCAACAGACACTGCTAGTGTATGATCTCATGAAGACAGTGCTGAGTGCTGACACGTGAATTAATGTTTGTTGTAACTACCACTCGCCATATCTGATCATATTATCTGAATTCAGCCAGATTTCAACTATACAGTCAAGTTCAGCTCCAGCTGGATGTGTTTGTGTCCAATGCCAAATTAGACAGTTTCTCATTTCCAGCCCCATGCTGAAGTCAGTCGACCGGTCATTTCACTTTTTCCATCAGTCTGGGAGCTGAGTGTTTCGCTGAGTACTAAATTCGGACTGAGACCAAAGATCAGCCAAAAAGTGAAGTAGTTTTTTTCGTTTGGACTGAGCGATCAGCTGAACGCTTCGCTGAGACCAAACTTCATACTGAGCAATTGCCGAATCCAAAGCTAATTAACTCACCAGTTGATTTTGCTAAGGTTAACCAGTTATAGATTAAGTTTGGATGAGCGAAAATCACTTCACTTTGTCACTAATTCAAAAATAAACAAAGAAATACGGTGAAATCAGTGACAAATCGCCGATGACGTCAGCGATGACACATGGCTGTGATTGGTTAAACTCAACATCAGACTGAGACCGAAGTTAAGATTTGGTCTCAGTCCTTGGTCTCAGCGAAAAATTAATTAAAAAAGTGAAATGACCCAGTGTGTCAATAACTCAGGAGTGTCAGAGGTGTCAGCAGTGACCACAAGCCATTCACAACTAACTGGGCTGCATTACTTTGGTGCACTAAAACCTGTGTCCCCTGGACCGCAAAACAACCAATCAATTGCTGATTCTTGTAACCATCACGAGTTCATTGGCATCAGTTTGCTTTTGTTTTATATTGCTTTACTGCACACTTATGTCAATGCTCGAGATAAATCTATCTAGCATGCAGCTTCAATTTTAAGCTGTAACAAAAATGCGGTTGTCATCAGACCGTAGGTGCAACACATTCAAATCCGAAAATATCGTATAACATCAATAGCTGTTCATCTTTACAGACTCCAATTTCTATAAAATACAAAGTATTAATAACAAGAAAAATCAGTGTGCTAATGGAAAAGTTAATCAGATGATTCTTCATGTATACAGACGATTATGCTAAAATCATTTTTGACATAAAACAGAATTAATTATCCATTAAACTGAAATAAGGAAATGTCGAAGAAACTACAGCACAATTTTATTATCAGAACTGGGGTAACGGAGACACATCAGCTACATGTTAGTCATTCATAGTCCAACCTCCACAGTAGACTTACTTTCATAACTTCCTGAGCCGCAATGCCACCAATGACAGCCTGCATAGGGCAGATGTTGCCTGTGGCTTGGTATGCAAACTGTCTTATTAGATCAGTGTTCAGTTCAGTGCACTTCAGCTCTGACGTCCATGCAGAGTTCATCTGTTGAGCCATCTCAATAAATGTGTCACCATCACTCTGCATCACAGTCATCACCACTCACTGATGCTGCTGCTGCTGCTACTACTACTGCTACTACAACTACTGCTACTATGGGGGGCGGGATGGCTGAGTGGTTAGCGTCAGATCAAGAGGCTGAAAGGTCATAGGTTCGAATCCCAGTGTCACTAAAAGTGACCGGCAGTGATTGAATTTGTAAATACTTATCATGTTTAAGTTTAATCCTATGTTAATGTATGTGTGCATTCGTTGTTTCGGTTTGTATTAATTAAGTTACGGCATTGTGGACACCTGGCGCTTAGTAGCTGCCTAAAGCTCCATACTAAACATGTGTTTGGTTATATTGAAGGCCTGTGTGCCAAAGCTTTGTGTTCTATTATGCAGTGCTGTCCTGCATGGCAGCTTGTTTGGTGTGTGTGTGTCTGTCAAGTTAATTTCAATAAAGGATTATTATTGTTGTTGTTGTTTGTTTGTTGTTGTTACTGCTGCTGCTGCTGCTACTACTACTATAATTATAACAACAACAACAACAATTACTAATCTCTATTTTTATTCAATCCATCATCTTTTACTATAGGCAATGTAGTGTATCCTAAAAATGTCACCAAGTTAACCAGTAAGAAATATTGGAACAGTATGTTAACGTTTTATGCCCTTTCTGACTTCCCACCATTTTAAATCAATGATAAGGCACATACCAGCATTAATAAAGACGGCAAATTTAATTTAGAATATTAATTTTCTGAGAAACTAAAAACTACAAACAGGTATATATGTAGAACGGCATCTAACCAGAAAAAAGCCTAATCCAGCAATACCTGAAGATTTGGGGGAACTGACCTAATATGTGCTCAAGAACAACAAGATAGAGGAATAATTACAACGGAATACTGACAGGAACTTACACATACTCTACTCAACGGTGTAATTTTAAATGACCCTGAGTGACTTAGCAACATTTACAACAACACGAAGCGTCGTGCGGCCTCTCTGAGACAGCTGATCTGTCATCCAGGTTTGTTGGCATACATGCAGTTTTGTGCAGTGTGCATCGTTCACAAGGAATATGATGATATGACGCCCGGAAACAAAAACACTCCACATTTCGCAGAGGCTGAAAGCTTTTTAAAATCATTGATCTTCATGGAATAGATGCTTATAAATCTGAATCGTGTATACGAACAAGGTATCGTCTTGATGGGTCGATATGGTAAGTCCCCGCCGCATCAGTAACCTGACGGCAAAGCAAGGCATGGCTCTAAAGCTTCTGTGTACGCGTTTCAGGCGACAGACAGACGAACAAACGAACAGACAAACAAAAGGACATCGCCATCGCATAAAGCCGCCTCTTGCAACTTCATGAGGCGGGGGCTATCAGTCGAGTCCCGGACAAAATGCCACTAGTAAAATCGCTAACTAGGACAAAACGCCACAAACAAGTGAATATAGAGTAGAGGACTAAGGCCTTATTAGCCGAGAATTTTTAAGTTGTTAGTGTTAATTTTTATCCTTATTATTTTTCATAATTAACAAGAACTTAGCTATCACAAACAGATCGTGCGTCAGCTGCGCACACAATTCGTCGAGGGCATCTCCGTGACCTTGACATCTAGGTTAAGGTCACTCAAAGTCACTGAAAATGGAACCACTGGGTAGATCATACACGACTCACTATAAGTCGAGTTATTTGACGTTGAATATTACAATGACCTTGAAATATGGGTCAGAGGTCACTCAAGGTCATTGAAAATGGTACAATTTGAAAGCTTGGGTACGATTTCCTATTCGCCTTCCATAGTAACTATGGTCGTATATTTAGCCATTTCGGAGATATTCAACGTCAAAGAATGATCTGACCTTGAAATCTGGGTTCAGGGTCGTTCAATTGAAAATGGGGCGGTTTGATAGACCATGTATGACTTTCTATGGGTTAGCCATTGTAACTATAGTCTATCTTGTACCGTTTTCGAGTTATTTGACGTTGAATAATAATAAGCTTTGATCTTGAAATGTGGCTTAGAGGTCACTCAAGATCATTGAAATTGGTGCCATTCGAAAGTTTGGATGCATTTTACTATTTGCCTTCATAGTAACTATGGCCGTATCTGTAGCCGTTTGTAAGATATTCAGTGTCAATGAATGGCGTGACCTTGAAAACCAAGTTAGAGGTCGTTCAAGGTTATTAAAAATGGCGCGGTTCGATAGACCATGTATGACTTTCCATTAGTCCACAACTGTAACTTATTCAGTGTCAAATAACTTGAAAACAGTACAATATTGTGACCTTGAAATCTGGCTTAGAGGTCACTCAAGATCATTCAAACTGGTGCCATTCAAAAGCTTGGGTGCAGTTTCCTATTCGCCTTCTATAGTAATTATGGCACTATCTTGTATCGTCTGCGAGATATAGCGACTTATTGGTAGAAAACTAAAATTTTTATACCCCACCTGTATTTAGCGCCCCGCAGGGGGTGACCCCGTCGGAATTTTGTGAAGATGTTTAATGCCGGTAAAACTAGAATGATTGGGCTACAGTATGGTGAAAAAAACTGACAATATGGTGAGCCGTTTTCATCTGATACCGAAGCGGTACGGACAGACAGACAGACAGAATTGCAATATTAATATCGCATGTCAGTGTGCTGACGCGCGATAAAAACCAAAAGGCTGTGTGACATATATGTCTATGAAATAATGTTTTATGCACAAACTACTTTAACAACAGAACTTCTAATGCTCATGAACATGGTTACTTTTAAACAACATTTGACCAATAGCACCTATACTCTACACTCTACAGGTCAAGCACATACGACTCGCATATTGCATCAGCTAGCAATTAGAGAACAGCTGTATCCAACTGAGTAACTGTAGATGTCAGGTTGTCCGAAGGCTTTTTGACCTAATCTCCTATTTACAGTCACAGTCAGACTACTTTTCGGACAACCCTTGTAACATCCAGACCAACACCATAGCAACGAGTGCAATGAAAAAATATATTTCTGATCTTTTATTATTATTATTATTATTATCGACTATGATGCAAACCATATGCTATAACAAATTCCAGTCCAAGTTAAAATTTTTGTTTTGCAGTTTTGCCGAAGTGTTGATATGACTCAAAAACAACAAAACACGTGAGTAATTATCAGACAATAATGTGAAGTCGTGGATCTACCATCAGCAGTGACAACAGCATACCGTATTGAAAGGCCGAGGCAGAGAAGCTTTGGCTGCTTGATAACTGTGCAGTGCCTGGAATGCAATATGAAGCTGTGCAGGACGATCCATCTTAGCAAAGTCTGTCAGCAGAAACTCTGGCTCGAGCAGAGAATCACTGAATGATTTCTAGCATACACAATCAATAAACAGCCATTTAAACTAATTATTCTGGCTTAAAGTCATGACAACCACACACTTAGCAGTCCTTGGCAAACGTTCACAAATTATTAGTTGCCTATATCAACTGAGCATGGTATTAACATTATTATTAAATTTTATGTACCTCTGTAACTGTTTGACACAATTCATAGAAATCAGTTTCCTCACATATCTACTGCACAGCTAAAGATGGATAAATTATGCTGCGTTGAATGCTGTGATTTCAAGTCACTAAAATATAAACATTTTGGTAGTTTTTTATGAAATTTCCCACATCACTAAATAATATTCACAACTATCATATTTTATGAAATTCAGTTGAGCAATTTCATTGCACAATGCACAGTTCCGGACACAGTCTAAATATCAATTAATATTATTCGAGTATCATCAAAGATGAGTGACAGCATTCAACTCACAAACTGTATAGTTTTTGGCATCTTCACTTGTGTGGCAATACCACCTCGAACATAGTTACTGAAAGACAATGTGTTGCCGATGCTAAATGTGTATGGACCTGATAAACACAAAATCACGCTAACACAATCAACACCAGACAAGCAAGCAACTAGTGTTATCAGTAACAAAACGGTCAATGCTGCCCATTCTGTGTTGCCGGTCCTTGCATCTGGAACAGTTTGTCGTCATCGACACAGATTGCACCTTCGTTGCTTGTTTTTAGGCGGCTGCTGAAATGCGAACTGTTCCATCGCTGTTATGATTTGTGCTAACTGATAGGCCTACACTGTTTTAATGACTAACCCCACAACCGTCTTGCGAACTTAGTAACTTTGTAAAGTGTCCTAGCAGTTAGTCTTAACAATACGCCACATTATTTTCTTGTTTAATAATAATAATAATCTGTATCTTGCGGGGAGGCACGTGCCCGTTTCACATAGCCAGTGCTGAGGCTGTCTCACAGGCAAACCTAATGCACAACCAGGGCTGAGACAAGTCTGTAGTGCTGCGTGACACCGTCAGGTTGGTCTGACAGTGTGTGTGAACTGAAGCATACAGTGCTGCATGACCTCTGTTCTCATAATGGACTCCACCAGTTCCCCAGCCTACTTTGCTTGCAACCTGATCAGAGCCCACTTAAGTGAGAGGTGTGTATAAGGGACAAGAAAGGAATCGGGGAGGGAAGTGGAGAGACCTTGCACCTAGCGTTTACCCTGCTAGGCCTATAATCACTGTTTCTCTTACATCACTAGTAACCACTGCATGGTGGAAGGCCCAGCCCTTGTGTGCCTCGCGTCATAGGCTTCAGGGCCTAATTTAGCGGCACATGCAAACAGAGCTGTTATTATGGCCTACCACACGTACAGCAGGAACGTCATATGTTATCACTGATTCAAGCAACGACTTCTTCTTCTCGTATGCATGTCATGAACCATAATTGGTCAGCCAGGAAACAGTGACTTCATCTGCAGAGTGTATCCCGGATAAGCCATCATTCAGCTTTGTCAGAGGACAGAATTCGACAATGTGAGACATCGTCTGAGTCTCGCCGTAAGGACACAAATCAGTGTCTGTAAGTTACCATTTCCTTCTGCAGGCACCGCAGTGGCCATGTTCCATGTAAAACCAGTTTAGTAGAGACCACTGTTGCCGAGGAAGGTCAAAATCTGGTTGCCGGATTGTGGGGTCGCACACTAGAGTTGACTTCCTTAGCCAACTTCCAGTTATGCCTCCATCGACCTTTGATGTCAGCTGGTTGCAAGTCCAGCCACAGCGGTTTACTGGATATAAGTTGTAGTAATGGTGAGTTAAGGATATCAGGCTGGATTGGCCAACTGTCAGGTTTGACAAATTTCTCCACCAGCTTGTCAGTGGCAGCCTTCCTTCGTAGGGCTGGTGGTTCAGTGTTAGAGCGCACTGGAATGGAGGGTGCCAGAAATGAGATGCATGGTAGAGTTCAACTGCACATCGACCAGACTTGTGTGAGCAGTTTGGTCAGACTGGGGCGCAGTACTCTGCTGCTGAGTAGCAAAACGCCAGAGCAGATGACCGCAGAGTGTTGGCACTGGCGCCCCAGGTGGAACCGGCTAGCTTCATCAGCGACTAATACTGAGCATCTCTGAACCCAGTATCAGCCAACAGTCACAGTAAAGAGGACACTGTCAAACCCTCTGTGCCTGCCCGAGATTTTGATCTCAAAGCATATGCTGCTATAAACCAGACTCAAATGATCCGACCAGGCTGGGCTTTAAACCCAGGCCTCGTCGTTCACATAGCCAGGTAGCACGTACCATGACGCTACCAACAGCGTCACTGGGGCTGGCTGTGCTATTAACCTTTGTGTCTTCAGTTTTCTCAGACATTAATTCCTGATAACAGTGTTGAACTATCAATACACCTGTGTTACACATGCGAGACACAGTCAGTCGCCCCGCAGTCTTACTGCTCCATTCATGTGTCAGTGTTCATAAACATCGGTCACCATTCATTTATGCTGCTACAATTTTGCATGACACTAAATATCAGTATAAAAGCTTGTCACACCAATGATTGTGCTTTGGGTTTTTTGTAGAGGCTAATTTGTTGCACTTTGTTTGTACTCACCTAGAACTCTGACCTTGAGCGGCTTACACTGGTTCAACTCAGTCATGCCCTGCACCTCAGTAAATGTAACATAGTCTCCATCCTGGAAACTGTGTCGCGTCTCGTCGAGGCACGTCACAACGCTTTCCACCTCCTGCAACACACTCAGCGTCAGCAGCAAAAATGAACGAGTCCACTATATACAAAGCTCTCAGGGTGACCGATCTCCAGACAATATGAAATTCCCTGACAATTCCACGACATTTCCCTGATAGTTTACGCATTCCTGCCCATGTTAAGTGTTACATGGACATGGATGAACTGATTAACTTTTGAAGTCGATCCGGATTATAGTCCGAATGCCGGAAACGTAATGCTTTCTCCAATATCGTATGTGCTGCAACGCACAATTTTATTACGTCGGGATAATCCCACATATAGGTATTGGGCACCCGTATTACTGCCAATCAGGCATGGTTTTAAAACGGTTTTTTTCACTGCGAGCCGTGGGAACACCTCTGTCGGAGGTATATACACTCTACCGAGTGCCATTCTAGTTTCTGAGATATAACGACTTATTGGTTGAAAATATCCATTTTTTTGCCATTTTTACCAACGCCAATTTCATGTGAAGCCCTCACAAGTGGGTTTATCTGGGACCTATGGCATCAAATTTTGTCTCAAATAAGCAGAGACCACTGTGCCACCTTGAAAACCCCATGATTGTACAATTCTCAGTTTTGAGTCAATATTAGCGCATAACAGGCACGCTTTAGCACAACTGAACATGACAAAAATGCAGCGTTGGGAGAATGCTTACTGTTACAATGGCTAGTTAAGCTATTTGTAAAAGTCATTTAAAGTTGCAGTCAATACATACAACTGTGATATAGACTTCAGCAATCCCATGCAGTAGACGTGGCCTGGTGTCCACCAGATTTGTACACTCGTGTGTGAAGCCACGAGTTAAACAAATTTCAGGGCAAACGTTGTCATGGTCTATTATAACATGCGAACATGCACACTTCCTAGTTCGTACTGTTTTGTAAACAAACCAGTTTTTATCGCAGCTGATTGAAAATTTTTCTCTGAAATTTTTCTGTCAACAATGTCAGAATTACCGAAGTGATGGCAGCGATCATAACACTGGCTGGCTGTTCACCATCTGTATCTGACACAGTGAAATCGTTGCCGAAATCACAGAAAATTTGTCTACAAACAACAACATGATGTACAGGAATAAAGTGCATGCACAACATATAAACATCACTCAAAATTTAACTTATTCCTACTGCAAAGTGATACAGCAGCTGCAGTAATACTGTGGGAGTGGATACAAATTTCACACCACAGCAATGGAAACAACATACATACCAGTACACAAGAGTATGACAGGGACGGAGACCGCCCGGGCAGTATTATCATGTAGTACACTGCATTTTGTTTACATTATGACACACCAAGTTATAACACACTCAGTTCATACTTTATACATACTCATTATGCTCACACTGCAGCTGTCAAAGAGATTAGGGATGGGTTAAATGCGAATGGTAGAAATTTTTTAACACAGAAGTTTTTTCCATGTTATAAACTAACTTAATCACTTCCTACATCTGCTACATAGCAGGTTGTGTGACCAAAGTGTTTATTTACATTTTACTACACCATTAAAACAATTCATTGTGTATATTCTGCATGCTGTTCAAATGGCCAGATTTTGAACATACATGTACTGTGCACAAATGTTGAAATTTTGATATAAAAGATACAAACAAATCTCTTGTTCATTGCTGCCATCTAATACAAAGTTGTATTGTAAGTGCATTCAACCACTTTAGTAATGAGTTGACATTGTTACAGCAAATGATTGTGCATCAATCATTGTCTTCAAACAGGACACCACGTGAATCACAGTAACACTACAAATTCCTGTAACAAACATTGCTGATGTAATCCAGGTTAAATTGCTGTCTGTATGGTCTCATGTGTTTAACTGTACAATGGTTGAGACAAAAAGCAAAATTAGAAAACAGAATTCTTGATCTAGGCACAAAGCCTACAATATATTGAAGTTGAGCAGGGGTCCCACACTGAGCCCTATCTGAGCCAGCAATATCGAAAGTGGTAGGTGTAAGGATGAACTATGAGGGTTTCGAAGTCGTATTATGATATCATTGATATTTTAAGAGCAGCATCCCAGTTAACTGATTTTGTTTTCCAGCTCAAACATGTTTTTCAATCTGCATAATAACTCAGTTTATTTGGTACTATTTGTCAGCCATCGTGCCTTTAAGTGGCGGCGACTCCAAGTGAATCACAATATAACGATGCATTGCCGCTTAATTTTTATGCCATATATCGCCAATTTTTCATCACAATTTATAGTACATACAGTTTGATTGTAAATGTATTAAAACATAACTGCGTCATAATACACACAATTTATAGTACATACAGTTTGATCGTAAATGTATTAAAACATAACTGCGTCATAATACACAGCAAAATGCCCTTTACAAACACCCTTGCTGCAGCTGCTCGGCTGTTTATTTAGGCCTTCGGTGTTCATCTCTGGCATTATAACCACAGTTATATGTTAACATCTAATTAGACAATGTCACATGGGACATAACATACCCAAAGAGTCCACGTGTGTCTGCTACAATGACAGCAATGCCCGACTGATGACAGAAATCAGCAATGTGCTGCTGCTCTGTCAATGACGAGTCAGTCAGAACAACGACCTGCAATATCATGACAAATACAAATACTAAACCTTATATAACAGACACTGTGAGTCACCTCGGACCAAAAACCATCAAATACACAACTTTTACAGTCACTTATTCAGTTATGCACTCCTCACCAGACAACAGCCTGTGTGAACGCATGCGACAGCTGATCTTTACAACAGTGCACAGTGCTTGTTTAATGACAACGAAGGCATCATTACATCTCTTTACTAAAGCCACCCATCATTATATCTATTTACTGTACTACAACTACATGTTACACAAACATCCATGTAACGGCAGCTACAGCTAATTGTATGACCACAGCAGTCCACACTGGAGTTCAAAATGCACTTTTTTCCTCTGAAATAAACCCTTTACATTACTATACTTTCCTTCACTTAACCAACACAGTCAAGCACCAATGAGGTAATGCACAGAATGAAAGACTCAGTATATGAACTGTCAAGGCCATAAATATGTTTGAGGCAACCGAGGCGGTTACCTCGGTTGTTTTCACAGTTGTTGCCTCGGCAAAAAGTACTTAAACCAGTAGAACATTCCCTGTAGAAACTGGTAGCCAAGCAGAAAACAACATTTTATTAAGAAGTGTGTCAAACATGAGCCACGCATATGGAGGTTTTGGCCTGCGCCTGTGTATACCGTCTACCTACGTCTACAAGTCTACGACAACGTAAATACGACTTTAGGTAACTCTGTTTCACTTCCCACAACAGCTGATGCCTGCGTTGTTGTCGTGGCATATAATACCAGCTAATGTTCATGCGTTGACCAGTTATCACATCGAATCCATGAAGTCAGTATAAACATAATATTCCTTCCAATTCGACATTTGATAAGGAAGTTCACAGGAGGAAGACAGTCTGCAAGTCCAACCGGGAAATAACATCTTTGGCTGGTGCTGTACATCTGGCAGTGTCAAAAAAAAGATTATTTCCAAACACTGAAACAGAACTGTCATTGCTACTGTCGTTGCCAGTTGGTTCCTGTTGCTGCGAGTGCTCCTTCAGCACTACTGGGGTATGCAGCGGCTGAAAACCTGGCAACGGAGTTCCATGGGCAATACCAGATTTAACGGGCTTGCCCTCATGAACATTCATTGTGATAATACGTCGGCATCATTGACCTGGAGAGCGTTCTGCGCCGATTTGACTCAACAGGTCACTTGCATGATGGACACATCTTCACTGACACTGTTGTGTGACATGTTCAGTTAAACTGACGAGAAACTGAACATTTACTGTCCACGTCATTGTCACCAATGCCATATATCTGATCGCAATCTGTCTGATTTGCTGTTGACATGTTTGTCACCCACAATGTGGGCGGGGCATTGTGTGATTAAACATTTTAATTTGCTAACAGTTCAACGCCATTTTCAAAACATCAGGACTGCATGATCACAAACTGCAGTTCTGGTTCACCTGTTTTACTGGGCACATCCAGTGTGCATTACCTCCGACAACTAGTGAAGCCATCCTAGCAACAACTTCTGTTTTGTTATTCATACGTTGCACTGACTTCATGTAACTAACTGACACAGAAGCTAGGTTTTTGTGCACACATCGTATTCAATAGCCACAGCCACGTAATTATCATGCACTTTGAAAGTAACCGGAGAGGATCGACTTTTCTTAGACAAGTTGCAGTGGCAGATAGAGAGAGGGGGATGAGGGATACATCCCCAACTGGCCCGGCCGACCGGTAATACATTAACAGTTGTCAAAAGTCGGTACGGCGTTTGTCATCATAACAGACACAGATAATTTAGGGAACTGCACTTTTGGCATTTTTGTTACACTTACATCGCTGTGTTGCCCTCTCGTGAACACAATATGTTGTCCACCCCACATTTTAGACCTGGCGATGCCCGTTTGTATTGGTTAAAACATATACATGTCGCAAATACATCATGGAAACATTCTTTTAATGGAGAATAAACAATAGCAAATCTTTCGTTCTCAGGCATTCAAACAGGTTCAAATGTATGCCTAAAATCCGTCAAAACACGTTTGGCGGACCCGCTGGGGGAGCTTAAGTGCTCCGCCAGCCCGTAGCCGCAATGAGGAGGCCTACTTCTAAGCGGAAGAGCAGGGGAGGGAAGGGAGAGGAAGGAACGGGGGGAGGGAATGAAGGGCAGGGAGGGAAAGGGAGAAAGGGGAAAGCAGAGAATGGGAGGGGAAGGAAGGGCTTGCCTCGGTTCGAAAAAAAAATTCTGGTACGGTCCTGACTGTAGCAACAGTCATCAGTGAATCGCCATGTGTATGATGTGCTAATAACTTCACATGTACATGTGTCATACCTACATAACGCAGCAGCAAGACAGTCGGTCCGTTTGTACCTGAAACGTGGCAATGAAGTCGTCAGCGAGAGGGTCTGTGTGTGCTGCGATTGGCACGTAACTGTTCAACTCTGCTAGCCGAGCACACGTCACCTCTGCACGGTTACGACCAATGTCATCTTCACGCAGAAAGAACTACATGACAAACAACGCAAACCAATGTTCCCAAATCCATGCCGTAAAACACAGTGCTAGTAAATATATCCTGCCAGCACTGCTCAAAACCAAGGAAACACGAGACAGAAATAAGTATCGGTCTTATTTTCAGCATCAGCACCACTTTTTGCTAGTAAATTTGTATTAATGAAAGTTTACATTTAAACAAGGCGACTTATAAATGGAGACCAAAAGAACGAGACCAATAACGGTGACAATGAATGAATGACTTGTGCAAAGAATGTGCAGCCAATGCCAAGACAGTTTAAACAAAATTATGCAGACCACCAGTCCACCGAGGCTCCATCCCTGGACCTGCCGAGGATTTACCTCCTTCATATCCTCCAGACCTAAGCCAATGTTCCTCCCACAAACAAGTCCTGTATTACCCTAAAGTAATTACTTAGCCAGAGGAATACCACTATTAGAAAAATATGTTAGAATAAGTGCTACCCAAATGTATGTTTTCAAAGTGCTGTGGCTGAAAATACAGACCCAATAAGTGAACGTAATCTTAGGCAGATGTCAGATAATGAAATTAAACTGTGATGGAGAGGTAGGCACAAACCTGTGCACCAGATCTGAGACAAAGAAAAGATGTCAATTATATGACAATGGTTGGTGAAAATTCACCGATCACTGTATGACAGATCATAGATGCTGTAAAATACTGTAATGCTAGGAAAGTGGAAATACGATGCTGGATCCACATCGGGAATTGGATCAACAGCAAAATTTAATCACTTCAAGAAGGTCACCCCTCGTAATAACATTGGCCAGTCAGCACACCTGACTAGATAGATCAGACCAGCTGGCCACAGTCTCGTCATGAATTGTGACTGACTTGACACCACCAAGAACAATGTTCTTTGCTATTTCAACACCGAGACCACCCATGCCCGCCACCAGAATATTGGACAATGCCATCCTCTTCATTGCTGCATGTCCCAACACATATCTGCATCACATAAATGCAACACACATCAACGTCATCAGCAGACTGTATAAGAGATACAAGATTTTTAGCTTCTGTACACTAGCCACTAACAGACTTTACAATTTACACTGCAATTACATTACATAAGACAATGTTGCAAGCACTGAACAGAAGCAGTAAAGTACAATGTCAGTTACTACTCTGCCAACACAAACATGACAAACACGATGTGTGGGCCTCAAAACTTTCAGACTGTGAGACTCTTTTACAACAGATGGCAACAAACAATGGTGTATTTAATAGCTATTTTTAAATATCTCATCCCGGCAATAAAAGGAGAGTTATTGTTTGCACTCATATGTGACTGTTCTCTGTTATCATCTTTTTAATTCAGTCTGTAACCGTGTCACATTATAGCAGAACACTTACAGCTATCAGCATAAACTTTCAAAACAGACAATGACTCGGGGATTACACTACTAAATTTGTCAGGTGGCAGCATCCTGCAATAGGGGGGGGCACCCATGGCAAGATTTCCTGACCCTCGTACTAGCAAAAAATGTATGTTATTGTTGTGTAACTGACAAATGTAATAAACGTAAGTCAACAGCAAACTGTGGAACCCAAAGCTTCTACATACACTATGCTAAAATAAGTGATCCTATCAGCGTGAGCACTGCTTCTGTAACATAAAAAAGAGCTAGGCCCAATGCCGGAACTTCCTAAATTATAACACGAGGAAGTAGATAATCCTTGATAATCCTTCTAGCTAACAGGCTCAGTCTAAATTTAGTTAAAACATCTTACAGTGTTTTTGGTAATAATAATGTGTCTTGATGACTTTGAACTCAAAATTGGTGCTACTGTTCTTAAACAAGTCACTTCATATAAATATTTAGGAATCATAATAGATGATAAATTAACATGGAAAGAACATATTGATTATGTATACAAGTACATTGTTAAATTAATAAATTTGTCAATATTTTTTATCGAATTAAACATAGACTATCTCGTGAAACATTAAAAATGATTTATTTTGCATTTGTGTATGCTCGATTATGTTATGGAAGTGAGATATATGGAAGTACCTATCAAACACACTTAAGTAAATTACATATCCTCAATAACAAGATACTAAGAATTCTAACAGAATAAACCTCGACACACCCATGTTATTTAACTGTATAAAACCTACAATATTAATACCATCCATGATATTCATAAACTCCAAATCCTAATTCTCGTACATAATTTTTTTCACCATAAAATGAAACTACCCATAATCTTTAAAATTCCTCTTTTAATATAAATAGCTCCCTTTATCATCGTAACACCCGTGGAAGAAACAGCCTACATATTGACACAGCTGCAGTACCACAATTGGCCTCAAGTCTATTAAATATAAGGGCCCAGCGATGAATTACTCTTAATTAAACATTCACTTCTGATATGGAATTTCCATTACACTGCACGACTGAACTGATTTTTGTGTTTTTTGTGTGTTCTATTTTGTTCTTTTTTAATCATTGTATTTTCGTGTTTGTGCTTTTACGCTTTTGTGCTCTGTATTTTGTTCTTTATTGGTAATATTGTCACTATTATTAGTTATCATGGGCGGCCAGCACGATGGATTACTCCTTTCTGGCAGCCTGCCTATCCTTTACATTTATATACATATGCATATTTTTCTCTTGGCAAATAAACTCTGCTGCTGCTGCTGCTTGAGTGTGCTTAATAAACAGAAGGTGCTGTGCTAGACGGTCACGCTGACTGCTGACATGTTGACTGCAGCTATCAGCATATAAGTCACCAGCTGAACCAAACAAAGCACTAGCGTCGAATGTAGGGGAAGGGGCCAACAGGTAGGGCTTACTGCTTAGCTATGCCAGCCACAGGCAGGTAATTTCTGCCGCTAGAAGTCGGTAATAATAATAAAAATTAGTCCCGTACGGGCACTGACGGTCGACTTCTAATATATAAATATTCTTTCGCTGAAGCAATCGAAATATTGCCGAAAATTAACGCGTATAATCAATATT
>Ga0209149_1000531_pt1 | contig 16148 bp, 11 predicted proteins | sample WorMetTyACAVOLI2_FD_187423 | JGI IMG/M metagenome (GOLD analysis project Ga0209149, IMG submission 187423) | Marine gutless worms symbiont microbial communities from Max Planck institute for Marine Microbiology, Germany - Olavius algarvensis... ... | reverse complement strand
TAGGCCTAGGATGCACCGTTTGGCCACAGTGCACGCGCGTGACAACCAACCAACGACCAACGACGTCACGACACAGCCTATCTCAATAAGCGCCTCTTTTACTAAAGTAAAGTGAGGCGCTTAAAAAATTGGCGAAAAACGATTTTCAATATGGCGGATGGAATTCTTACACCCTGCAATGTGGCATGTGGCTCTGGAATCATGACAGTGAATTTGCCCAGTGCCAGCAGACAGCAATCTGGCAGGTGGCTCTGGGATGACATGCCACTGAATTCGCCTAAACGTCCACCATATTGCAATTCTACTTCTGGTTTCGATTTCAACCACATCACTGCAGTCGATATGTCATTCTGCACCAGTCTGCGAAATTTTATCCAAATCCGCCCACCCTCGGCAGAAAAAAATGACGTCATGTCGATTTCAAGATGGCGGCGCCGCATCTCCGCCATCTTGGATTTTAGGGGTACGATAATGGGTTCTTTGAAAAGCCCCTGTACGGCTTCCTATAGGTCGTCAATAGAGACCATAGCTCTAAACTGCTTAGTTTTTGAGAAAATCGCGTTTTTGCATTATGGCGACAGACAGACGAACAGATGGACAGCCCCGTTGCATGAAGCCGCTCTCGCTGTGGCGAGCGGCGGCTTAATAAGAGACAGAGACACTAAGCTGGCTGACTGCCACATATTTACACTATTACTAAAGCCACATCAACTACTAGTCCACTTACTAAAGCGAAGTACAGGCAGTGCAAACATAACCCTGAACGGCCCAGCCGCAATCTGATACGTATCAGCTCATTTATCAGCACTTCTGGTTTTTGCTGTCAAGTGCCAACACGAATTAAGCCTAGACCAACAGTGTATATCAGAGCAAAACCACGGCCAATAGCTTCAGGGTCAGTAGTCAGCGCCAAGACAACCGGGCGGCGGGCGCGCTCGTCTCACTGATAATGAGTATACACACAACTGTGTCAACGGTCGTTTTACAAAGGTCACTAAGGTCTTCAAGGACATCTTCAACAATGCTGAATTGACAGTTTTTTGCCGCACGATGCACGCATAAGCGCGGCCTATGTCGTCGTGCGGTGTCTGTTCGTCACGTTCGTGTATTGTGTCGAAACGGCTAAAGATACGGCCATAGTTGCTATGGAATGAGAATAGGAAACCGTACCCAAGCTTTTGAATGGTATAACATTTTCAAGATTTCAAGGTCACGCCATTATTTGACGATGTATATATCTCAGAAACCGTACGAGGTAGAGAAGTAGTTACAATGTAATACTAATAGGGACTTACACACGCCCTACTCAAGGGTGTCATTTCGAATGACCTCGACTGACCTTGAGTGACTTAGCGAAATATTCAACGACATAAAGCATCGCGACAGCTGAGCTTGTTGTTACAAGTTGGACGGCTGGATGCCGGTTCCTGACGCTCAGTGCACTTCAGCTTACACGAGTCATCCTTCATCCTAGACTGGTATCCACACTGCGGGAGAGCGATCCTCGCACTGCGATCGTCTGACAAACTGTTTCTCTATGTACCACGGACGACATAGCGTCATTGGCTAAAACCAGTTTCAACGCACCTTCCATCTGGAGGAACTCACTGTCATATAACTAGCGGCAGCTCTACAAGGAGTCAGAGGGCCACCCTGGGCCACGCCCCCATCCGAAAGCCTGGTCCCCTGTCGCCCCACAGATAAAAGCAAACCTGACCCGCCCGCCACGCCAATCCAAACAAATGAGTTTACTGTGCTGACCCTGAGGGCGAGTCGATGTTTCTCAGACAGGGGGTGACGGGTCTATCGTGCTTTCCCCGAGAAGGGGACAGTCGCCCCGCCCCAGGGGTGCGTCAGGGGAATGCTTTGAATGCGGCAACAGGATCAGCGGTGCCAACGTCCTAACAGCGTTCCACAGTAACTACGCTATGGTCTATCCTGCTTAGTTTTCGAGATATGACCACGGAGCGGACGACGTCAGCAACCAACGCATATCTGGCCATTAAGACGGGCCAGCAACAAGCGAGCGGAAAATCAGTTCAGGCAGGCGACATTATACCTTGCAGACTTTGCTCTGCTTGGCGTAGTAGTCGATGACCGGCTGCGTGTGGTTGTGGAACGTCTTGAGACGCTTGACAATCGTCTCCTCGTTGTCATCGACGCGGCCGCTCGTCTCAGCGCGGTGCAGCAGCCGCTTCTTCATCGTCTCGTCGGCAACCTGCACCCACACACACACACACACCAATCCACCAGATAAACCTCCATGGAAATATCACCCCCCACCCGAAAGAAAATTTGAAAATTGGCACGAACCCGTATTCCTCACCCCATTCGACGTACGAAGCGGGGGATGCTTTGAAAACTGGCATTAACCCATACTCTTGACCCTATCTTATTGAACGGGCGTATAGGTGTAATCTCCGGGGGGGGGGCTATCTACAGGGGGGGCCCGGGGGGGGCTATCTTCGCATTCTGATACGCATGTAGACTCACCACAGAACACCAACCCAGCAATTGTACACACGGTACATGACTCTTTCAAGGCTTTAAACTTGCCTCTACGGTATACCACAAATTTTTCCTACCATGCACAGACAGCTAGTATAAACCATCGGACTGCGTTTCACGGATTCAACGACCGCTTCCTGATTGTCTCAATCTCACCAGTTTCTTGTTGTTCAGCTCTTTTCACTAATTGTTAGTTTTTGGCGGCGCTTGTAAACGCCGGCAGTATTTGAGAAAACGTAAAACAGCACGAAATATGGACCACCAACACTGATATCATATCAATAATTATGACAATTACGCAATATTGCACTGATATGCAAAGCTCACCACTTGTGGACCATCTCCAACTGGATAAGTGATAAGCGCTGTAAGTAAGAGTATAACCCAACGCGCTTAATACAAAGTCACAGTGCGTCGCAGTCTCACTCAAACAAAGAGTTAGTGTTAAAGTCATTAAGTCAGGCAGCATCACTCGTACTGTTACTGTCGTTGATAACCTATGAAACGAAACGTAAACAACGTAAACAACAGCCAGGGATGGATTCGAACCGGAACGGCCCGGAACGCCGTCCCGGTTAAGTTTTTCACGACCGGAACGGCGTTCCGGTTAAGATTTTGCCGTTTTGCAACAAATCGTTTGTCGGCTGGGGCTTCGCATAGTCGTCCATGCTGGCTGTGATAAACCAGATTCACTGATGCGTGGTGGTCTGTGTGCTAAATGGACATCCATGCTAATGCACGGTTGACCATTAATTGTTGATCGCACTCCAGCAGTCATCGATCCGATAGCCACGTATTTTCAGCGCTCCCCCAGACCCCCTAGCTGGATTAAGGGGGCCTACTTCTAAGGAGAGGGGAGGGGAGGGCGTTCCGGTTAAGTTCTGGTTAGGAATCCATCCCTGACAACAGCAACGTCTAAAACGTCGCGACTTTCTGCAAACAAACACGTTCACTGACGTGCTTCTTCTCCCAGTTTTCAGCCAATCTCATAATGTTCGACTTAAAACGGCCGGCCTATTTTAAACTGTCGTGTCCGATGCTCTATAGCATCCCGTTAACGTCTCAAAACACACGGAGGTTTTTCAGCCGTTGCTAAGTAACGGGGCAGAAAAAACAAGAACGAACATCTAAGGAGATAATATATGCTGAATCAAAGAAAGAAAACAAAGCCACGGACAAGCAGAACGGTCAGCCATAGCAACAAATCAATAAACACGTAAATGTTGTCCCAAAGGTTTAATGAAGCACTCGATAGTGCAGTGCGTGCAGTGTCTGTAAGCCGTGGCTGTTGTCCTGCCCGACGTATGAAAGTGGTCATAAATTCTTTGCCTATTTTGTCCTTATATGTTTTGATCAGTAGTTTTAATTATGTGCAGTATTTGTAAACCACAGAGAGTGACGTAACGGTAGGCACAGTTGCGCCTGCTTGAACGCTTAGTGTCGCAGCCGACTCGCACTATGACCTGGCTAACATGATTAAAGGCCAGTGCCCTGAGTGCCGCCACGTACAGCGCTCAAAGCCGTATGTTTTACGACTGCTTTTTGGCGCACAGCAATAGATCCGTGACAAACGTTATCGCATGACTATAGAATAAGCACCCCGCTCGGGCTGGGTCATCTCTCTCGACCCGGCGCGAAGGTCGAAATTCAAAATTCTACTTCCTAGAAGTTTTGTCCCCGACCCTCAAAATATATGCGCCAAGTTTCATGGACGTCGGCACTGCGGTATCGGACAGTGGTACAGTAGAGTTTAACGTCCCACTTGACACACTATAGGTCATTTCGGAGACGATTTTATGGGTCAGATGACCCAACCAACAGTGTCACACACTGAAGGGCAGTCGTTAGTCAACCACGTCAAGGGCCAATGCCACCAGGCTCAGCTCACTGAAAGGGAAATAGAAGGATGTAAGCAAAAAAACATATTATATATAGAGCACCATGAGAACCGAAGACACAGAGGCACCTGGAAGATAGAGAGCTAAACCAAGCTAGATCAAAGCCCGATACAGTCGACCGACCTGTAAGAACTGCTCATACCTTTGTGCACCGTTATAATAGTACACAATACTGTAACACAGAGACAGCATTTTTCAATATTCCCCTTCCTCCAGACCAACATCACATCTCAGATGTGGTCAAGTGGAGGTAATGGGGGTTAGGGTTATGAAACGTTGACACCGCATGCAGGGAGGGACAGACGGGTGGATGGACGCACGTCTGACCCGTTTTACTGTAGTCATTCAAGAGAGATGACTATAATTACCAAGAAATATAGAGGATATTCACCTCGAAATAAAGAACGCACTCCACGACGGAGACATCAGCCTCGAATCGCTTGCCCTGATCCAGTTCTCGCGGGTAGCCGTCAATGAGAAAACCTTTGCTTGTTGCTGCCTTCTTCAGCATCGCTTCTTTCAGCAGCGTCAGCACTGTCTCCTGAATAAGCATGACGACATCAACGCCGTCGTGTGTTACAAACAATCTCATCAACAGTCAGAAATGTTATGTCATATCGCCACATGACTGCAATGAACTCCTAACAAAATTTTAGCTCTTAAAGAATACTTCATATTGCAGTCTTCACGAGGTAAAGATACCACTAAATACAGTAAATAATGTAAAAAATAAACTAGAGGTCTAGGTAGCACCACTGCTGCTGTTGCAGAGACTAAGTCCAAATTTAAAACTTAAAAAATCGCCAAAAATTCTAAAATCAAAATTTCGAAAATCTGTTCCAGTCTTTTGAATATTGGCACATAAATAATGTGTGCCAAGTTTCGTGAGAATATGGGAAAGTTTGACGACACACATACAGAGAGAGAGAGACAGACAGACAGACAGACAGACACATCAATCACCTATACTATAAGCGGAGCTAACAAAAACTTCAAAAAGAACGAATATATTATATCGACACAAGCAAGAAAACACACCAACACAACAAAGGGTCATAACACCTAATCAGCTAGAAGAAATGAAAACTAAAACATCTCAATACCAGAGGGACAAGTTCTCCCTTCTCCATGATTTGGGTGAGTTGTTTTCCGCGTTCTGAGCCTGACGACACCTCATCACGCAGTAGGTCACCGGTCGACAGATGCGTGAAGCCGTACTTCGCTACAATCTTGTCACATTGCGTGCCCTTCCCGCTGCCAGGACCACCTATATTGATACCACGTCGACACACACACATTACGATATTTACGTTAGTACTGCACTATGCAAAGCTCACCACGTGTATGTAGACCAACTCCGACTGCGTATGTGATAGAAGATACATTAGTACTGACAAGCTGCAGTGTGTACTGAACGCTGCAGCGTGTCTGGTCACTGGCACACACAAGTTCGACCACTTCCTGCATGAGGAACTGCACTGGCTCGACGTCCCAGAACGTATCCACTACAAACTGGGAGTCACAGTGGATCGCTGTCTGCAGTATACAAGGCTCCAGCGCACCTAGTTTACTGCTGTACACCAGTCTCAGACATTCCCAGTCGACGTCACTTACGGTCAGCCACTCAACATCACCTGACTGTACCACGTTACCGGCTCAGCATTTTCGGTCGTCGGGCCTTCTCTGTCGCTGGTCCGACAGTCTGGAACTCGCTACCGGACAGTCTCCGCGACCCAGCGCTCACCAGCAACAGCATCAGACAATCGCTGAAAACGATCCTATTTCGTCGTTACCAGCACATGACTCTGAGCTGTATAAACCTATTATTGACAGTTGAACTCTACCATGCGTCTCATCTCTGGTACCCTCCGTACTACACCTCTCCCATGGCTTCCAGTGCTCTCCAACATTGAACCGCCAGCCCTACGAAGGAAGGCTACCACTGACAAGCTGGTGGAGAAAATCGTCAAACATGACAGTTGGGCAATCCAGCCTGATATCCTTAGCCCACCATTGCTAGGATTGACATAAGCCACTGTGGCTGGAGTTGCAATGCAGACATCAGAAGTCGATGGAGGTATAACTGTAAGTCGGCTCAGGTGGTCAATTCTCACATAGTGTGCGACCCCACAATCCGGCAACCGGGTTTCGACCTCCCTCGGCAACAGTGGTCTCTGCTGAACCATTTTCGCACGGAACAGGGACACTACGGTGCCTGCAGAAGGAAATGGCGACTTACAGACACTGATCTCTGTCCTTGTGGCGAAACCCAGACGATGTCCCACATTGTCGCATCCTGTCCCCTGACAAAACTGAATGGCGGCTTATCTCGGCTACACTCTGCGGATGAAGACGCTGTTTCGTGGCTGACCAGTTATGGTTCATGACACGCATACGAGAAGATTGACAGTGACATTAACACTGACACAAAATGATAACAGTTCAAAAACTGCGACAGCATCAGCAGAGGGAGGGGGTAGCAGGCCCCGCTTGGGAAATGCTGCCCCCAGCTCAGGTGACCCGCCAACCCCACCACACGTTGTTCACATTCCTCGATGCCCAGCCCACGTCTAAATTCAGCAGTATCTAAAGATCTGCCTGCAAATATTCGTCATGTAACTTTATTTGACAGCCGTTCACTATCTTACTTTAGACCTTAGTTCATCCCGTATCAAAGACACATTGGGCCATACATCAACGCCAGAGAAGTCTGTCAACAGCGAGCTGTTGCGCTATACTTCCCCCGTCATGCCGATGCTTTTCAAATCTTGTTGTATGGCGTCTATCTAGTTCGTTCGTGGTCTTCCAAGCTTTCTCTTTGAACCGCTTATATCCCAGCGTACAAGATTATTTTATAGTGTGCCCCAAAGCCAGTCGGGCTGGCTTAATCCGCCGCACTTGCCAGTACTTCAAACATCAAAGTGTCTACGCCTCGTGTACTCAGTGCCCAAATGAGTTAGGTCTATCTGTCCTTGACTGGCGTCTGCGACTCGGACGACTGACGCAAACTTAACAGTTCATCGCAGGATGCTATGCAGTCTGCAGGCCACTTACCTCCCCAGCTGTCGCCTATCCATAGCTAGTGCCACAGAGACAGCATTCCTCTTTACACTGACGATCAGCGAAATGTGGCTGAGGTCAACAGGTGTTTTTGTGATGAAAGCACGGTCAAATACATCACACGTGGAGGCACGTGATGCGATGAAAAACTGCAGGCAATAGCACCATTAGGTAAAACAACCATAAGCGAAATTGCAGCAGCTGGTCAGCATGCCAGCAACCCAGTCAGTTCGCATGAGGACACGGCGAATAATGCGCTCGCTGCCGTCCGCTGGAAATATCTGTGACTTTGCGCCGACTGCACCAGCGTTACTTAAATCGCCACTTAGCCAAGTATTACTTAACCCTTTAATCGCCACATTAAAACCGCACAGCAACGGACCATCATATAGCAATACAGTGACTGGTACACTGGCCGTTGACGGGTGGGCTGTTACGTTTGGTACAGCGAGGAGGGGACTGGGCGGAGCCGCAGCCCGCCCAGGCCTCTCCTCGCTCTACCAAATGTAACAGCCCACGCATCAACGGCCAGTGTACTAACTTCGTATTATTCGATGTACCACTATAATTGCCTCTGGAGTCTAAAGGGTTTTAAACGACAGAACGACCGATCACAGGCGGAGAAATAATAATACAAAAATACTAGGGCACCATACAACGTGTGTAGTAGTAGTTGCACTTACGAAACGTTTATGTGTATTGTATCAAAATTAAAGTGTTGGCGGTTTAGCTTAGTGGTAACGCGTTAGCCTCAAACAACGTAGTTGCGCAACGTCAGACCCGGTTAGTACCAGGATGGGTGACCGTCTGTGGACGGGTAAACCATCTTGGTATGAAACCAGCCAACTAGGTCGACTCAGCCTTTTACCCTCCGTGAGACGGTAAAATGACTATCAGTTTTTGGGCTAAGTAATAATAATAAATGGCAATGGTGGGTGTAGACTCTGGCAGCCTGTACAGCCGGACTCACAGCCTATGTCGTCCGGCTTGGTCTTGGGTCGGCGGCCGCTTGGCACCGTTGTACATTCATCAAATGAACCGGGTGAACTCTCGCAATGGCTCTGCCATGATGACAGCACCATAAACATTGTCTTGGAGTAGTAAAACAAATATGTTTGAGCCAGCTTTTGAAATGCTGATGCAGTCCGATTGCTCTGTGGCAGACTGTTCCATGCAGCTGACCGGCCATGCAAAATGTCAGGAAGCTACATTTTTTTGTATCTCAAAACCAAATAAATCACGTGAAAAACTACTCACCCAAAACAAACAGGATCCTTGCTTTGCTGAGCTCTAATTAACATAAATAATACAGAAAATATTACACATAAAGAGAAAACTTAACATTTTGAATAATAACTAGATGAGCTACAAAATGGCGTACAACTGTAACTGCTAAGAATTATACGCATAATCTGTATTCCATTGGTGTTGGACCTTCTACATAACTGGAACAAATGGTGCATTTACTCCATATATTCCCGCGCGTTGAAGAATTGTATAATTTGTAGGCAAATTTTTGCCATAAAGTCAGATTTTGCGGTTTCAGTCACGGTTTACCCGTTGGCCTGACACTCAGGACACTCTACAAACTATCCCCGAAATCTGCGTAATTTAATATGTCCCATGGTTCGAACTGCAGCGAAGGACACTGCATTCATGGCAATGTGTACTTTGGACTTCTTTTCACGTCGAAAGTGATGAATGAATTTTCTAGGTCCTCTGTCTTTCAGTCATTGATCACTGAGTGTGCGTTCAATATTTACGTGTGCTACTATGATTAATGTGCTTAATGCCACTCTGGTGAAAAAGCGTGACTGCAGCAGGCCGTGTGGGGGTAGATTTCTATGCGGATCACCCCATACGCGAGAATATATATATAAGGTATTACAAGGATTATTAAGTAAACTATCTAGGCCTAGTATGCCCATTAGCAATAAGTTAACATCTAAATGTCTGAACACTTCAATACCATGCACAGTACAGTATGACGTTTAAGTACAAAGATAACAGAAGGTTTGCCACTCTGCCTGTACTTCAGACTTTCAACAACATCCTGCATCATATTCACTATGAAGAAGACAACAGGAAGGTAACAAACGTGCAGTATGCGACAGAGCAATACATGAACGAAGTACACATTTCGTGCATGAAAGAACACACTAAATTACTAAATGTATGATAGCTCTCAAATAAGGCTGGTGGCGTTGTTAGTAAAGTTCTGAGTTCACTAACTAAATATGATAAGAAAGTAACTAACTACGCTTTCACACACACACACTGTTCTTTCAAACTATCTGTGCAGGAATTAAAAACAGAAATGATAGATGTTCTATAAATATAAAATAAGCAAATCGTATTTTACTGATGTAAAATAAAATACAAAATATTCCACTAATGTGAACATCTGTAACATGCAGTTAGAAACTACAGTTTCTTAACAACATTAGCCCGAAATGCGACTACTGGAAAATAAAAAAAACCTTGGACATTATGACAAAAAATCCACATGCAGATATGCACTGCGTGGTACTACGTGGATTAATCCTCGACGAACTTGGATGAACATTACTGCTGCGTTAAGTGAAATACGTGCACAATCTCAATGTAATTAAAATTCTGATTTGATAGTAAACAAAAATAGCATAGCAGCACTGGTTCTGGCAACGAAAAAAATAATTAAACGATTTAAAATGTTATATTTCAGTTAACTAGTTAATTCGAACACAAACACGTGAAGAGACAGAAATAAGCACGAAAGCAACAACTGATGGTGAACGTGACGAAAGCAAGCTGGCAAAGTGACGTCATGAAAGCCATCATAGAGATGAACCTTTCTCTATGTGTCTGCTACAAGCTACGCGAAACTCCATGTGACAGCACCAACATGTGCAGCAGTTCTACCTTCTGCAGTCTCCTCATCTTTATCTTCCTCTGCCACTGCATCCTCCGTCAACTCTTGTTCTCCAGATATTTCTCCATCTCCTTGTTTCTCTCTCGCATCCTCATCAGCCTTCTCTGCTCTGATCTCTTCCAGCGTGTCTGGAAGAATGAGTTCCTCAATCTGTGCTTCAAGCTGTCTTCTTGTCTCTTCATCAAGCTCACCTGCTGTTGTCTCTGTTGCGTCTGCATCTTCGTTCTCGGTCCTCGAAGTCTCTTCCAACTCACTGTCTTGTTCCAGCAGCTGTCGGGCATAGGTCGCGTTACCATGGTAACCAGTAACCGCTGCAACTACGGCGACTTCATCAGCATCTGCAGCACGAGTCGTGAACAATGACAACGTCACTCAGTCGGGCTGCATTCGACAAGACTCCAACAGCCAATAAAAGTAAGTCTCACATGTCATGGAATCTTAACAGCCAATTGCATCAGTAACTTACTGTTATTATACATCAGTGCTACGTAAGATCATACAGAACACACATAAACATGTTTGCATGCTCAAACTGCAGTCACTTCCATGCAATGATTCAAATTCCAACTGCAAGAACACAGAACTGTAGCTAGACTGTTGAGTTAAGCATCTCACACCGAGCACATTGCACCAATCCAGTCATGCAGCATACTGGAAAAATAGCCACAATGCGTTAAAATGTAAAATATGTGATATCATTAATAGACTTACCCGGAACAGGCTGCAATACATACAACAAACAGCAAAATTACTAATTTTTAAATACGCAAAATAATATGAAACGCGTCAACTCAAACAACAGATTAATACAGAAACTGACAAAACACAGTAGTGTAATTTATTCTGCGTTAGAAATTATGGACGCCTACTTTTGCAGAAATGTGCAAAATTAAGTATTTAGACTCAGTTTTCGTGAGCAGTTACTTATAGGCCTACTTGGTATTACGGAGAGAAAACGTCAGTTGCAACGTGTTTAATTGCACGTGTTTTCAGCCGAGACCACCACTGAACACAGCTGCCTGAAGCAACATCTCTCCACTCTCCACCACTAAACGCAGCAACCTATGCAATAAATCAATGGACGAGTCTGACGCCAGTTTAGCTTTTCACCTGTCTGGCTTCCTCGCAGTAACGGTATTCACCAAACCAACGACGGCATCACAACCTCAACCGTCCGCAACGGTCTAGAGACACTGAAAGACATGGCACAGAGGCCGGGAGACGAAACGTACATACCGGCATCTTTTAGACGCAGCTAGGGACTACCACTTCAGCGACACGAAGCAAGCAAAGCGACGACAGACTGACCGCTATGGCAACGTTTGTCCTTCACACACGCTACACGGCGCGCATGCAGCAGCAACACAGCAGAGGCGCGGTGGTGTAGGCATGGCGATAAAGGCACACGGGCCTATAGGCCAGCTGCTGCAGCCTGCGTTCAGGCGCCGCCACCGCGCGGTTATTCCTGGCAGGCTGGCTTCCTCAATCCGCACTTGTACTCAGCAAAACACTACGTTACTGTCATTCCAGCCAACTGTTCAGTACTCTGCTTAGTCTCTGTCATCTCAATCGCTCCCTGGACAGCGCTCACTCGCTCGCATTTTCTCACCACCAAACTACAGTCAGCGATGTCAACGACTAGAAGCTTAGCTGTCGCAGAGACCACGCGACGCTTCGTGTCATTGAATACATGTATTTTGCTAAGTCACTCAAGGTCATTCAAAATGACACTGTTGACGGCAATGTTCTTATCAAATTTGCCGACGACACGTATATGATTTTGCCGGAAGAGAACAGCGGAACGTGTACGTGTATTGCACAACTCACGCACATCGACGATTGGGCAGAGAAAATCAACCTCTGGCTGAACTGTGCCAAAGCGAAGGAAATCATATTCCGAGCATATACTGAGCATAAAACGTTGTATAACTTGGTCTTTTTACCTATTTTATACTGTGTAGACAATGCTGTTTTAAGTTGCGCCTGACAACTTTCATTAAACGAATACTGATCGATTGAGTACGGCGTGCTTAAGTCTCTATTAGTATCCCACTGAAACTGTCTGCATCTCGTACCGTTTCTGAGATATCCAGCGTCAAAAATGTCGTAATCTTGAAACCGGAGTAAGGGTCGTCCAAGGTCATTGAAAATGGCGCCGTTTGATAGACCATATACCACTTTCTATTGGTCCACCACTGCAGCTCTGTCTTGCACCGTGTTTGACTTATTCGACGTTACCTTATAATCTGGGTTAGAGGTCACTCAAGGTCATTCAAAGTGGTACCATTTGAAAGCTTGTATGTGGTTTCCTATTCGCCTTCCATAGTATGGCCGTATCTTTAACCGTTTATGAGATATTCAGCGTCAAAGTATAGCGTGACCTTGAAAACTGGCGCCGTTTGATAGATCATATACGACTTTCTATTGGTCGACCATTGTAAATATAGCTCTATCTTGAACCGTTTTTGAGTTATTTGACGCTGAATAATATCGTGACCTTGAAATGTGAAAATAGTTATATCGCCACATCTCAACGAAAAAAATCATCCGATTTTGATGAAATTTGGTACGCAATACTAGATTTGGAACTCGATGAAAGTCATGTACATTGTAAAGGTAAAAGTAAAGGAGGGCCATACTCCGAAGGAGCGTAGGCGGGGTGCTCATCTCCCTTTCATAGGCCGTTGACAGTCATGCGACCTATAAAAATTTTAAGAATTCAAGATGGCCGACGGGCCGCCATACTGAAAATCGCTTTAGCCATAACTCAGCAGCCGATTGTCCAATTCCAGTGAAATTTTGCTCGGGGAAGCAGTTTTTCACATAATTTAGGCACTAGGACAATACACGCGTTCCACAGAATGTATTCGTTTTCCTAATGCATCGGGCTTGCGCAAGCGGTAGCTTTTCGTATCGTATCCGACACATTTGTTATTTTAATTTTTATCGCGCGTCGCACAAACGCGTTTTGATATAGCAATTCTGTCCGTCCGTCTGTTTGTCTGTCTGTCTGTCACGTTTCGGTATACAAGAAAACGGCTTATAGCTTTTTCACTAGTTTGATTGGTATCAAACATCTTCGCGACATTTTTGGGGACGCTAAATACAGTTGGGGTATAAAAATCTCGCAATTTTCGACGAATAAATCGCTATATCTCGCAAACGATACAAGATAACGCCATGGTCATTGGCGTCACCAGGTATGGGGCACTGGGCCACGTGCCCCCTGGAGCTTGCCCATGTACACCATTTTGGCAATTTCTATTTACGTATAATTACAGTGGGCAGTGAACTAGGCTGCTAATGAACACCAGACATTTTCCGGTTCCAGCCACAGATTCACAGTCGACGTCAGTTTATTATATTTATGTAAAAATTTGTGATTTCTGCCTGATCTGATGAACATGCACGCTGTGCCCCCCTCCCTGGCACAAAATCCTGGCGACACCACTGGTCATGATTACTATGGAAGGCGAATAGGAAACTGCACCCAAGCTTTCAAATGGTAGGCCTACCAGTTTCAATAATCTTGAGTGACCTCTAACACAGATTTCAAGGTCACGCTATTATTTAACGTCAAATAACTAAAAAAATGGTACAAGATAGAGCTACAGTTACAATGGCGGACCAATAGAAAGTCGTGCATGGTTTATCGAACGGCGCCGTTTTCAATGACCTTGAACGACGCCAAACCCAGATTTCAAGGTCAGGCCATTCTTCGATGCTGAATATCTCCAAAATGGCTAAAGATACGGCCATAGTTACTACGGATGGCGAATAGGAAACCGTACACAAGCTTTCGAATGGTACCATTTTCAGTGACCTTGAGTGACATCTAACCCACATTTCAAGGTCACCATAATATTCAACGTCTAATAACTCGCTCGTAAGCAACTGCTCGTAAGTCGACGCGCGATCTGCAAGTGATAGCTAAGTTCTTGTCACTTAATTGGATAGGGTGGAAGGCCCCAGCCTTATATGTCCAAGGGCCCCCAGCTGATTTGTGACGCCACTGGCTTCAGTGACCTATACTAACTCAAGGTCACGATTATTCAACGCCAAATAACCCGAAAATGGTACCACATACAGCTATACTTACAATGGCCGACCAATAAAAAGTCGTATATGATCTATTGAACGGCGACATTTTCAATGATCTTGAACGACCCCTATTCCGTTTCAAGCTAGGTTACGCCATTCTTTGATGCTGAATATCTCAGAAAAGGTATAAGATACAAATATAGGTTCAATGGGATACTAATAGAGACTTATACACACGCCCTACTCAACAGTGTCATTTCGAATGATCTTGAGTGACCTTCTATGACCTAGCAAAACATTTAATGACACGAAGCGTCGCGCGGTCTCTCTGCGACAGCTGAGCTTCTTGTTCGTGGGGAGGGGGCTGTACTCCTGCACAGAAAATTTAAAAACAGTTATGTGGAAATGGTGCATTTTGTTGCATTCTGGCGTAGTGGGTTTATCAGTTTACAAGAAGTATTAGATGATTTTTGCTGCTGAAAATTCATTCACGGTTAGGCCAATTTATTCAGTCATTCAAAAATCCGCCATTGACTAAATCATAGAGTTGTGTTGCTATAAATCGGGCTTAATAAAGACATAGGCCAAGCAGAAACGTCGAGAAAATTACGCAGTCGTTAAGCTGGTCGACTTCCCGTTGCGCTCATCGAATCTCAGGATCGAGTCTCGGGAGGGCCGGCGGGGACAGTTGCTCCCAAGTCCAACTGCATATCCCCCCGCTGTAGCGACGCTAATGGTTTTGTATTACAACCTTTTGCGCCGGTTCCAGTAAATCCTCTTGCAATCAAAACATGTCCCAGTTTTGAACAAACATTTCAGTCAGTCACAGAAAGAAGACATCTTTCAAATACGTCGCTGGAACGCCGTGATTTCGACTTCAAACAAGACATGCAACTCGAGATACTATTCCAAGGACAAGAGGTCAAAATTCAAGGTCAGGGAGTCAACATATTGCAGAGGTGGATTGGACCGATGTGCGCCCACCAGAAAACAGCTTCAATTTTGCTGTACGCCACGACGGCCCTGATAAGCATGCAGCGTCCGTGTTTCTGTGATGAAGCCCAAATTACACACAATGGCAGGTGCTACCTGGCAATTTCCCAGTCCACCACTGAGATATTGTATACAAATCACAAGCATAGAGTAGCTAACGGGCAGTCACGCAATAAGCTACATAAGAAGTCAAATGGCCAAATGTCTAGGTGAAGAGATCCTGACGGACAAATGCAGTGAGCACCGCCTTCAGTACTTTTGTTGCCAGATGGAGAAACAGCATGAACATTTCAAATGTACAGAAAATTTACCTCTGGCTGACTAAATGATTTGATTGCTTCAAGCAACGGTTCCCATATCTCATCTTGCTCACCATCAATCTAGGCAAATAATCACACACACACACACACACACCAACACATAATTATGTCACTTTATTTATGTCTGCTTCAATATTTTCTTTCAGAGGAAATCAATTAAACTCAGACTTACAGTTGATGCTTATCATGTAATCCTATATTAAAGACAACAAATATTAAATACGACAAAATACTCACTCACTCACTCACTGCTGCGCTTGACCAGCTGAGGGTCGTAGCGTCCTCCACATTGAATGATCCTGGCCCGCGATCCAGGCAGCACCAACAGATAGGCCAACGTCTTCTTCCACTTGCTGCAGCCAATTTCTCCGTGGACGACCCGGCGGGCGCTTCCAGTCAGCAGCGGGAGGAGTGCCG
>Ga0209149_1000530_pt1 | contig 16151 bp, 3 predicted proteins | sample WorMetTyACAVOLI2_FD_187423 | JGI IMG/M metagenome (GOLD analysis project Ga0209149, IMG submission 187423) | Marine gutless worms symbiont microbial communities from Max Planck institute for Marine Microbiology, Germany - Olavius algarvensis... ... | reverse complement strand
AGAAAAAAAGGTATAAATAAATAAAAATATTTTTTGTTATATTTCACCCATTTGCCCAGAAGCCCTCAGTGGGTGGATTTGTACCAAATTTGGTATAGGGGGTCCCCTCGCGGACGTAATCAACTGTGCCGAATTTTTTTTCGATTGGTTCAGGGGTACTGATTTTGTAGGGGTTTGTAGGATATTCAAAATCAACACATTTAGCCTTTTGTCGGAAGATACATGGCGGCTATCACACAAACTATATATTTTAGAAAGCTCTGTTTACGGGCAACATAATTTTGCCCCGAAGATAGTATGCATCTATCTTCAACCGTTAAAAAGTTATAAAGCTTCAAAGTTGGCGATGCTCGAAAAATACTAAAAAATGCAACATATTTCTCCTTATCGAGGCGCCCCGCGTAAAACTACCTCCACATGCTATACATTTTTAGAAAGATCTCTCGACTGGTGTTAAACTCTAATTGACATGTAACGCTGCGACTTACCGTTTTCGAGATATTCGCCGTTAGATGACAAAAATCAGTGCCCTAGATTTCAAGGTCAAATGACTCGAAATGGTACAAGATAGTGCAATAGTTACAATGGTCGACCAATAGAAAGTCGTATATGGTCTATCGAACGACCCCTAACCCAGTTTTCAAGGGTCACGCTATTCTTTGACGCTGAATATCTAAGACATGGGCTGGCCAAAGATACGGCCATAGTTACTATAAACTGCGAATAGGAAACCGTACCCAAGCTTTTTAAATGGTACCAGTTTGAATGACCTTGAGTGACCTCTAACCCACATTTCAAGGTCACGATAATATGCAGCATCAAATAACTGGACTAATGGTAAGTCGTATACGATCTATTCAATAGTTCCGTTTCCAATGACCTTGGGTAAACTTAGCCGAGATTTCAAGGTCACGGTGTTACTACTGATAGGCCATTACTCTCGACGTATTGTATGTGCAGCTGACGCGCGATCTGTTTGCGATAGCTAAGTTCTTATAATAATTTTGAGTATGAGCTAGATTGAGGCATACAATCAGCGACGGAGATGTTGCCCTTGAAAAGGGGGCGGTGGTGTTGCACATAGTTTTAATTGCACGGTTGCACCCCCGCGTTTGTCGATATGCGTCTTGCTGACGCACTTGTTTTTTTCTGTCCGGTTACAGGTATCTCGGCGATGGTGGCACTGATCAGCGTGAAATATTGCATGATGATACATATAAGTCCCGAACAGATCTACGCCCCCCCCCCGGGGCTCCACAAATACGAAATTGTGGGCCTAGTTTTGACCATTTGACCGCGTATATCTCGAAAACGGTAAGTCGCAGCGTCACATGTCAATTAGAGCTTAAGATCAGCTCGATGAGGGCTTTTTAAAAATGTAAGTCACGGGGCAGTGCACCCTGGTATGGCGGGTTTGTGCCTTGCTGACACACTTGTATAAATACAAGATATCGCCATAGTTACTATGGAAAACGAATAGGAACTCGTATGCGATCTATCAAATGGTGCCATTTTCTTTGACGCTAAATATCTCACAAAAATGGCGTGACCTTGAAAATAGGGTAAGGGTTCATACAAGGTCATTGAAAGTGACACCATTTGATAGATCCCATACGAGTTTCTATTAGCGTTCCATAGTAAGTATGGCGCTATCTTGTATCGCTTGCGAGGTATAGCGCGTTATTGGTCGCAAATCGCGAAATTTTTATACCCCATCTGCATTTAGAGCCCCCGCAGAAGACGACCCGTCGGAATTTCGCAAAGATGTTTGATAATCATAAAACTAGAATGATCGGGCTACCGTGTGGTGAAAAAACTATAACAATATTTTCAGTTGTTTTCACAGAATACGAAGACGCAACAGACGAAAAGACAGACAGATGAACGGACAGAATATCGCTCGTCAATATGCTAATGCGCATAAAAACTGACTATATAAGATCAATATACATTAATCTTGTGAAATGTCGCACATAGTGTCATACATTTCATTATACAGTAAGGTATGAAATGGCAAATGAAAGAAGCGCTAAGACAAAGTAAAAAGCTAAAAAGTGGAAAAACATTCGATGTGTCAGTGAGTCGTTTAAAACTAGCATCAACAGTGCAAACGGTTGCTTACGTGGCGGACTAGTGTCGTCAACACAGATGATGCCGACAATGTTCTCCAGGTAAGCTGCGAGTGTCGTGTAGTTATGTGCGAAGATGACATACTCGGGTTTGGACGCGATACCCTACAAGCATTCATCATTTTGCGGTAACGTACCCTGCATCGTCTGCAGTAGCCTATAACGACATACAAAGCTTAGCTGTCGCGGGAAAAAACGCGCGACTGTCCGTATCATGTTGAAAATTTTCTTAAGTTATCATTTCATCACGGTTGATAACGACTGTCTATGAGATTGCCGATAATGGCGCCCCGTCTTTCAGCGAAGCAGATCATCAGGGGCGGCACAGCCAAAAATCAACTGCCTATGCACGCTCCTCCTCTCCCATTCTCTTCCTTCCCCTTCCTTTTCCTCTTCAATTCCCTCATCCTTGTCCTTTCCTCCCCTTTTACCTGAAATCCAGATATTTATGGGGTTTGGGGAGCGTTGTGAGCTTCCCCAGCGGGGTCTGGGGCAGAGCCACGGCCACAAACGCAATTCGGCGCATTTTCAGGTCGAAAAATGCGTCTGCTGGAAAACAACTTTATGCGGCTTGCAGCGGCAACAGGGTATTAGTGAGTTAAATTTCTTCACGTTTCATGAGGAAAGTTAATGAAAAAAATTATCTTCTTCTGAATTGGTGCCTATAAGCACGCTAATGAGAGTGCCTAACAAGGAGGAAAAGGTACCTAGGCGGTGTGACTGAAAGTGCTGGAAAATGACAGAGCACGAAAGTTTCAGGGGATAGAAAATGCAGGACTGGAATTTGCCAGACGAATTCGTAGCGGTGGAAAATGTAGGACTGGATAATGACGGACCAACAAAAGACTTCAACGATGGCATGGTTCAGGCGGTAACGTTCGCCTATCTCATCTACAGACACGTTTCTTGTTTTCTATCGTAACCATGCGCCTGTCTTCTATCGTTTCTGAGATATAACGATATATTGGTTGAAAATCGCGATTTTTTATTTACCTGTATTCGACGCCCCCCGTTCACTGGGACCCTGTCGGAATTCTGCCAGGACCTACAGGGTGTTTCAAAAGTAGCCCACAAAACGTTTTGGAATTATGTTAACTTCGGTTAAGTCTTTTTGCGTGAAATTTTGCAAATTTGTTGGCAATTCATATCCACATATACCTACCAACCTTTGTATATTTATCTTAATATTTCATCAAATGGCGTTAATTTTTCCACGAATACACGTAGTTTTCACTCTGTCAAGTTTTGAGTAGGCCTGTTCAGCCAAAAAATGAAAATGTAGCTTTTTGGAAATGACGTCATTTTTTCGTCATTGCGTGCCTTAGTATCCGATAATGGTAAACAATCGATAACTGTCTAATTTTTACCGCGCGACGCGTATGCATAGCGCGGACTATGCCGTGGCAAGATGTCTGTCTGTCTGTTTGTCCGTCTGTCTGTCCGTCTGTCCGTCACACGCCGGTATTGTGTGTAAACGTTTACACATATCCTCAAAGTTTTTTCACTATCGGGTAGCCCCACCATTCTAGTTTTTCCACACCAAACGGAAAGGCAATATTCCGACGTAGACCCCCCTAACGGGGGTGCCGAATGCAAAGGGGCTATGAAAAAAATCACGATTTTTGACGAATATCAGGCTTTATCTCGGAACTGATGCAAGACAGAGCCATAGTTACTATGGAAGGCGAATAGGAAACCGCACCCAAGCTTTCGAATGGTACCATTTTGAATGACCTTGGGTGACCTCTAACCCAGATTTCAAGGTCACGATATTATTCAACGTCAAATAACTCAAAAACGGTACAAGATAGAGCTATATTTACAATAGCAGACCAACAGATAGTCGTATATGGTCTATCGAACAGCGCTATTTTCAATGACCTTCAACAACCCCTAACCAAGTTTTCAAGGTCACACTATTCTTTGCCGCTGAATATCTCATAAACACTTAGCCATAGTTACTATAGAAGGCAAATACGAAACAACACCCAATATTTCGAATGGTACCAGTTTGGATGACCTTCATTGATCTACAACCCATATTTCAAGGTCACGATTATTCAACGTGAACTAACTCGAAAATGGTACAACGTAGAGCTATGCTTACAATGGCGGACCAATAGAAAGTCGTATGATCTATCGAACGGCGCCATTTTCAATGACCTTGAACGACCCCTGCCCCGGTTTCAGGGTCACGCCATTTTTGACGCTGAATATCTCGGAAACGGTACGATATACAGACATAGTTTCCATGGAATACTAATAGGGAGTTACACACGCCCTACTCAACAGTGTCGTTTCGAATGACCTTGAGTGACCTTGAATGACTTAGCAAAATATTCAATGAAAAGAAGCGTCGCGCGGTCTCTCTGCGACAGCTGAGCTTCTTGTTACTATTAACGTTTTACTGACATTGTTTTAAAGCTTGGTAGGGCCTACCAACAGGAAAATAATGTCTTACACAACAAAAGAATGCATGCATATGCTGTGTCTCCAACTGCCTGGTTTACGCAGAATGGCTGAGCCAGTGCGGTCGACTCGACTGCAGACTTTCTTAACAGTGCTCAACTTTCACCCTTTGTGGGGGTAACTGGAAAATAATGATGGCTTTCTTACCAAATACTTGCTCACAAAGTGCCTCCATGAATTTTTTGTCGTTGAAGACAATCATCCCTTCGGTAGGCTCTACCAAGCTTTCAAACAATATCAGTAAAACGTTAATAGTAAAAAAATCAGACAGTTATCGATTGTTTACAATTATTGGATACCAAGACACGTGATGACAAAAATGACGTCATTTCTGATAACCTGGTACACTGCGTTTTCATTTTTTGGGTGAATACTCAAAACGTGACAGAATGAAAACGATGAGTACTCGTGAAAAAATTAACGCTATTTGACGAAATATTAAGATAAATCTACAAAAATTGGTAGATATATGTGGATATGAATTGCCAATAAATTTGAAAAATTTCACGCAACAAGACTTAACCGAAGTGAAAATAGTCAAAAAAGTTTTTAGGGGGAGCTACTTTTTTGAAACACCCTTTACACATGTGCGAAAACTTGAATTATGTAGCTACCGAATAATGAGAAATGTTGACGTTTAAGACGTTTCTACACAATACCAATGTGTGATGGATAGACGCCAGGACGAACGTCAAGACGGATTTGCTATAGAAGACACGCTATAGAAGAGACACAAACTTCGGCCTTAGATTAATGAGATTAATAACTATTTTCCCTGAGCGCAAACTCATTTACTATTCATTGATCACGCCGCCGATATCGCCGTGTTTGTTAGACAACGCCGCTCGCTGTATCGTGCGCAATTATGTATCGTGCGCATTCTATATTTTTTTCTCTTTTGACGCGACTGCTCAGCAACGGCTGGACGGATTTTTACCAAATTTTTACTAACAGACGCCTTTACGGCGTTATTCGTTAATGGTGCTACCACAATGAAAATGCAGCCCCCCAAAATGGGGCTCAATGCGTCAATTTTTTGAGAGAAAATTCAGATTCCGCCTTCTTCGGACGGCCGCTGCGCGGAAACGAGGAGGAATTCTCGGAAAACTAAAAGAATTGGTAGAACTACAATATCGTGCGACTGGTTGTTCTGTACGTATCGCCGATACAATGAAGCGCTGCGGGCTACTGGCCAAAATGCACAACTTAACACGAGACCCCTATAACTCAAATGCTCCCGAACGGAATTTCACCAAACGAGAACGTAACGGTACCCTAGATACTGAAGTTAGGCTAAACCAGTTTTTGAGCGCGTTTGGGGTGTGATCACATAAACGCGCTATATAAATTCACTATTACAAATTCACTATTACTTTAGTTTTTAGAGAATTCCTCCTCGTTTCCGCGCAGCGCCGTCCGAAGACGGCGGAGGCTGACTTTTCGCTCCAAAACTGGACATTTTGAGCCCCAAAATTTTGGGTAGACCGATTTTAATGGGGGTACGACCATTAACGAATAACACTGCAAAAATGTCTGTTGGTAAAGATTGGTGAAAATCCGTCCAGTAGTTTCTGAGCAGTTGCGTCAAAAGAAAAAAATAATAATAATATAGGAAAACAAAAACACAGAACGTGGACAAAAACACAAGACGTCGCATTCGCTTGCAGCGAGCGGCGCCGTCTAATAACCGGTTGATTTTATACAGGAAATAGTTTAATTAAGTTTCGATGAGCGAAAAATCGCTTCACTTTTTTGCTCAATCGACAAGTAAACAAACACGGCGATGTTGGCTAGATTTAATAGTGACCATGATGTCGGCGGCAATGACCAACGAATAGTTCATGAGTTCGCGCTGAGCTAAACTGGTTATTAATCTCAGCTCTGAAGTTGATCCTCGGTCTCTGGTTTGGTCTCAGCGAAAGACTAATCCAACAAGAACTTAGCTATCGCAAACAGATCGCGCGTCAGCTGCGCACACAATACGTTGAGGGCATCTATAGGCATAAGTATTACACCGTGACCTTGAAATCTAGGTTAAGGGTCACTCAAGGTCACTGGAAACAGAACCATTGGATAGATCATACACGACTTACTATTTATTTAGTCGAGTTATTTGACGTTGAATATTATCGTGACCTTGAAGTGTGGATTAGAGGTCACTCGAGGTCATTAAAAGTAGTACCATTTGAAAGCTTGGATACGGCTTCCTATTCCTAACTATGGCCGTATTTTAGCCATTTCGGAGATATTCATCGTCAAAGAATGGCGTGACCTTGAAATCTGCATTTGGGGTCGTTCAAGGTCATTGAAAATGGCGCGCTTCGATAGACCATGTACGACTTTCTATTAGTCCGCCATTGTAACCATAGCTCTATCTTGTACCATTTGCGAATTATTTGACGTTGAATAATAACGTGACCTTGAAATCTGGCTTATAGGTCACTCAAGGTCATTAAAACTGGTGACATTCAAAAGCTTTGGTGCGGTTTCTTATTCGCCTTCTATAGTAACTTTGGCCGTATCTGTAGCCGTTTGTGAGATATTTAGCGTCAAAGAGTGGTGTGACCTTGAAAACAGCGTTAGGGTTCGTTCAAAGTCATTGGAAATGACACCATTTGATAGATCGGATACGAGTTCCTATTCCTCTTCCATAGTAACTATGGCGCTGTCTTGTATTGTTTGTGAGATATAGCGACTTATTGGTAGAAAATCGCGAAATTTTTTAACCCCACCTCTATTTATTGCCCCCGCAGGGATGCCCCCGTCAGAATTTCGTGAAGATGTTTGATGCTGGTAAAACTAGAATTATTGGGCTACCGTATGATGAATAACGATGACAATACGTTAAGCCGTTTTCATCTAATTCCGGAACGTCACGGACAGACGGACGGACAGACGGACAGATTTACTATATCAATACCGCGCATCAGTGTGCTGACGCGCGATAAAAAATGAAATCATCCAATGTGTGAATAAAATATATACGTGCTTGCTAATAATTGCAAAACTTGGTCGATGGGTTTGAAAGTTATTGAGCGGACGTACATTCCGACGAACAATAACCGCTAAAACTAGACGGGCTTTTCTACGCGGATCCGAAAAAAAAACATTACGTCGTACCTCTAATTCGGCTATTTTAATCTGGTTAGTGACACCGACGACATATACGGTGGCGTACTCCTGCAGCTCTTTAGCATCACGCAGCGTCAGTTCCGAGTCGACGTTCGAGTGTCCGTCCGTTATAACGATCGCAATGTTCGGAACATTGAGTCGATCACCAGTGTCAGGATTAAACACATCCTGCCGCAGATGTCTGTTTACCACAAAGTAAGATGTGTTCGACATCGCAGTAGACTCCTACAAGTAGCTCTGTTGTCGCAAAGAGGCCGCGCGATGCTTCGTCTCTGTCAGTAGTTAGCTTCAATAGTACAAAACGTCAAGCGCAGTCTTTTATTGTTAGTTACATAGGTTACAGATTTATCACTGCGTATAATTAAATGCTGTTCTGTTGTCTTTGGTGGCGTAACGTAGAGACTTCTTGTCATAAACACTTCGTCGTCGTCTCCCGTCATCAACAAACTCCGCTGCTTAGTCCTATTGCTACCTTCGATAAGTGTCACAACTTGCCATGGTCTAGCTGGCGGCACCGTCTTGATAACACCTAGCCGACTGAAGCGTGCAATGAAGCCAGGTACTAATCGGGAATTGAGATTTTTCAATTTTGCCTACCTCACCTGCAGTCGACGCCCCCGTTAGGGGGTGGGTTCTCGTCGGAATATTGCCATTACGTTTGGCATGGATAGAAATAACTAGAATGGTGTGGATACGCGACAGTCAAAAAATTTGAAGATATTTTTATTCGTTTTGACAAATGTACGAACGTGACAGACAGACGGACAGACAGATGGACGGACACCGCATGACGGCATAGGCCGCGCTTATACATAGTATCGCGCGGCAAAAAGCGTGAATACACGGTGCGACGATCGCCGCAACTATACTGTTTTTTGCAACCGTTGCAGCAACACTCAGCGTGAGGGTAAGTCATTTACTGAATACGCGCGTGATCGTTGTTGCAAGTCGCGTGGATCGTCTGCACCGTGCCTTCACCATGCCCAGTTTCAACACTGCAAGAGAACAAGAAGCTTAGCTATCGCAAACAGACCACGTTGAATATTATCATGACCTTGAAACCTGAGTTAAAGGTCACTCAATGTCACTCAAAATGGTACCATTTGAAATCTTGGGTACGGTTAGATAGATAGATAGATAATGTCAATTTATATAGCGCATCGTCGTAGAAAAACCTCTAATGCGCTGGACACACCAGTACTTAGCGAACAAGAACGTTTTCAATGAACGTCTGAAAGACTCGTTACTACAGGTCGGATCACGTCTTTTAAGCTATCAACTGTAAAAATCCGTTGAGGGGTCTGACCTGTAAGCGAGTTGACACAAAGTGTGACGGACACACACACACAGACACACAGACAGACAGACAGACAGACACACACAAGTAAATTTATATTCTGTCCATGCATAGCATTGGACAGACAAAAACTATGACAATGTTAAGCCGTTTCCGTACAATATCGGAACGTGACGGACAGACGGACAGACAGACAGACAGAATTGCTATATCAATATCGCACGTCACTGTGCTGACGCTGCACATGAAATAAACTACATGCTATTAAACCTACTGTAGGTGGCTTAGACAGAAAACATGTCTATCCTGCCGTGATTCAGTATTACTAAATCGGTCATACTCGTTTAACGCACTCTTACCTACTCTCAGGTGATCACATATCTGAATGTGGTATATTTAAATTCAATATAATTCCATATTAATTACCAATCTATTTGTATTCTTGCACTGTGCACATGTATATGTTTGTTTGTTTGTTTTTTAGTTAGATTTTTTTATTTTTTTTTGCAAGGCGGCCAGCAATGTTGGGCCTTATGGGCTTTTCTGGCAACCTGCCCTTGTACGTTATTCATCGATATTATATCTTTGTGTTTATTGATCGGGCAAATAAAGATGCTTGCTTGCTTGCTTGCTTGTCAGTGCCCACTAACAGTTAAGCACATCCTGATGGAATGTGTTGATTTTAATGATGTACGAAACAAGTTGTTGCTTCTTCTACTAAAGACTTATTTGATAATGTCGAAGCACACAGCATCATTGATTTTATCAAAGAAACTCGTTTTATATAAGCAACTTTAATGTTTACATATTAATGTTTGTTATTTACTTTTTATTCTAGCTCAATAGCCTTGATCTTGCATGCAAAATATGGCGTGAATCGGCCCGCGGGTTGCTGAGAAATCGTTGACCGAACAAACAAACAAACATACAGTAAAACAAATACCTCGCCCTTCGCTCTACGAGCGAATGGCGGGTAATAATAATACAGTAATGGTGGTGGTAATGGGATGGTGATGATGACGATGATGACGACGACGACAACAGTCGCGTTTTTCATTCTCAGCCAGAGTGCGGTAGGTTAAGCTGACGTCACGCCAACCAACCGGTGAATGAAAAACGACCCCGATTAACCACGCCACATCCGGGACATTACATGCCTAACCACACGTCCAATCGAACTTTTTCCCGGTTGGCAATAGGTTGACCTAGTTACATAATTAGTTTCCATATATGGCAAGACAGGCGGGGCCTAGTTAACCAACCGCACTCTGTAGGTTGAGAACGAAAAACGCAACTAATATAATGACGACGTGACGAGTAAAGAGTGACCTAAGTCCAAGGGCGGTGTTAGTGTTTTCGCCGTAGCCAACCATGTCGTCGACAGCCTTGTAGACATCGGCCTTAGCACTATCGGCATACGTGTTGAAGTTGAAGACGGTGTCGACCGTTTCGCTGAACTGGACGACGGCGACGAGGTTCTGCGTTGATCTGACATCAATGCGGCCAATGATCCGGTTGACGAATCGCTGTATTAGACCGAACGTTTTATCCGGGTCATCAACGATGCTCCCGGACGAGTCGACCAGAAACCCAATGTCTCTGTACTGACATCCTACGAGGCAGAAACGAACACATTATTATACTTGTCACAGCGACTCGTCCTTATGTCACAAGCTCAGCTGTCGCAGAGAGACCGCGTGTGATGCTTCACGTCATTAAATAAATCGGCCTATATCACTAAGTCACTCAAGGTCATTCGAAGTCATTCGAAATGACACCTTTGAGTAGGGCGTGTGTATGTCCCTATTAGTATTATCGTTTCTGAGATATTCAGCGTCAAACACTGGCGTGACCTTGAAATCTGGGTTAGGGGTCGTTAAAGGTCGTTGAAAATGGCGCCGTTCGATACACCCTGTACGACTTAGGCCTACTATTGTTCTGCCATTGTAAATATAGCTATCTTGTACCATTTTTGAGTTACTTGACGTTGAGTAATATCGTGACCTTGAAATCTGGATTAGGGGTCACTCAAGGTCATTGTAACCTTGAACAATGACAGTATTTACAACTATTTTAGCAGGGCCCTCAAATTAAATTGGGCAAGTAAAAACGGCGAGTTCTTCAATTTTCGTCGCACTATCTCACAGCTTTTCCAAAGTTCGCTGTGTATAGAAGCGAATGAAAACAGATCCATGCACACTATCAGCAGCAAAAAGGTAGTCCAGGGTCTGTAGATTTCAGTGACGTTAAATACAGAGCGTGCATAGGCCTAAATTCGCAAGGCGAGTGACCCCTAACCTAGATTTCAAGGTTAACGTTAAACATCTCGAAAATGGTACAAGATATCATCATCATCATCATCATCATCATCATAGAATTTATAGTGCGCCTATTACAGTGTGGCCACGGACATAGGTGCATTACATTGTCAATAAAACTAAAATTAGTGAATAGTAAAAACAATCAGTCTGCAGAGTTATAACACTGAACGAAGAGAAATGTCTTGAGTTTGTGTTTGAAAGATGTAGTATTTTGCAGCTGGTAATAGAAAATAGATAGAGCTACACTTACACTGGCAACCTGATTGATTTATCGAATGGTGTCATTACCGCGCGTCGCGTACGCTTAGCGCGGACCATGCCGTCGCAAGATGTCCGTCTGTCTGTCTGTCTGTCTCTCACACGCCGGTATTGTATCTAAACGGTTATACATATCCTCAATTTTTTCACCATTGGTAGCCCCACCAGTATTCCGACGAGGACCCACCCTCCTAACGGGAGCGTCGAATGCAAGAGGGTATGAAAAAAGGTCACGATTTTCGACAACTATATCGCTTTATCTCGCAAATGATGCAAGATAGAGCCGTAGTTACTATGGAAGGCGAATAGAAAACTGTACCCAAGCTTTCGAATGGTACCAGTTTGAATGACCTTGAGTGACCTATAACCCAGATTTCAAGGTCATGATATAAAATAATTCAAAAACGGTACCAGATACAGCTATATTTACAATGACGGACCAACAGAAAGTCGTATATGGTCTATCGAACGGCGCCATTTTCAATGACCTTGAACAACCCCTAACCCAGTTTTCAAGGTCACGCTATACGTTTTACGCCGAATATCTCATAAACGGTGAAAGATACGGCCATAGTTACTATGGAAGGCGAATAGGAAACCACACCGAAGCTTTCGAATGGTGCCATTTTGAATGACCTTCAGTGACTTTTTCAAGGTCACGAGTCCTTTTCAAGGTCACGATTATTCAACGTCAAATAACTCGAAAATGGTACAACATACAGCTATACTTACAATGGCTGACCAATAGAAAATTATATATTATGATCTCGAACGGCGCTATTTTCACAGACCTTGAACGACCCCTACTCCCAGTTTCAAGGTCACACCATTCTTTGACGCTGAATATCTCATAAACGGTATGACATACATAGTTTCAATGAAACACTAATAGGGACTTACACACGCCCTACTCAACAGTGTCATTTCGCATGACCTTGAGTGATCTTGACTGACTTAGCAAAATATTCAATGACACAAAGCGTTGCGCGGTCTCTCTGCGACAGCTGAGCTTCTTGTTTTCAATTACCTTGAATGACCGTTAAACCAGAATTTAGGGACAGGCCATTCATTATTCGACGTTGAGTATCTCAGATACGATACAAGATAGACATATAGTTACTGCAGACCACTAACAGAAAGTGGTACGTGGCCTATTGAATAGTGCCATCGCCAATGACCTTAAGTGACGTTTTAATTTCATTTCAGATACCGTAAACGGTTTCATTGTCTAAAAATACATCATAATTACGAAGTAAATTACAATGGCTAGACGTCATATGTGAGCAATAATTTCTACTGTCGTATTCGACCGGAAAACTGTTATGAGATTTCGAGCGCGACCTGTTAGCGACAGCTACGTTTTTTGGTTGATAACGTTAAAACTGCGGAGTTGTCATGTTTAAAGCATCATAACTTCATCAATATCGTGGATATTAAAAGAAAATTAGCACAGGTGCGTATAAATATAAGAGGATAATTAGTGCGTAAAATTTTGCGTGATAGCATTTAGCGAATTTCCTTAGGCGATAATTTTTCTGGAGCTCGTTGTGTAGTGCATATTGTCATTTGTCAGAGCACAAGACAGCACCGGATGCGTAGATTTTGGCGATGTACACATCGAGCAGAAATTTGCAGGGTGAGTAATTCCTTACCAAGATTTCTTCATATTATTCTTCAACGCCAAATATCTCGAAAACGGTGAAAGACAGGGCTAAAGTTACAATGGCAGGCTGATAGACAGGAAGTAGTATGCGATCTATCAAATTGTATAATTTTTTAAAGTCCCTGGGTGACCCCCAAGGGGCGCATTCCATTATTATAGCCAGCTGCAAACCTGGTCGAAAACCTGGTCGCAGACTTGCAAGCTGGTCGAAAGCAGATCGCAAGCCAACTGCGAACTTGCTTCAAACCTGGTGATTTCTTCCGCCACGTGTGTGACATGACCTACGAAACTCGACCTCTCTTTTGCAATATGGAGGTCACAGACGCCATAGTACCGTAGTACTGCGCTCGTTGTCTGAAGTTTATAGGTTCCGCGACAGTGTTAGCAGCCAAGAAGAAACGGAAACACTTCACATAATGGGCTAAACAGTATATCCGAGACATACACATATATCGCCAATAACACTCAGCTTCCAGAGTCTATACGAAATTTTGATGGCATGCTGACGTTGAATATCTCCGAAACAGTACAAGATAGGGATATTGTTACAATGGAATAGGCCTACTAATAGGAAATTACACCAGCTCTATACTCAATGGTTTAATTTCGCATGATCTTGAATAACTTAGCAAAATTTTGAATACCAAATTTCACATGACAGTTCATATGGGAGCAGTCCGAGCGAGACTCTTGAATGAGACTTGAGTTGCATTCTTATGTCTCTTATATCATGTTGTTAGCAATGTGACACGAGGCTCTGGGATGACATGGCATTAAATTCGTCAAATCGACCGCCATATTGGAATTCTAGCTCCGGTTTCAATTCCGACGATATCATTGCAGTCGACATGTCCTTCGGCACCAGTCTGCAAAATTTTATCCAAATCGGACCACCCACAGCAGAAAAATGACGTTATGTCGATTTTCAAGATGGCGGATCTCCGCCATCTTGGATTTTAGAGGTTCAATAATGGGTTCTTTGAAAAGCCCATGTAGGACTTCCTATAGGTCGTCAGTAGGGACCATAGCTCTAAATTGCTTATTTTTTTTAGAAAATCGTGTTTTTATGTTTTGGAGACGGACGAACAGATGGACATGCATTAAGCCGCTCTCGCTGTCGCCAGCGGCGGCTTAGTAATGTTGCGGATATCAAAATACATGTCATTCCATAAAGCAAAATTGGTTTTGTATTGTAACAGCTATAACTATTACTGTCATCCTAAGTTGTTGGTTGCTAGGGAAAAGTAGTTGCCTAGCAACCGTTGCTAAGATATTTACATTTTGAAATGGCACCACCCCCGAAAATGTTCAGCATGTTATTATTGACATTATGTGCAAAGTTTCATGCTTTTATCACCATCTGAGCAATTTTTGCACCAGTCGCCTAGACCATCGTAATCGAGCTGAAGGGCTGCCCAAGGTCATGCTAAACAGCAGTAAACATCTCGACAACGGTGCAAGATAGACTCATAGTTACTACACAGCACTAATAAAAAGTGAGATGTGGCCTATGCTATTGAATTGTGCCATCGCCAACGACTTTCAGCGACCTTCAAGGTAAAGTTCAGCTATTTTTATCTAAAAATAACTATAGCCTACTTTTTCTGTCTGTGATATGAATTAGAAGGTCGTGGCGATCTAACGAAGGATCACATTGCCGACGATGTCGAGTGACCTATTTCATAAAAAAACCACGATATCTCTCTGAAACGGTGCAAGATAGAGACATAGTTGCTATGGATGAGGATGACGAAAAGAATATCATAAGTGCTGTATAGAATAGCGCTATTACAAATGACAATGAGTGACGTTAATGGTCATTTCAGCTATTTTAACGCTTTCTAGATCCAACATCTCGTAAAATAGCATATCTTTGCGGAAGGTATTGCATTGCTGTCTTCTATATGATGCTGAGCGCGTCCTGTTTGAGATAGCTAAGTTTCTTGTTTAACGTTTACCGTCATGCTATGGTATCGATATTCATAAGACCACCTGACGTTCATTGTCGTTGTACCATGCGTGACGGCAGCTAGGACGACTTTGTTCCGCTCTATAGTGACTCACGTTTCGATTTTTTTCCCTCACTGCTCAGCTAGGCGCAGCTGCTCGGCGTTGCTTTGTTATAGCGTTATGTATGAATGCTGTCATTAATCTGCACGCGTACGACTGCAGCTGATCATTTAACCACCTCATAAGGCAGGGATCTGGCTCGATTGTGAAAAAAGTGTAAAAATAGTTGCAACAGTATCCCCCGGGAGGGTGTGGGGCAGGGCGTTGTTATGTACAAGATGGTGTGAAAATATTGCGCTTTTCGACCAATGATCTTGAGTGACTTTGAGTGACAGCAATATTTTCAACGACACGAAACATCGCGCGGCCTCTCTGTGACAATTAGGCCTATTAACTGTCGCTTCACTCCGGTTTCCGGTTCCTTGAATTTCTGCACGAAAATTGTTTAAAAATGTATTAATTAGACATTATTAGGCCTACTGGCTCGACGTTATTGATGAAGTCTGCCTTTGAAATAGTTTAGCGTGCAGCTGACACAACAGAACTTGGTATACAGAATTCACTCATTGACAACTCTATTCATCGTCATCATGATCTCGTAGCGGGCGAGAGCCGTTGCGTCACTCCAGTCCAGCGTCGAACAGCACGCCTCCACAGACCAGCTGTTCCATTGTTAGCTGGAACGTGTAAGTAAGTAAGTAAGTAAGTAAGTAAGTAAGTAAGTAAAATGTCGATTTGTATAGCGCATTACGCGAAAACACCGCTAATGCGCTAAACGAGACGCAGTGTCACTCAAATAGATGCGTTTTCAAGTCACGTCGAAACTGATCAGGCCCAACAGCTGGATCACGCAAACTGTCAGGCAGAGAATT
>Ga0209149_1000529_pt1 | contig 16159 bp, 14 predicted proteins | sample WorMetTyACAVOLI2_FD_187423 | JGI IMG/M metagenome (GOLD analysis project Ga0209149, IMG submission 187423) | Marine gutless worms symbiont microbial communities from Max Planck institute for Marine Microbiology, Germany - Olavius algarvensis... ... | reverse complement strand
CAGATATCATCGTTCCGCTTCACATATTTTCCGGTTGTGACAGGTTCTACGGTCATGGCAAGAAGACTGTATATGACAAAGTCACCAAATCACAGGAGGGCTGCAGTTTTCTGAAGCAGGTTGGAAAGCAGCTCCCAGTGACAAATGAAGTCATTGATCACTTGGCCCACTTGACCATAAGGTACGTGTACAACGACAAAGTCAGCAAAAGTCTAGGTGAAGTGGCACTGAAATGGGGCCAGATGAAAAAGAAGTCGACAAGCCGCATTCCACCAGACATGGACAGCTTTCAACTCCACGTAGCTAGGGTGAATTACCAGACCTACCTCCATCTTGGGTTTGACAAGCCAGATGCTCCCCCAGCGCCAACTGGCCATGGCTGGACAATGCAAAACGGCAAGTGTTACACAAAAGAGGCTCTGCCAAGAAGCCTAGATGCATCACTCCATCAGGAGCGTCATGAAATTCCACCTGACCTAAGTGACACAGGAGAAGTCAGTAACACAGGAGAAGAGATTGACTATGACTCAGAATAATATAGTGACACAGATGAATCTGATTGAGCAGTCGCAGTTATAGTATGTCAGTAGGTGTCTTTTAATAGCCGTCCAGTGGATTGCATGACATTTGGAGAAGATGTTTGATTTAGAAATTTGTAAAATTTGGTTGTAGCCAACAACATCTTGAATAACACAAGCCAAAATATTCAAGGACACAAACTAGGGAAATAGAGGGGTGCAAAGTTTTGCGTCGCGGACGCCATTTTTAGTGGTTTCATGTATTTGTTACAAGTAAAAAGTACAGACAGCCATTTGAAATGTATCTAAATGTAATCGTTGACCTCGAAAACATCTATTTGGGCACAAATTGCATGAAAATCGGTTAAGTTGTGGCAATGTGATTTTAACCGCCCGGCGGTTATCTTGAATTTTGGCTTCTAGCTCATTTTGCCCAAACTTTTGCGAGGTTCGCCCCTGCTCATTTTAAAGAGCACCCTCAAATTGTGTAAAAACAACCTTCGGTGATAATGGTCACGGGACCCCCATTTGCTATACGATACTTTCCGTTATCCTTATTACTAGTCAGATCGACAACGACGAAGCCGTACGGTTTCTCCCGAACTAACTTACACACGTTTCGAAATTCTGCTTTAGTCATATCGCTGCTGACGTGATCGTTATACACGTAGTTAACGTTCTTTAGATATTGACGAAACAAGCAGATAAAGTTAGCGTTTTCTCTTATCGTTTGGCGGAAGAGTTTAAAATAGTTCTGAGCTAAGTAGAAACAGTCCACGTCAGGAAACAGAGGATTGTTAAATCTCCTTGAAGAAATTTCGTTCCACATTAACTTGATTTATATCCTCAATATCGTAACTGCCTTCTGGTATGAGAATATGATACCAAATTCCTCCCCCATCTGGTAAATAACTAAAGTGGTTATTAGTGTCGTCTACGTTTGGAAAACTATAGTATGTTTCTAGGTTTACTAATGCTATTTCGTAGAAACTGTAGTATTTTTTATTATTATTCATATTAAAAAATGGCGTATTGCGTTAAATGTAAGAGACACACAGAGACAAATAACCTGCATCATTTCGTCGCAAAAAATGGACGAGTTATGTTGAAAGGTAATTGTGCAGTTTGTAGAAAAACAAAGACAGTTTGTGAAATCCGGTAAATTCAACAAAGCCGTGAGTAACCTACCAATCGAACTTCATCTTCCCGGTCACAATTTCACGGGGCCCGGAACTAAGTTAGACAGGAGATTAAATCCTGACGGAACTCCGAGAGTCTAAGCCGATAAGTAGAGTGGACGAAGCAGCCTATCACCACGACCTTTGCTACGTTAAATAAGGAGTTAAATATCTGTTAACCGAATTGATATTTTCTCCAAATACGGATGGATGATTCCTTTGAAAAACAAAACCGGAACTGAGGTCGCTGGTGCTTTACAAAAGGTATTCACAGAACGAAAACCGGGTAGACAAGGGCAAAAAGTTCTACAATAAACATGTACAGCAACTCGTTGATTTGTATTCGACTAAAAACAAAGAGAAATCTAGCGTCGTTGAGCGTTGGAATAGAACCATGAAAAACAAAATGTTGAAGTATCTTACCGCGAATTCTACTAGGAAATATATCGACATCTTAGACGAATTTGTAAACAGCTACAACAACACAGTCCATTCCTCCATTAAAATGACTCCGACCGAAACCAGCAGAAGAGAAAACGAAAATCAAGTCTGGAGAAATCTGTACGGTGATTACAGTCCTACCGAGCGAAAGACGCCGAAATTTTCAGTCGATGATAAAGTCAGAATCACCAAAAAAAATCTATTTTCGAGAAGGGATACACGCCACGCTGGAGCGAAGAAGTTTTTACAGTGTCAGAAGTTCGCTACACAGATCCCATAACGTACAAATTAAAAGATTTAAACGGTGAAGAGATAAATGGTAGTTTCTACGAACAGGAGTTGCAAAAGACAACCCAGGAAATGTTTAGAATTGAAAAAGTTATTATAGAAAAGGAGACAAGTCAAGTCTTCTGTTTGCAGTAGGTGCATGGGTTCTACACTTTGCAGTAGTTGTACTAATTCACGCTTTGTAAGTCTAGAATATCCACACATACCGCGTTCTTTCGCTAGAGTTTTTAATTCGAAGACAGTTTTCAATTCCATAATACGTTACTATTAGTTAAATATTTTTTTAAATTTATCAAATTATAACTTAAACCATCTAACTTAGAAGCAGTGCCGTATATATGCATATATATATATATATATATATGCCGTATACGACTTTTCTATTAGTGATCCATTACTGTTTTCTACCATTACTATCTCTTACTATTCTCGATTTGTCACGTTTTAAAAAAAATATATGGAATTGCGGAACTTTGCGGATACCATTGTAAATTGCACACTCTTTTGCCGCTTAAAATTGGATAGTTGTAGGTTTTTTGGAAATATTTTTTACTTGAGGTCAAATTGCCAAAACTACATCTACTATCGATGTTTTCAGTTTTCACTTGAAAGTTTCATTTTCGTTTTTACCGCGCGATGCTATGCAAGCGCGGTCTATGCTGTCATGTGGTGTCTGTCCGTCCGTCTGTCACGTTTGTGGATCACGTCAAAACAAATAAACATATCTTCGAAATTTTTTCACCACGCGGTAGCTCGATCATTCTAGTTTTACAGTACCAAACGGGGTGCCGTGTACGACTTTCTATTTGACCGCCATTGTAACAATAGCTCTATCTTGTACCGTTTTCGAGTTATTTGATGTTGAATAATATCGTGACTTTGAAATCGGGGTTAGAGGTCACTCAAGGTCATTGAAATTGGTGCCATTCGAAAGCTTGTGTACGGTTTCCTATTCGCCTTCCATAGTAACTATGTCGCTATCTTGTATCGTTTGCGAGATATAGATTATTTCGGGAAATTTTTATACCCCACCTGTATTTAGCCCCCGGCAGGGAGTGACCCTGTCAGAATTTTGTGAAAATGTTTGATCCTGGTAAAACTAGAATGGTGTCGCTATCCGATGGTGAAACAATTTCTAAGATATCTTTATTCGTGGCGCAACTCACGAACGTGACGCATATACAGCGTAGTGCCATAAGTATTGTCACAGTTATTGTTTTCGCCGTTCAAACCGTGCAACCATGACATAACGATTCCTTTATTATTACGTAGATACTTGTACATAGTATTTAGCTTATATAAAATCAAAATATGTTTATCTGACCGATTTGACGTCATCATTTTTAATGAGAACGGAAACGCAGTCTGACACCAATCACCGGAAGGTGCTGCCACGTAGCGAATCGAATAGATTTTAGTTTTCACCGCGGTAAATGCCGTCACCCAGTGTCCGTGCATCATTCTAGTTTTCCCATCCCAAAGGGGGTGCCGATATTCCGACGGGAACCCCCTAATGGGGGCGTCGAATGCAAGGAATATGATAAAATGACGATTTTTTTTCACAAATATCTCGCTGTATCTCAGAAACGGTAATAGTTAGAACGGCACATGCAGCGAGACAATTTGTAGGCGTCGAATTCTCTTTCCATCGATATAACATTTAGCGTGATTGCCCCAGAGGCGTCCCTAGGGGAAACAAAAATGTGGTAAAATAGCGATTTTGGGACTTACGCATTGATTTAAGCATCGTACAACTCGGAAACTATTGAAGATAGATAGGTACATGCTGCGAGGGGTTTGGTAAGCAGTGAATTGTCTTTTCATTTACGCAACGTTTTGCGTGATAATCGCAGGAGCGTCTCCAGGGGAAACAAAAATGTTGGCTGCGGTACGTGAAAGCTATAGCCGATGCAAACATAATTTTAACTTAGCTGAATAGTGATGATGCTCTTGGTTTATTATGCTCCCACCGTATGGAAGGGGGCAGTAAGCCTTGCATTTGTCCATCCGTCCGTTCGTCTGTCAGTCTGTCTGTCCATCGTGTACTGCTGAGTTATGACTAAAAACTATTTTCAATATGGCGGCCGTCCGCCATTTTGAATTCTAAAATGAAATATAATCTTGTCTTTCTATCATCGCCAATTTCACTGTTCGCCAGCTGTACTGGACAGACAGCACCAACCTCTTAGGCCTTCGATCCCCTGCTGATAGAAAGACAAGATTATATTTCATTTTAGAATTCAAAATTTTCATATTTGGTCGCGTGACTGCCAATCTGCATTTGCGTACAAAATTTACTCAAAATCGAATGATTTTTCGTTGACATATGGCGATTTTAAGATTTTAAAAATGGCGGATCTCCGCCATGTTGAATTTTACCGGTTCAATAATAGGTTTTTTGAAAAGCCGCCGTAGGACTTCCTCTAAATTGCTTGTTTTTTTAGAAAATCGCGTTTTTATTACGCATTTCTGCGACAAACAGACAGACGGACAGCTCCGATGCGGTCGCGATAGCGAGCGGTGCTTTAATAAGCGATCAAAGGTTACCGGAACTTTTAACCAATGTCGCATTAAAGCGGCCGTAGGCTCTACGAGGCTACGCCGTTTTTGCCGCGCGATGCTAAGAGCGGCCTATGCTGTCATGCGGTGTCCGTGTGTCTGTCACGTTGGTGAGTTGCGTTAAAACGAATCTTTGAAATTTTTCTACCACCGGGTAGACAAGTCCTTCTAGTTTTTCCATGCCAAACGGGATGGCGATATTCCGACGGGAACCTCCCCCCTAACGGCGCCTGTCCAATTCCGGGTCTGGTATGCTTGTCACCCGGTGTCAGTGCAGTGTGTTTTATATTCACAACAAACACGTTGGCTTGTCACGCAGCTGCTCGATTGTAGGCTATTCGAATGTCGTGGTAGCGTCGTAACGGCGCGTCCTCGTGATCACACTTCTAACGCGCTGGCCGCCTGTCTGTACCACCGACAGCATAATTGCTATAATTAATTCTGTCGGTCGTCCGCGATGGCGACCGACGATCATTCTGTAGCCGTGGGCAATTAAAGCTGCTTGCAGTGGAAATCGATTTCGATATTCATTACAAAATCGATAATAGTAAAAACAGCTTGAATTTTTTCATGTTAATTAACCAATAAATTCTAAAGAGTAATATCTATTTTGCAGTGTGCAAAACATATATTTAAAAGCCACGTGATAAACGGTTTTCGATCGTAAATTCAAACCGAAATAAAATAGATTGACACATCCCTAAATGACCGAATTCCACAGCGTTTCGCATTCCTCTCGGCTTGGTTTTGTCTGCTCTGAGTCTGACCGCATTTTTGAGTGACTACAGTCTTTTACCAGTCACTCAAAAATGCGGTCAGATTTGTCCCCAGGCTCGTCTGGCAGTCAGTCAGGCTGGAGAGCGTGGCTCGGCGTCGTTGTGACTATTGAAGGCGTTGTGAAAGGAATTTCCTCGTTCTGCCCAATGCAAAAGTGACTATAGTTCAGATGAATGTGTACGCCTTGCAGCTTCACGACATGGATACATCTCATGGTTTTTTGTTCACTTCAAGGTAAAAGACGCTGGTGTCTGTTAGAGTATAACACGTTAGGCTGAGAAATAGAGATCTAAATAAGGAGAGAATAGAAGCTTCGATTTTTTTCCAGGGAAAGGGGAGCACGCACGGGGCGGGGGGGCGGTATTTCTTGGATATACATAGTTCATGATATCGTCAGTTCACGGAATGACAAAAATGTTCTACAATTGTCACGAAACCAGTTACTCAAGGAGCCTTGCGGCATGCCGCCTAGAGGCCAGGGGTTCCCAGTTAAGATGTGTTAGCATAGCATTTACACTAGAGGTACGTCGATACCGCCCTAGGGTGAACCGGGCCGCTCTTCTTTGTACCGATTCAATTTTCTTGATAGAACCAACTGTGTCCCACACGGTCGGGCTATAGTCCAAAACTGGACGTACATAGGACTGGTATGCTAGTCCTTTTACCCTGGGATTGCCTATGTTAACACTTATCCAAATGAAACCAAGAGAACTGTTGGCACGGCTGCAAATGTTGTCTATGTGTTTATCCCAACGAAGGTCACTTGTAATGTGGACCCCGAGGTATTTAACATAATTCATATGTTTAAGATGGTGACCATGTGCGTGACAGGGATAAGAGATCGGATTTTTCTTTCTTGTAACTGAGATAACTTCGCACTTATCCGGATGAAACTCCATTAACCAAGTTGCCTCCCACTGACAAAGCATGTCCAGGTCAGGTCACGTCATGCAGTAAAGACGCAGCGTTGCCTCAGACGTAAGAGCGTTCCCAGGCTGTCACTGAATAATCTGCACTTCAAGAGTACTGATACAGTAGTCGAGACCCAATGCGTATGACGCAGATCAAGATAGATTCATATTCAGATTCATATTCGCATGGAAAGCCGAGAGTATTATAGCACTTATTCAGTATTATACCGCCTCGTGGGTCGGTTAGGGTTCATGCATAAGTGCCAGTATGCGTCTGTTTCCGGCAATCGTCACCGGTGCGTGTTCCCAGCGACGTGTCGCTGTGATAATAATTACTGTATAAATGACGGGAAAGGGGGAACAAACATCACACAGGTTGACAGAAAAAAAACTTGTAGATGATAAATTCAAAAGGACTGCAATCCTCACCTGTTGCTGTTGTTCATCTTTCACCATAATCATTCACGAAACAGAAACTCCATCAGTAACTCCCTGTTACTAGACTACGGTGTCATATTAGCTAAACTGTGCCGTAGTGCGTTATTACGTAACGACTCTGTCACTAGTTCGTTAGCGTAAAAGTGACATAAACCTAGTTCAGTTTCAGTTCAATGTACAGCTAGGAGAGCGTGCGAGGAAAAGTGCGCTATGTAAGCGTAGATCACTTTTTACTGACCGTCGGCAGAGAGCGTGTTAGAGTAAAAGTGAACTATAGACGTATGGGTCAGTTTTACTCTAACGTCGCTGCTGACAGAACCACTAGAAACGCAAGGTACTTTCTGGCAGATAAAAATCTGCCAGAAAGTACCTTTAACTCAAAATCACCAAAAATGACAGGTGACAGTTTTATCAGTGAGCGTGCGAGGAAAAGTGCGCTATGACCGTCGGCAGAGAGCGTGTTAGAGTAAAAGTGAACTATAGACGCATAGGTCAGTTTTACTCTAACGTCGCTGCTGACAGAACTTAGTGGAAGACCCCGCTATATATGCGTAGTTCACTTTCACTCTTATCGTTTACTGAAAATGCGTTAGAGTAACAGAGTAATAGAGTAAGTACCTTTAACTCAAAATCACAAAAAAATGGTTTTATCAGTAACAGTTGTCATCTGTCACTTTTATTCTCACGGGCTCAATTCGACTATTCTGGTACTTGGCCTGTTGCAAGTACTGTAACGGATGGTGATCCGTTTCCAGGAAGAAATGTACACCCATTAGATAGTTTTCAAACAATCCCCTGTGTGTGACGAATGTTGTGAGGTCTGACAACTCAAAAGCCAATATTATTGGTCATTAGATGTCCATGCCTGGTGTCAACAATGTCACCAATTGTAATAAATAACAGGCGAGCTTAAGAATATCGAGTTTAAGGAGGCGAGCTTTGGCAATTGATGGTTCGAAGTACATACTGACTACTTCACTAATTTTGTATGCCTTGTATGCCTTGTACGCCATACTTGTATGACAGCCCTGTACAACAACTGCTTCTCGCGTTTCGGCTTACCAATCCAAGATAAAAATTTTGGGAGCAAATTGTTTTCCGAGCTTCGCCACATAGCAGGAATAGAGAAGTCCCGTACAACACCCGTTTTTTCTACGTTCGGACGGTCAAACCGAAAGGATGAACCGGACTTTGCTTCAAATGCTTAGGAGTACAGCATCTGATAACGCGAGCAACTGGACTGCCTTTCTACCAGCTCTTATGTCCGCCTACAGAATGACTGTCCATTCAGTCACAGGCGAGACACCAAACATGGCCATGCTGGGTCGTGACGTTTTGATGCCTGCTACATTCATTGCTACATGCACCTGATGAACCAAGTAAACCAGTAACGCCATACGTTACGACTTCCGCTCTACCCCGTTCATCAAAGGATACGCCAGAACACAGGCACTGTGGCGAAAACGCAAAAACATTATTTTGACAGAACATTCAAATGCTGATGTTAAAAAAGGATACGCCAGAACACTGCAGGCGCTGTGGCCAAAACATAAAAACATTATTTTGACAAGTATGTTATGGGTTCCCCTTCCATGTTGACCAACTTGTCAAAACAAATTGGTCAACATGGAAGGGGAACCCATAACAACCCATAACAACCCATAACAAGCCAACCAAGCTCTATTGGCTCGACCAACACGTTACACGTTGACCACGTCAACAGAAAGAGAAACTGCAACGCCTCTGGCGCATTGTTAGATTTCAAATACCGTCAGAGTCTTGATGTTTTGAATAACGACCACTAATGGTGCACTCTGATTGATTGATATCATTTGTATTGACAGCATTGCACTGGTGCACTAACACCAATCAGACGGCCTAGTTCTTATGCGACTAAAATTGCATCAGAAGGCCTGCGCCTATAGGAAAAGGCGCTCTATATATATTAACCGCTTTATATTAAGGAGCGGTTGTCATGTGGTCCCCTCTCTTTAGCACATACTATAATAGTCATTTATATATTATTGCATACAACACTCTAATCAGAAGGCCTGCGCCTATAGGAAAAGGCGCCAATAAGGTAACTGCGCCTATAATAGGCGCAGTTACCTTCACTCGTGATTTGCTATTTTAACAATTTTTTTCCAGTTTACTAGCTTGTACACGCAACGCGACATTCCGTTGTCATGCAGCGACTAATTTCGCTGCTTCCTTTAAACATTGTAAAAGTGTATAAACATTGTCGTAAAGTGTAACTTTATCGTAACAGTTTAGTTATACTTTCTTTGCGACAAGGCCACATTCAGTTATGGCATTACATGTAAATATAAAATTCACATTTATTTTCCTTTCTGGTACCTAAAAATAGGAAAGCTGCGAAAAAGGGAATGGAGGTCACTAAATTCAATAAAATAATCTTTTTATTATTATGCTGTCAAAAGTTCTGCGAGTGGTTCATTCTCACATTAACAGTTTATTTCACCCTATCCTGGTTTGGATAATGTTTCTCCTGGTGTTTCACCTGTGAGTAAAAGGATGCCATATTGGTTCACCCGACGGTCTGCTGCTTCGAGATCGAAGTTTCGGGGTGCACACAACGTTAACGGCCTTCTTCAAGGCTCTGTCCTTGCACCGGTTCTGTTCAACTTGTACTCCAACGACGTACCGAAAATTTATTTACGCTGACGACATATGTCTCGCCATTCAAGGCCAATACTTCAGCGAACTGGAATGCAGTCTCACGCATAGGAGAAGAAGACTGACTGAATTTTTTTAATGATCAATTGTTTTCGTTACCAACAAAAACTACCAGGTCATTTGTCAATTTCCAACCATCAACTCACCACAACCATTTCCATGAAAATTACAGCTAACACCGCTGTTTAACACCGCTAAGCCGCTGTTTTGACAAACAGCGGCTTAGCGCTGAGCCGCGGTGCATGCGACGCTGAACAATCCGCGCAACTTGCAATTGTCAATGCTTGAGAAAAACAGTTGTGTCTACCTGGTGAGGTGAACTGTGTTCAGTGTACTGCATGAAATTGTCAATACTTGAAAAGTAGATAGTGGCCGACGGGAACGTCTCTGGAACCACTTTTTCACCAGCGAGCAGTGGATGAACCACAGTTCTACCAACGCACAGACTCAGTCGTCAACGTCATCGACGAAACCACTGTTGTATCAATGCATAGCAGGCACACAGTCTGTCTGATAGCACGGATCCAAATCCATGCACGCGTTTTGTGTCTGTTGGCAAGATTACTCAGAAACGCGTGAATGGATTTGGATCCGTGCATGGATTTGGATTGTTGCGTGTCGACAGATGTCGGGACATGGACGAACTGATTACATTTTGAGCCCATCCGGATTCCAGAACCGGACTGCTTTCTCCGATATCGTATAATGGCTGCTACGCGAAATTTTACGCTCTATCGCACTCGAATAGGCCCATTATGGGCCTATTCACCAACTCTGTGTTGCTCTCATTTGCAAATTAAAGCATAGGCTATATAAAACTCTGTGATGGTCACTTGTGCATCCATCTATGATGAGTATTTTGGCTAGAAATTTTCGCTATAAAATCAAGAATGTAAGAAGTGTGAGGTCTCCCAACTCTCGAAAAACATACAGTGTTGTTTTGTTAGTCGCCTGATGGCGCTGGTGGGCCTAGTGCACAGTTTTCCCCGAAAGACAAGACACATGACAAGCAAATAATGGTACTTGAAGTTGCAATAATCTCATTGCCGGATTGTTTTACTTTTTTGTTTCTATACCATTGCTTTAATTGTTACATCACTTTCGCGGTGGTCTTCACTGCCCCCTCCCCCCAGAAAAACATTTCACTTTAGTTTATTGTACTGACGAGCCATTGGGCAAGTGTAGCTAATACCCAATTCTTGTTACTGACAATTCTGTGGTCTATGTTCTTCTATGGCTCAAGCATTAAAACTAAAATTAGTCATCATCATCATTAATTCATTAAGACACTTATAATGAACACTGAATTATATGACAATAGAACATGTTACCAGCAAAAATGTAAGTGGCGTCACTTTAGTTTAGTTTAGTCTTCACTTTAGGCCATACATCAAATTTACTAAGAACTATACGCTCTTCAGTTTTAGAAGAGTTGAGAGTCAGAAGATTTGCAGTCATGGATGATGACAGCACACATGAGTGGATGATGAAAGCACACAAGTGTGGACCACACAAGTGTGTATGATGACGGCACACAGGTGTGGATAATGACAGCACACATATGTAGACCACATGTCTAAAGCAAGTGTGTAGGATGCTGTAAAGCATGTCCTCCACTCTCATCGGTTTCACGCTGTTTGAGTGAATGATGACAGCACACAAGTTTGGACTTGTATGACGACGGCATACAAGTGTGGATAATGACAGCACACAAATGAGCCCTTTAGAGCTCATTTGTGTGCTGACGTGACCACGTCAATCGCTGCAAAGTGTTTAGGAGACGGCAAAATGCATTACGGCTTGGAACGTTTTTTACTGAGCAAGCGTCACTTTAGGCCGTTTCACTTGCAGTAATCTCGTTGCAGGATTGTTTTACTTTTTTTCTGTTTTTATACCATAAATAAAATCATAATTGCAACGTAGCTACATCACCAATAAAACAATACCGTTAGAACGGTATTGTTTTATTCTACAATGCTGTCGTGTCATTTTTTAAATATTTTGTACGGCTTTTGTATAAATCGCAATTTTGCTGGTCTCGTATTCTACGGAGGTTTGCAGCGAGAGCTCTTGGCGCTATATGCGACCAGGCCGACGTGGTCACGTTTAGCTCTAAAAGAAAGGGCGTGCAGCATGCGCTCTAGCTGCGACCACAGCGACGCGGTCGCGTCTAATTCTAAGACTTTTTGCATTCAGCGTTAGGACAATATAAAACTCATGGAAGTAGTCACTTCTACTACGTAACAGCTGTGCTGTGATGTGTTAATGATAAGTTGCGCTAATGTTTGTTTGTGCTCTTCTACAACGTTACTTAATTCCATTTTTTTTTTTGTGATAGTGAAATCATCATCATCGTCACAGAAGCAAATAACAAAAGCAAACAATAAAATCATAACAGCCTTATATTTTTTCATTACACCAGAGATATTTTCGTTGCCTTACAAGAAATCAGTTTGTGTGTGTATGCGTCGTTTCCGCTAGATTTGTCGTTAGGCCCCCACAGCATAGTCTGCAGCCGCTAACAACACATTGTTTTCACTTTGTCCGTCTCGCTGTCAGTCCCGTGCCAACATCGCTCGTCTTAGGCCATCTATGCGCTATCTATGCGGGGCGAATCCATTCGTGCACCAATATGGGCTCGCCCGCAGGCGAGCGAGTCCATTCCTGTGCAAAATGAAATAGGCTGCAGGCAAGGCCGTAACTAGGATTTTTTCGGGTTGAGCTTGAGCGCCATAGGCGCGAAGATCGAGGCGCCGGTGTCCCCCCTCCCCAGAAAATTTTGGCCTTTTTTATTGAGTTTTTGTGCATTTGAGATAATTTAAACATACACCAATGTTGAGCAAGCGCAACCGAAAAATGTTTTGCAGAACAAATAGACAAAGTTGGCTAACTAAAATAATTGCAAGTAATTTCAGGTGGTATTCAGCTCTCTGGTTTCTCTGGCTATAGATTGCTTTATAAATGTTGTTTTAATTTTAAAGCTTAAGCTTAAGTTACCTGTAATTTTATCTTAAGTTCTTGTTCTGATATGATTTGTCATCACTTTATTAAACAATTTATGTATCTGTAATGAAACAGTGCACGGTGTACACACGTAGGCTACTTGTCCTATGTCCATCTGCAAATACAACTTTTGCAAGAAGACGTTATCCGCATTCAGTCACGTTGTGCGGAATAAAAAAATTTTCCGTAGTTTTCTGTTTTCAATAAACTTAACATAACCGCCATTATGGGCCTATTCACCAACTCTGTGTTGCTCTCATTTGCAAATTAAAGAATAGGCTACATAAAACTCTGTGATGGTCACTTGTGCATAATGAATATGATGAATATTTTGGCTAGAAAATTTCGCTATAAAATCAAGAATGTAAGAAGAGATAGGTTTGGGGTGGGGTCTCCCAACTCTCCAAAAGCATAAAGCGTTGCTTTGTTAGTCGCCTGATGGCGCTGCCGACTGTTGCACAGTTTTCCCCGAAAGACACAACACATGACAAGCAAATAAGGGTACTTGAAGTTGCAGTAATCTCATTGCCGGATTGTTTTACTTTTTTCTGTTAGTATACCATTGCTTGTTACATCACTTTCGCGGTGGTCTTCACTGCCCCCTTTCCCCCCAGAAAAACATTTGTGCTTAAAAGATGCCAATCCAGACATTTATTCAAATTTATTTATAATTTGTAATGACAAATTGTAATAAAAAGTTGAAAACTCAAACATTCATCAAAAAGCAACATAGCTACACAAAAAAAATTGAAAGTGCGGTGCACAAACAAACAAGAGCACTCAGAGAGCGCAAACCTCCGCCGATGTCAAAATTTCCACCGAAAGTGATCCGGGATTCGAATCCGGATTTTCAGATTTCCAAATTTCATCAAAAAGCAACGTAGCTACACAAAAAATGAAAGTGCCGTGCACAAACAAAACAAGAGCACTCAGAGAGCGCAAACCTCCGCCGATGTCAAATTTCCACCGAAAGTGATCCGGGATTCGAATCCGGATTTTCAAACAGATGTCTGTCGGATCTGTCTCAAAATGTTCCAGATGCATTATCTTGTCGGTATCAGTCATTTCGCATGTATCGTGCAAATCGGCGTTAAATGCTAACAAATGTCCTAAAATCCATTATTCTGCAATGGCGAAGAAAATGAAAAAGTGATCAGGAATGAAAACGCGGATAGCAGTAGACTCGACAACAGACTCGACCGGTGGTGGTACCGGATGGCACAGCACGACATTGTGGCACAGCACCTCGGTAGCAGTAAACTTGACAACAGTATGCCAGTAGCAACAGTCTTGACCGGAGGTATAGATGTCTTGACCGGAGGTATAGATGTCAAATTTGGAGAAAATTTGGACTGTACGAAAATCTTCGAAAGTTTTCTGTACCGTTTCTGAACACACAGTTAAAAGTGCTAAATCATTAAATAATGCTGCAGGAATCAGGAAACTCAGCTCAACAGAAAACAGTACATGCATCCATAATCAAACAGCACTTGTGGATCCCGGACTGGTCTGCTCAGCAAAATTCCCTGCGAAAAAAATTCCGGCCAATTTTGTAAGCAGACCGTGCAATTTTTGTACGAAAACTACGTATTTTTTTCAGATACACGTTGTTTGGATGCTCTGTTTGAGACAAAATGCTTCATAAACTTGTCTTGCTGACCAATTCAATAAATGATCCAAACCAACTGTGGATATTGTAAAATCATTACTTTTAAAGGAAGATGTATATCATTTTTTCACGTTTTTACAGAAATTTCCAGTTCACTTTGGTGTGGGAGACAACCTAATGAATCTAGCACTTCCATACTTAAAAATCATTGTCTTGGTGCCTTTTTTCTAGATATAAGTTATTGAAAGAAGTGGGTTTTTAGCACTAACATTGAGCACGTTTCAGCCAATTTGATACCCCTACCCCTAAAGCAACATCTGGCGGAGGTGGAGAAGATGCTGACTACCTGACCGCCATCAAGTCATCCCGCGGCAACTCCTGGACACAGGAAGACTATATAGTCCGTATATAGGCCATCAACAATCAGCACAACAGGCTCATCGGATGGTGGTAGTTTACCACCATCTTTACCATTATCCGATGTGCCTGTTGTGCTGATTGTTGATGGCCTTTGTCCAGCGGCACCAACAGCTGCTTGTTGGGAGCAGGAGCTTCCATGAGCTGCAAGACAAGTTCCTGCTAAATGCCTGAAAGGTGAGGAGCGCGAGAAGAGGGAGAAGAAACGCCCTGGCAGCTCCACGTCCAAAGAGTACAAGCCACACGATGCCCTTGCTGGCTTCATCCAGCAACATCTGGCGGAGGTGGAGAAGATGCTGACTACCTACCAAGTCACACCCACTGAACAATTTTATGAAGCATTTTGTCTCAAACAGAAAATCCTAACAATGTGTATCTGAAAAAAACACAAAATGCATAGTTTTCGTACCAAAATTGTACGGACCGCGTACAAAATTGGCCAGAAATTGTTTTCGCAGAGAATTTTGCCGAGCAGACCAGTCAAACATATATCCCAAGTTTCCAAGCTAACTGAAAAGTAGCATTAGAAAAGTATACCATCCCATGTCTACCCCAAATTTTGACCCCTTGGATCCCGGACTACTAAATATTATTTAAGGGCTACATAATGTTGACAAGCAGGCTAAATACAGACACTAACAACAGCCATCACACCACATCGCACATCACGCTGTAAAGATGTTGCCCACCAATATTTTATTTATCTAATTTAATTAACGCTGGCTGGCTAGTTAGAAAGTGTGTTAATATATATACATCCTTTAATTGCTGGCACTAATAGGAAGGACTATTTGTTGCATGCTAGCTTTGCGTTGAAGGACAGTCACTGCCAGTGATCATCCATTACTGCTTTTGCTGTGGTCCAACAACTGATGCCTCAACATTTACATACTTATGAATATCATAACGGACATCAGCTGAAGGCGATTTTGACCAATGAAGACAAAGAACGACTGGTCACATGACCTTGTTGAGAGATCGATTATACAGTTGAATTGGTCGAAACGACCATTAGGTGATAAAGTCACCGTTTCTGTGATATAGACTTCAAAGAAGTCGTTATATGAAGTCTGATGGTTAGATCAGACAGTTGTGATTGACGGTGCGGAAGAATATCGTGTCGAGCCGGGTTCAAGGAGAAACGCCGGTGATCAGACGAATATCTTTCCCGTCAACGGTGGTCGGAGATCAAGTCGAAGTCGTGACGAGTTCATGTAAAAGATCGCCTCCAGGTGGCAATCTGTGAACCAGTGGAAGTCGACGACGACGGCGACATCTTCGGAAGACAGCGGACCAACGGAACGGATCCCATCTTCGTGAGAT